>PVMK01128519.1_pt1 | contig 29991 bp, 20 predicted proteins | sample 1853481 | NCBI WGS metagenome assembly PVMK01 (sample SAMN08533507, study PRJNA380276) | Marine sediment metagenome, whole genome shotgun sequencing project.
AAGCTATCTGTGCGGCCATGCGAGATGCCCGGAGTAGACGAATCATGGCAACCACCACACTCACGAACCTCACCAGGGCGCACCTGCAACCAGTTTTGATGCCGCGGGAAATCAGCCAGCCGACGGCCCTGCTTATCCAATACATCTATAGCCAGCGGCACATCTGCCGGAACCTTGACCATTACCGAACCGTCCGGTTCCACGGGTGCATAACCAATAATTTCCCGCATGCCCAATGCGCGGCTCACACCAAAAGCAGAATTATCAAAGTCCAGCGTCTCTTCATCCGGGATAGCGGCTGCTTTATATACACGTATGAAACGAGCAGGACGGGCATCAGCGGGGGTCACACCTGGATCTGCCAATACTGCGTAGTCATATACGTCAACACCATCGATATCATAGACACTACGTATATGCAGAATACCGGCCTGTTCCGCAGCCAGTGATGCATCTGCGGTCCCAGCATCATCCTGATCGAGAATCCATGCAGGCATGGGTCGTGGTTGGGCGACCACCACATCTGTAAACATCAGATCTGGCTCCGGAAGCAAAATTGGACTCAGGTTGCCGGTTGAAAAGTTGTACGCCATTATGCTGTAGGCTGGTTCAGCATCGATTGCCTCAGGATTTGTAGCCGTATCCTCGGTGCAGGGCTGGGGCAAGACCGCAGGATCGACAGTGCGATAACGACAAATGGCCCAGCTCACCAGAGCCCGGCCTGTGCCATCCCACAACGGCCAGATCGAAGTAAAACGGCCACCCAGAGATATACCGGGAAGCGTAGAAACAGCTTGTGCGCGTGACGTGGGTTGCTGCCCAGGGCCCACCGCACCAACATTATTGATATTTGGCTGGGTATTGTTGATATAGGCATCGGTGTCAATTACCACCAGGTCCCCACCCATGCTGGTGCCTGTAAAGGGAGCCAGCAACGCTACAATCCGGCCATCTTCCATTTGCCGGGGTTTGAGAAACTGCACAGTGCCATTACTTCCAGATGCAGGATCGAATGTTCCTGTGTTATGGCTGTCGGCGCCATAAAGCAACTGCAAATCAGTGCCGTCCGGATTAACGCTATAAAGTGCAATCGAATCCCGGCTGCCCATCGCATCCCAGCGTGAAAATAATACCCGGCCATTGTCCAGCACAGTGGGATAAAGATCGTGACTCTGATTAAATGATATTTGCTCGAGATCGGTCCCATCATCATTCATCACATGCAATACGAATGCGGGTTCATTCTGATTCTCATCGAGTGCAGCGAACTGCCCCTTACCCTGATTACTGAGTTTTGTCATCGACTGATTCTGTCGGGTCGATGAAAAAACTATGCGGCCATCAGGCAAATACTGCGGACCTATATCATGACCCTCGGTCGCAGCCAGCCCGCTCATGACTGGCCGCAACTGGTCCGAGGGAATGTCGTATTCCCAAATATTCCAGGTTGGCTGATCCTCATCATTCGCATCAGGATCTATAGGTGTCCGCATCGAAAACAGGATCCGTTCACCATCATGAGATACCGACACATCTCGCACATCACCAAAGCCACCTGTTTCTGTGGCGGTCAGATTAACTTCAGGTGCGCTGGTCGATGCACGCGGCTTCATATACAGGTCAGCACCAAATTCTATTGGCAACACTTCCCGCACGTCGGTTTGCATGAATGCCCCGGCGCCATCAACAGGAAGTGGGCGCTTGACGTAGAACAACGGGTAATCTATTACGACCGGATCAGATGATTGCCCACTCCCGATATCTATTCCACTGTCGCCGCCACAACTCCAAATAAATGCAGTTGAAAAGGCAAGTAGCAATGATCTTAAGCCGACACCTGAAGGCGACAGCAAGTAAATCTGCAGCAATATTTTCATCCCGGACCATCCCATAATTGCTAGTACTAATTGCAAGGATGACCTAACTAAACTGACAACATTGTCGTTGGTATAACGTAATACAGCGGCAAAAAGCCAAACCGCGAACTACGTCACAGATGGGGATGCTGCCAGAAGGGTTAACTGCCAATGTGGATTGGATTAGTTATTTTGGGATGCGCTCTATGGGTACAGTGCGGGCAATTATAAAGTTCAGATCAGTGGCAACACTGCGTGGGCCAGGAAACCGTGTATTAACAGCAGTTGCCGGAACAATGTTGCTGTTATTGAACACCACCCTGGCCGACACGCGTGATCAAGCCAAACGAATGCATGACAGGCTTACCGGCGTACCGCCAACAGCTACTGTACTGGACAACATGCAGGACTCGATAGATGGCGGTAATGCCGTTGCTGCGGCAATGATCGCGATGGATAACCCGAATTTCTATAAGGTGACACTGAAAAACTGGGCAACTCCCTGGACCAACCGCGACCAAACAGTGTTTGCACCACTCAATGACTATTCAGCCACAGTCATTGGCATGATCAAGAACGATGTGCCCTTCAATCTGCTACTCGGTGAAAATATTGTGTATCACGCAAATGGTGTCAGCAAAAATGGGCAGAGTGCACCAAACTATTCAGCTTCTAATAATGATCATTATGAATGGCTGGAAGATAACGATATCGATCTTGCCGCAGAGCTGACACGCGCTCAGCAACAAGGCATACCCGCTGGCGCCACGGCTGGCGTGATGACTACCCGTGCAGCTGCAGCAGCATTTTTTGTTGCCGGCACTAACCGTGCAATGTTTCGGTTTACGTTGCTTAACCACATGTGCAACGACCTGGAACAGGTAAAAGACACAACCCGTTCAGCAGGCCGTATTCGTCAGGATGTATCACGCAGCCCTGGTGGCGATAGCCGGCTTTTCCTGAATAACTGCGTCGCTTGCCATGCAGGCATGGACCCAATGGCCCAGGCATTTGCTTTTTACAACTACGACGACACAGCAGGCCGCATTGAGTACACCGAGGACACAGTACAGCCCAAGTATTTCATCAACGGCGAAACCTTTAGCCCCGGATACGTTACTCCTGATGACCAGTGGGATAACTACTGGCGCGAAGGACAAAATGCTTCACTGGGACTGGGACAGTGGCAGGCCAGGCTCAGGCACGGGCGCCAAAACCATGGGTGAAGAGCTGGCAAATAGCCGCGCTTTCGCTGCCTGCCAGGTAAAAAAGGCATTCAACATGGTTTGCCTGCGCGACCCGGCAAATGCCGGTGATCGTTCAAAAATCGAAACCATGACCAATAATTTTCGATCAAATTATCAGATGAAACCTGTATTTGCAGAAGCCGCTGCTTACTGCATGGGACCGGCTAACTAGGAGGCATGACGATGACAAAACTAAGCTTAGTCATTTTCGGCCTCATCAGGGGCCATGCACACACAGGATCAGTCTTTCTGCAGTGCTTGCTTGCCGTGGTGCTGATTGCATCCTGCGGCGGCGGTGCTGAAACCGAAACACAACCACAAGGCAATATTCCAGCCCTGTCCGGATACAACGGTTTACCACCTGCAACAGATGATATTCAGGCCTTCCGCATTGAGCTGTGGGAATACATTCGTGCAGATGGATCTGGCCCGGGCGGCTGTGGCCAGTGCCACAGTGAAACAGGCGGCATCGTGCCCATGTTCGCACGCAGCGATAACGTTAACCTGGCCTATGCAGCAGCCGACACTCGTATTGATCGAGTCAATCCAGCACTGTCAGAACTTGTCGAGCAAGTAAGAAATGGCCACCACTGTTGGCTCGGCAATGGCAATGAAACTGCCTGTGCCGATACGCTGACCCGCTGGATAGAAAACTGGGTTGGCGGCGGCAGCGGTGATGGTCGGCAGATTCTGCTTACCGCACCAGACATAAGACCGCCTGGTAAAAGTAGAAATTTCCCCTCAACCTCTGCAAATTTCGGTGCACTGCATACATTGCTGGTAACAAATTGCTCGGAGTGTCATACCTCGGCAGCCGAAACGCCGCAGGCACCGTACTTCGCCGCTGAAAATATTGATGAAGCCTATGCGGCCGCGAAGACCAAAATCAACCTGGATAACCCGGCATTATCACGACTGGTCGTTCGCTTAAGTCCGGAGGGTCATAACTGCTGGTTTGAACCTGTCACCATTAATCCAGCCGATTCCGCCACCTGTGCAGGCGATGCTGCAATCATGCAGGACGCAATTGAAGACTACATTGTTGCTAACGGGATAGTGCCAGATGTTGTCGATCCGCAACTGGTAACCAGCTCCGCATTAACGCTGGCAGAAGGCATTGTTGCCAGCGGCGGTGACCGGCATGAAGACAATCTGATTGCACTATGGGAGTTCAAACAGTCTCCGGGCTCCAGAGTTGCACTTGATACCAGTGGCGTGGAACCTGCAATCCCGTTAACACTGTCCGGAGATGCTGACTTTATTAATGGCTGGGGCATCACGCTAAACAATAATGGACGCGCACAATCTGATGCCGACCAAACCACAAAACTCTACAACGCAATAACAGCTACCGGAGAATATGCAATCGAAGCCTGGGTTGCACCGGCTAATGTAACGCAGGAAGAAGCCTTTATTGTCAGCTACTCGGGCAGTGATGCTGCACGCAACTTCACACTGGGTCAGACACTGTACAACTATGACTTTTTCAACCGCAGCGAACTCACCAGCCTGAATGGTGATCCGGCGCTGTCCACACTTGATGCCGAAGAACGATTGCAGGCAACACTGCAACACGTAGTCATCAATTTTGATCCGGTTAGTGGCCGCACAATATACGTTAACGGAGAAGATACCGGTGTAGCCGATGCACCGGATAGTACGGGTGTCGCCGGCGGTTCAATTGCCAGCTGGCGTAATATATTCCCGCTGATACTGGGCAATGAGGCGTCCGGCAACCGTGCATGGCAAGGCACTATACGCATGGTTGGCATCCACAACCGCACCCTGACTCCACCGCAAATTCAACAGAATTTTGATGTGGGCGTTGGTCAGAAATTCTTCCTGCTGTTCTATCTGGACGAAGCACTGACCGGAATACCGGATTCATATCTGATGTTTGAGGTCAGTCAGTTTGATAACTACAGTTATCTTTTTAACCAGCCACGCTTTATCAGCCTGGCTCCCGATACAGCGACTAACCCACCGGGCAAGGTAGCAATTGCCGGTATCAGCATCGGTATGAATGGGCGGGTCGTTGATGTCGGCCAGGCATTTCAGACCATTGATACGCGGCCGGACGAGCATATATGGAACTACACCGCAGACGGACATTTTTTGTCCACGCGCGGGACCATCATTGCGCAGGAAAAAGGCTCAACCGGCGATGAATTTTTCATGTGCTTTGAAGTGCTCGGCAACAGCCCGGAAGCTGTTTGCGTTGCTGCCATAAACTTCCCAACGCCTGCCGCTCCACCGGACACCAATCCGGCACCACAGGATTATGGTCTGCGTACTTTCGAAGAGATCAACGCCAGTATGTCAGTGCTGACCAGCGTGCCAACGACCCTGAGCACGGTGCAACATGATGTGCGCAACACCTTTCTGCGTGTGAAACAGCAGCTGCCTACGGATGAAAATATGGGTGGCTTCCTGGCCGCTCACCAAATGGCGGTCGCCCAACTAGCCATCGAGTACTGTAATGCCCTGGTTGACAATGTTGGTGATGAGCCACGTGCCACATACTGGCCAGGATTCAACTTCACTGATGATGTGGCTACTGCATTTGGTCCGGCCAATAATCGCAACGTTGCAAACCGTGACCGGGCACTAGACCCACTGGTTAACCGGATCACACTGCCCGAAACACCGGGTGCTGGTCTCTCCTCCCAACCAGCTATTGCTGATATGAAAGCTACGCTTAATACCCTGATCGATGAACTGGTCAACTGCCGCGACCCGAATGATCCGGACGTGGTGAATGCTGCACGCAGCACCAGCTATTGCGCCGCCGACCGCACGCCAATCGTTGTAAAAGCAGTGTGTGGTGCCGCTATAGGTAACGCCGCAATGCTGGTGCAGTAGCTGCAAACGAACACAGAGGCTAGAAAGATGTTCAGAAAACCTAAAAATTTGTTGCCCGATGAGCCGTTGCTGCTAAACAATCACCGGCGACCGATTACCCGGCGGGAGCTTATTTCGCAAGGCTTCCTTGGCGGCGCGGGCACACTGCTGGGTAGCAGTATCTTTAGCCTGTTTGCCAATCCGCAGCAAGCCAGGGCTGCCCTGTCACCAGATTTGCAGGATCTGATGGCGCCGTGCGGCATAAGGGATATAGGCGCAGGCAAGATTCCCTTTATCTGCTTCGACCTCGCGGGTGGCGCCAATATTTCAGGTTCCAATGTTCTGGTTGGCGGACCTGGGGGTCAGCGTGATCTGCTAAGTACAGCGGGTTACAACAAACTTGGTTTGCCCGGCGATCGTATTCCCATGATCAATGCCGCTGTAGGCCAGAACGACTTCATTAATTCCGAACTTGGTCTGGAGTTTCATTCAGACAGCGCAATGTTGACGGGTATCCTTGAAAGAGTAAGCACCGCCGCCGGTAATATTAATGGCGCCGTGATTCCCGCCCGATCAGATAATGACACGGGCAACAATCCGCATAATCCAATGTATGGCATCTATGGTGCAGGTGCCGATGGTGAATTACTGACTCTTATTGGCTCCCAAAGCTCAGTATCAGGTGGCAATTCCATGCCAGTGGATTCACTGGTCGACCTGCGTGTACGTCCAACCAAGATCGATCGCACCAGCGATGCTACCGGTCTGGTCGATACGGGCCAGCTGGTTGGATTGCTCGACCAGACGGATGTGGTCTACGTGATGGAGGCAGTACAGCGTATTTCGGATCAGAAGCTGGGCCGGACCGGACTCGATACCTGGGCTAATAAACCAATTACCGCAGATGCTGTCGTTAAAGAACTGGTGAGCTGCGGCTATGTGAAAGCAGCCGACCTGGCCAATCGCTACGGTGATCCGGATATCATTAATCCACGTCAGGATTGCGAAATTGTCGGCGACAACGGTATTTTCAGCCTGCAGGAACTGGATTCAGACAGCGAGTTCGAGAAAACAGCAGCCATCATGAAACTGGTCGTTAACGGTTATGCGGGCGCAGGCACAGTCACGATGGGTGGTTACGACTATCACACCGGTGACCGCGCAACCGGTGAGGCACGCGACCTGCGTGCAGGACGCTGCATCGGCGCCTGCCTGGAATATGCGGCACGGCGTGGCGTACCGTTGATGGTCTACGTATTCAGTGATGGTTCCGTATTCAGTAACGGGATGATCGATAATTCAATCGGAGGTGGTGGCAAAGGCGTGTGGACCGGTGATAATTCCTCGACGGCAGCATCCTATATGCTGGTCTACGATCCCGTAGCGACCCCAACTATCTTTAGCGGCGGTGCAGGAACGCTGGCTCAACATCAACAGATCGGTTCCATGCGATCCGATGCCTCCGTGGACACCGCTAGCAGCCCGGCAGCGAACAACGTCAACCTGCTCGTCGAAACCGTGCTCCTCAACTACGTAGCACTGCATAGCTCCAGCCGAGCTGATTTTGAGAATATATTCACCCGCATAGGCCTGAATCACGGACTTGGCAATGCCGCATTGATGGATAGCCTGACAGCCTTCAACCCGCTGCCATCCATACAAGGCGGCATGATTTCGCCGCCCGCTCAACTAATCTGCACGTAAAACATTTGTGCGGTGTACCGACCATTTACAGCAATGGCTATCAGATAAAAAAAGCCCCGCGTAAGCGGGGCTTTTTTCAAATAACAGTCACGCTAATGGCATCACACAGCCATTGCTTTCCTGCGCTTCAGTCCACCCAGTATGAGCAATCCGGAGCCAAACAACCAGGCAGCAGCTGGAATCGGAACTGCAGTAGAACCGGCAAAATGGCTGCTGGTGTTACCGCTGATACCATCATCATAACCGGCGATGAGCGCGGCAAAAAACTCGCCGTCGCCATCATCTTTACCAAGGGCATAGGAAGCAATCGTGTCGCCCACCACACCGCTAATCGTAAAACTCAGAATTTCCGTACGGCTGCTGCCATCGCCCTGGGCCTGAAATTCAAACTTGCCGAAGCCGCCGCCCGCATTTTTATCTTCGACAATACTCCAGCTGTCAAGATTAATGTCGACGATATTAGCCGAACTTATATTGCCTGCCGGCAGATCAAGAGCAGAATCGTAGTTGAAGGAAAAAGTCTGCATGCCAAACGGATCGCCTAAGGGCGTCGGAAAAGCATCGACAAAAACCTCGACCGTGAAATCAATATCACCGGCTGCACCATCAGATATCGTCACCTTGGCGTAGTTCACCCCATCAGCCAGATCATTGGACTGATCCAAAAAATATGACATCGATGCAGCATTGGCCGAACCAGCCATAAACAGTATTGCTGCAGCTGTGCCTGCAGAGCGCGCGATTATATTCACTATAGACTTCCTTGTCCGATGAATGCTGATGGGGCTTTTAGGATGCCCTCGCAGCTATTATTCTGAGCTTGCTTTTAATTGCTTGTTTTTAATTATTTGTTATCAAGCATATTAGCAATGATAAAAGTGGGCTACCTAGAACAAAAAGTGCAAAATGCGCAATTTATTTGCGCCTAGCTAATTATGTACAATGGCTTTTAGTCGGCCATCTGGCATAAATCTCCGCTGACCTGTGGACAGGGCAATAGCAAGTATCATCGTCCCCTTAGCCTAACGGGCTTTAACCCACTCTCATCCCTATAACGCGGTTCAACTATTCTCCCTGCACAATTGATTTGCACCTAACGCAATAAATAGTGGCAAAAAAAAGCCCCGCATAAGCGGGGCTTTTTTCAAAGGGAAGATACTTCCTGGGTAAAACTATTTGGCAACAATGCGCTTGCGACGCATCCAGCCCAGCAGACCAAGGCCTGAACCGAATAACCAGACTGCTGCAGGAATCGGCACGGGCGCTCCGACCCAGTCGCTGCCTTCCTGATCTCCACCTGTGCTTTGCACCTTCGCTGCTGCGAAGTAGGGACCATGTTCACCACCTACGTCAGCTATAAAATTGAAATCAAGCGCCAGCAGGTTGCCAGCAGTATTGGAAATAAGGTATGCCGAGACCTCGCCGTCATTAAAGGTGTCATTGTCCCAACTGAATACCATGTCATAGATCCCGTCGCCGTCAGCTTGGTAATTACCGTCGTGAAGGATGCTATCGGCTGCCGGGGCGGATGACCCAAGATAAGCAAACGAGAGATCGGTCGCGCTAATACCATTGCCGATATTAAGATAGAGCTGTGTAATGTCTGCCAAACCCATATCGTTCGCCGTCACGTTGAGCCTGACTGAGTCTGCATCTATATCGATGAGTTCCACCGTAACCGTACCCGCTGCGACATCCCCAAAGTGGGTATCAAGCTCAAAGGTCACCGTCGCGGCAAATGTCGGTACGCTAACAAATACCTACGCTATTGATAGCGCCCCAGAGCGTATTAAGTTTTTCATGAAGTCTTCCCCTATGATTATTATGCCAAGCCATTTTTGTCGGCTCGGTCAGATTTCGAACATGCATATTTACAGGCTTTCCAGAGCCTGATTATCTGCAGTTAAGGGCAATCCGTATATCATCAAAATTGGTGATATTTTCAATTTTCAGAAAAGCTGGCAACTCATTTTAATACAAAGGGTTAGAATATTTTTTTATGCAATAAGCTCGCTTTTGCGGTGCACATTTGAGTGTTACCCGGTCAGGAAATTAGCAGTTTCAGCAACCGCATAATTTATCGAATCAGTGGGCTTTAATTACCGGCACAAAAATCAGGGCACACTGCCGGGAAAGTCCCTGCCTTCATACAGGAAGGCCCTTCTTACAAACCTCGCCACTTAAGCTATGAATGACCGAAGCAACAGACTTAAATATATTTTTCCGCATAGTGCCAACCTGTTTTTCAGCCAAAAAAAAGCCCCGATTAACGGGGCTTTTTTCAAAGGAAGAGTATTTCTTTTAACTGGCAGCAATGCTCTTGCGGCGCATCCAGCCCAGCAGACCAAGGCCTGAACCAAACAGCCAGACCGCGGCAGGAATAGGTACAACGCTAAATGCCCTTGCGTTCGAAAGCTTTGCCACTCCACCTGCACCGTCGTCATCGAGAAAATCCGTTTCGACATAAGCTCTAGGGCCAGCAAGACAGATGTCTGCAGGGCACATCACACTCCCATCCCCATAATCCCCCCAATCATTAATGTCAGTAGACCAAGTACCGCTGGTGTTGGCACCAATGTCAGCCAGAATGTAATAGCCGTCGGCTTTAAAAGCGAGGTGGGTAATGGACGTATCAGTGACATTCCAAGTACCGCTGTAATCATCCAAGCCGGTAATAGAAAATGCAGAAGACCCAGCGTCCTCATCGATGGTACCGATCAACGTCACATCACCTTGAGGAACCCCCAGCAGGAGGGATACGTTTTTCGTATCGGCATTACCGGCTGTACCACAAAACGGATCATCTTCTGCAGACGGGCAACCACCTGCAAACGTCAGGCCAACAGTAGTGGCTGCAAACGCCGAACCGGTTGCGAGCAGTAATGCGGTAGCAGCAAGTGCCGCTGTTTGGGCTAAAAATTTCATGGACTCTTCCCTGTATTGTTTGTGTGTATTTCTGTGCCAGTTCGTTTTTGTGAGACGGGTCACAGAATGTCTTGCTTAAATAGTTGTGCAGCTATTCTCTGGCATTTCGCCACTTTTGTATATAGTCAATTTGAATACAATTGGGCGCTCAAGGAAAAAATCTTATTCTTATTAAAACCAACAGCTTATATATTTTTAATTATCAACAATGTGTTTTAGTCAATGAGTAAAAGCTTATATATTTAACATAATACATACTGCCTTCCTGCTTAGCCCAATCGAGCCGCACTGGACCGTAACGGCGGTGCCCCGCTGAATGCCCCCGAGCATAGAGGTGAGCATCCCGTCGCAATCTAGGGTAGATTTCACGCTGCGACCTCTCTACTAAAGAGAGCAACAGGCAGAAAAAAAGCAACTCATTTCCAGATTTTTATACAGTTCATACTATATAGCTGCACACAGGATACGCGCGGGAGCAAGCCAACCATGGAAAATTTCGTCATCACTTTGTCCGCCAGACCCGGCAAGGAAGACGCTATATCAAAATTTTATATAGACCTGGAATCCGAATACGCGAAAGCCAAAGGATTCCATGGCCGACAAATTCTGCGCGCCCGCCCCGGCACGATGGCCGATGCACTGCGAAAAGTAATGACTGCAGAACAAATGGCCCAACATCCGGAACCCGCTAACGACGGTTCAGTCCATTTCATCATTATCGAGAAATGGGACAGCATAGAAGATCGCATGGCCTTCTCAGCTACACAGGATAAATCGCGCAACGCCGAACTATTCCCGAATCTTTTGCCTGAGCATACGCATGAGTACTACACCGATATTTCACCTGCCTGAACCCGATGCGCGGCTACGGGCGTGACCCATGCACGTTTTTAACGAAACGGGCACACTTAAACTTACTTGGTCGGCTTAAAAAAGCGAGAACTCACCATGAGCACCACCATTATTCTGGTACTGATCGGCGGCCTGCTGTTTTACGGGGTTGGGATAGACAACGGCATCGTTAACAAGCGTAACCGGGTAAAAAATGCGTTCTCGCAAATTGACGTACAGCTCACGCGTCGCTATGACCTGATCCCTAACCTGATCGAATCAGTTAAAGGTTACATGGAGCATGAGCGCGGCACACTGGAGGCGGTCATCAATGCCCGAAATGCTGCACTCAATGGTTTGCAGGGTGCGGCGGCTGATCCCACCAACCCCGATGCTATTAAGGCATTAGCAGCCGCCGAAACCACATTGACAGGCAGCCTGGGCAAACTGTTTGCCCTGGTGGAAAATTATCCCGATCTGAAGGCCAGCGAAAATATGCTGAACTTCCAGGAAGAACTGGCCAGCACAGAAAACAAGGTGGCATTCGCACGGCAGGGGTTTAATGATGCCGTACTCGGCTACAACAATGCCCGCGAAGTATTTCCGGGCAATATCATCGCCGGGCAATTTCAGTTTAATGCGGCTGAGTTCCTCGAGATTGAATCTGAGAGCAAGCGCGAAGTTCCTGCTGTCAGCTTTACGACAAAAGACTAAAGCTATTCCACGGCGGCAGACTAACGCGCACCCGACTGTGCCATGAACTTCTTTGAAACACAGGAGCGCTCGCACCGGAATACACGTCGACTTATGGTCGTCATGTCGCTCGCCGTCATCGCCGTAGTCGCATCAGTTACGGCAGTTATTACGGCAAGTTTCTGGCTTGCTGCCAGCCCGATGGGTGCATCCACCTTTAGCAACTGGGCTTTTATCAATCAGCAATTGATCCTCCTGGTCGCACTTGGAACCACTGCCTTTATCGGCATTGCCAGCCTGTACAGAGTGGCCAGTCTGCGCCAGGGAGGTGGCAAAGTTGCCCGCGACCTGGGTGGCACGCTGGTCAATCCCGGTGACAATGATCCCTTGCGGCGTCGTTTGCGTAATGTCGTCGAGGAAATGGCGCTTGCTTCAGGCGTACCTACACCCGAGGTTTATGTCCTTGATCACGAACCTGGCATTAATGCATTTGCGGCAGGGTTCAGCACCGAGGATGCGGCGATAGCCGTCACCCGGGGTACACTGGAGACCTTAGATCGCGATGAACTGCAGGGTGTGATTGCCCATGAATTCAGCCACGTATTCAATGGTGACATGCGGCTGAACATCCAGCTCATGGGGCCCATGTTTGGCATCCTGGCGATTGGCCTGTTAGGCCGCATACTGTTACGCGGCGGGCGCTTTTCCGGTCGCAGCCGCGGCAAAGGTAACGGCGCCGGGGCAATACTTGCACTGGGTGTGGGATTGGCCGTTACGGGTTATGTTGGGCTGCTGCTGGCTCGTCTTATTAAGGCAGGCGTATCCCGCCAGCGTGAATATCTCGCCGATGCATCCGCCGTGCAATTTACCCGACAAACAACTGGCATTGCCGGTGCATTGAAAAAGATCGGGGGCTACCAGGAGCAGTCAATCATCCATGATAATGATGCCGAGGAAGTCAGCCATATGCTGTTTGCATGCGGCTTCAGTTCAATGTCCAACTTACTCGCCACCCATCCCCCACTACTAAAACGTATTCAGGCTATTGAGCCTTCATTTAATGAAACGCAGTTCAGTCAATTAAAAACTGAAACCACACAACTAAACCCGGATGCCGCGAGTGAAAGCCAGTTGGCAGGTTTTGTTACAGGTGCCAATTTTCCAGATCAGGCCACCCGCCATGACACTGCTTTTAACGCAGGTATTAATACGACCAATACGGCAACCCTGTCCAGCTCTATTGGTAACCCCGATGAACAGCACTACCAGGCTGCACAAATTTTTATAGCCCATATGCCGGATGAGATCCGCGATGCTCTTGAATCAACCTACCAGGTAATGCTGCTGTTACCCGCTTTGCTGTTACATGACGATGCCCCGGCAAGGGCCCGCCAACTGACCCTTCTGGATCAGCAACTGGGCACAGAGCGATGTGAGCATGTAAAGCAACTTTATACAGCATTGCAATCCATGGGCACTGAGGCGCGATTGCCTATCCTGAACCTGGCTTTGCCACTGGTAAAAGAGCAACCAGCCGGTCGGCTTGAATACCTGAGCAAGCTGCTGGAACAAATAGCAATGCAGGACAATCAACTGGATTTATTTGAATATGCATTGCTGCGTATCTTTCAGAATTACATTCAGCGTGCGGCGCAACCCGTGGCACGACGTAAATGGAAGACACTCGAAAATGCCACTATGCAATCCGCCGCTGCTGAACTGTTAACTATATTTGCAGAGCAGACCGGCAATAGTGCAGATACCGTTACCACCATAGTGCAACGCGAACTTGCAGTATTTGACTATCAGGCAACAAGCATCAAACACACCACCCGAAATGACTCCAGCAACTGGGTCAAAACCACTGACGCAGCCTTGCTCCAACTGCAAAACTGCACGCCCCGCGGGCGCCAGATAGTGATTCAGGCATTGATGGGTATTGCGCTGCATGACGGCCGCATCAGTCAGGCGGAAAGTGAGCTCCTGCGGGCTTTCTGCTCCATTCTTGGCTGCCCGCTACCGCCTGTACTGACAGCCCACTAAAAACCAAAGCAACATGCTAGCCGCCATCAGAGTCCTGGTGCCAGCTGTTTTTACAGCCACAAAATCTTTAGCAACCGTACCCTGTATATTGCTTTGCAGCGCCTATAAAACAAAGAGTTATAAGATTTTTATGATTAATTTTAAATAAGGCTTCCCTAAGCTCATGGATTAAGATAGATTCCACTCACCCGCTGTTGCACCTATGTGCTCAGGATGAACACCGCAACCGGGCAGGCACGCGAAAGAGGTCTCGCAAGAAGACCCGCGATACAGGGAATGTAGCGAGGATCTGGCCATGAAGAGACTGATTTCTATTTCGACCTTAATGACAGCAGCACTTATCTGTTCTGGTGCGCTGGCAGCTAACAAGATTGAAAGACGAGTGGAAAACTCGCTTGAAGTCTTCAAGACATTTACCGAAATCCCCGAACAAGGTATACCACCGCGTATTCTCAGAGATGCCTACGGTATCGCAATCCTGCCGGGCGTCATCAAGGTCGGGTTCACGTTCGGCGGCCGCTTTGGCCGCGGTGTGCTCCTGACACGCCAGGATGACGGTAGCTGGAGCAACCCCGCCTTTATCTCTATGGGTGGTGGCAGTTTTGGCTTTCAGATTGGCGCACAATCAACCGATATCGTGCTGATATTCAGAGACCAGCGCAGCATTAACAACATATTTAACGGCAAACTGACCCTGGGCGGCGATGCATCAGCGGCTGCCGGGCCTGTTGGACGTCAGACCTCAGCAGCAACCGATGGGCGCCTTAATGCAGAAATATTTTCCTACTCCCGTAACCGCGGCCTGTTCGCTGGCGTATCGCTGGAGGGCGCATGGATTAACATGGATAAGAACTCCAACGAAATCTACTATGGCAATGGGATGTCGCCGCAGCAAATTCTTGCGGCTAAAAATATGCCCACGCCACTGGCGGCCGGGCAACTGGTAGCCCTGGTAGCGGCAACTGCTCCGAGAATCGACCGTATGGCAGCTACCAGTCGTGCAGCACAGGCCGATATAAGCACTTCATCACCTGCTGAGGTCCAGACATACGCTCTCGACCCGATTCCAGCCAATGGCGGCAATACCAACGGCGGTGGCGACGAAACCACTTTCTAAATCACGTTTACAAACCGACTTCCTCCGCATTGCGGCCCTTTTCCTTATGGTTAGGGCCGCTTTTTTTTGCCTGAGGCTGGCATACAACAGACATGCGGAACCGGTTCACCAATGTTCTAATGGCACATCAAATGCTGTTTTGAGTAATCCAACAAAAATCAGCAGCACAACCTGGATATGCGGATAACAGAAATGAACGAAGAAATGGAAAGCCTTGCGGGAGAGTCCCAACGACTACTGGAAACCATAGCACCGAATGCTTGGGTTGAAGCCGCGATTGTCATCGTGATCGGTCTCATCTTCGCGAAACTTGCTGATTTATTTATTGTCGGTATTGCTGCAAAGCTCCTGGCAAAAACAGAAAACAAACTGGATGACCGGGTCCTGCAACTGCTCCACAAACCTTTGTTCACAACTTTTTCTGTACTGGGCCTCATTGTGGCCAGCTACATGGTTGCCGATGAACTTGGCGATCAGATACTGGCTGTCAATATAGCCGTCCTTAAAACAATCATCATTTTCAGCTGGCTTGGCTTTCTAATGCGTTCTACAGGGGCTGTACTGAGCAGCATGGAACGTAACCCGGTGCATTTTAAATTTGCCCAAAAAGATACCGTGCCGCTGATGCGCAATATGGCCATGGTATTTCTGGTACTTGCCGGCGCATATGCAATTCTTGTTTCATGGGATATTAATGTGACGGGCCTGGTCGCATCTGCTGGTATCGTCGGTTTGGCGCTCAGCTTCGCCGCTCAGGATACTCTGAGCCATCTGTTTGCCGGTGTAGCAATCCTTGCTGACAGGCCTTACCGCATCGGTGATTTCATTGTCCTGGACACAGGTGAGCGCGGTGAAGTTACCGCCATTGGCCTGCGTAGCACACGCCTGATGACCCGTGATGATGTTGAAATCAGCATCCCGAACGGTGTCATGGGTAGCGCCAAAATTGTTAACGAATCCGGTGGGGCTAGCACCCGCTATCGCATCCGTGCAGCTGTCGGCGTTGCCTACGGATCAGACGTAAATCATGTATTGCAGGTATTGGAGCAAATTGGGGTCAATAGCGAAGGTCTGTGCAAAGACCCGGCACCACGGGTACGTTTTCGAGCATTCGGAGCATCAAGCCTCGATTTCGAACTGCTGGCCTGGATATCAGAGCCCTCATTACGCGGACTGCGCATGCACGAAATGAACTGTGAAATTTATCGCCGCTTTAGCGAAGAAAAAATTACAATTCCATTCCCGCAACAGGATGTCTGGATCAGAGAGCTGCCATCTGGCGGCAACGATGAGCAAGCCCTTCCAGAGTGAGCCCAATAAATAAAAAAATCTGATCAGTCATTTAAAAAAAGACCTTATCGTCACTGGTAGTTTTTCGGTTGTGCTGCAGACAGCGTCGCTGATCTATCCACGAAAGGCTCAATCCTGCCATCAGCATCCAGCATCAAACCCAAACGCTCTCGCCAGTACATCCGAAGCTCTTCTGGCGCACCCTCCAGGGGCGGACCATCAGGCATTTCGATAAACCTGTTGCTGACAACCGGACGCGATGAAGACGATGATGACAAGACGAAAGCAGTACGTCCCTCTGCACCCGGCTGAACCGCTGCGGGCGCACCCACCAGCAACCGAGTATGCCGGGCCGCAATTCCTTTAGGCAATAAATCCAGCGACTGCACCCATGGTCCGGCCCGCACCACCAGCCGGGTGCCTTCAGCCACTACCCACATATCATCAACTCTGGCAGCAGCCTGTGTCGTCTGCTCGAGTGGCGCACGACTAGCCACATCCCAGACAGTTAACTCACGTTCATCACTCGCTGTTACCAGTTTCGATCCATCGGCCGTTACGGCAAGCTTATGAATCTGGTAGGCACTTTCAACAATGCGCTCCGACTGACCTGTCCGCCAGTTCCAGGCTGTCACACCATCAAGATCGTCCGCTATAAAAATATCCCCGGTGGCAACCGCAACCGCAAGTTGCGGATGATTTGCCTGGATACGCAGACGTGCAGCTACCTCACCATTACTGAGATCTGTAACGATAACTTCCCGACGACTGGCAGAAACCAGAAAATGATCAGCTTCCATAAACACAAGGTCATGTGCTGCACCGTCAGGATGGATGATCAACAAATCACGGCGCGTCCCGTTGGCCGCATCCCACACCCGAACCTGCCCGGCCATCGATGCACTGGCCAGCATTTTTCTGTCATCCGAAAACTTCAGGTAGACAATTTCACTTTCATCATTTGAGTCTCCGACTGCATTTGCCGCACCGAGCAGTATTCCTCCCGGCGCCCCAACGGCATAAATTCGCACATCACCAGCCGATGTGCCTACCGCGATGCGTTGTCCGTCAACACTTAATGCCGCCTGCATTCCTCCTGGCAAAGATTTCACCCGCTTGGCTACAGATGCCTGCACACCGGGGATCGACCATACTTTTATGGCACGCCCGGCATTGTTGGTAACCAAAATATTCCGTGTAGCCAGCATGATGGGCGCGGGCGCCCTGGAACTGGTTGCAAATGAACTGTCGATCATCGCATGGTGCAATCTCACACCCGCCCCACGGCCTTCAGGCAAATAAACCACCTCATAAGCCCGATCTGACGAACCAAACAGTAACCGGGATGAATCTGCCGCAAAATCTGCATGCCAGGCGCCACTTCCCAATCGCTCAATAACCGGACTACCACCCTCCTTAATATTCCAGAGACGGAAGGTACTGCTTAAGTCATCTGTAGCCAGCCATTCTCCAGACGGATCAAAAATCAATGCGCGCAACGGAGAACTATGTTCAAACTCACGAATGAGTGTTCCCTGACTTAAAGACCAAACTCGTACCCACGGATCTCGGCCACCGATCGCCAGGTACTCACCATTTGCATCCAGCGCCACAGCCGCCGCATTTTCAGCCGTAATAGGTGACCCAAGACGTCTGATCTTTGCAAGATCCCACACGGCAATACCGGGAGCACCATCCTGCATCAGTGTCTTTATTGCGATATATCGACCACCCTCAGACAAACGCAAAACGCGGGATGCTGAAGTATTAAGGGCTATTTGTCCGACCCGATCGCCAGTACTCGTATCCCAGACCGTAATCTGCCGTGGTTCGACAGTGACTACGCGCTCACCGTCCAGCACAAACTGCGCATCAATAAAATCATTTCCACGTGGAATTCGCGCCAGCACATCATCACTGGCCAGGTCCCAAACCAAAATTGGCCCCTGTGTCTGTTTGTCTGCAGGCCAGGACAGAGCAAGTCGCCCTCCTGGCCCCAGCAGTGACACAGCATTTCCCGATGAACGCGGTTCAGGGATCGGTTGGGGAACAAAATTCCGGGTCGAAACATCAGTAACATTGCTGGCAACGAGACCCCAATCAAGCAACTCACCTCTAACGCCCTGCTCCATGTCACTTAGTGCAATTGTCCAGTTGCCCGCAAATTCCGCACCCTGCAGATTACGCAGATCCGGATGTTCTGAAAAATCGAAAGCGCGCACATGTTGGTTAATCTCACGCCCTTGCGCGAGATTAAGGCGGGCCTGCTGCCCCGCAGGAGACCGCACAATCAGAATAACTTGCTCGGGTCGCGTATGGTTCGTCTTAATCAGGAGCCGGGGTGCTACGGGTGGTTGCTGAACCATGCGCCGCTCTTCGAGTTCAAGTCGCTCCTCAGCAATCAGCGTATCACTGCGCACAAGTCTCGGCCGCTCACCATCTATACGCCAGATATCAACATTATTACGCGTATCAAGAACGGTAAGCAGCCCCGCCAGTTCATCTGCTTCAACCGCCTTCAATTCGGCCTTGCTGTGTAATGTAGCAGCCAGACTCCGATAATCCTGACCAACCAGTTCGGCCGCTAAGCGGCGGCGCAGCTGACTCGGTTGCTGCATAGCCTCCAGTATTGTTATCAAGGCAGCATCCCGCTCACCCTGGTGCGCCCAGTCAGCTGATCGTCTCTCCCAGAATTCTGCTAAAAGATTATCCGCACTTTCGGCCCCTTCGGGTGTAACGGAAAGGCGACGATGTATACGCATTATTTGCGGCAGCGTTTCGGTGCTGCGACTCAGCCTTGCAAGCAAAATCCTCAAACAGCCTGTCTGCAGTAGCCCCGTACCCAGGCAGCCTATGCAGACTTTGATACGCATCCTCTGCAACCTCATAATCCTGATTGGCCGCAGATAACGCATTAACATAGGGGCGTGGCAGATATTCTGTATACCAAATAGAGGCAGCCAGCATCAACGCCAGGATTGCTGCCACTATTCCAATGCTTTTCACTCCGAAAGGGAGTTCCTGATTAACCCAGCGCATACTGAAAACCATGGCATATATTTCATTGCGCACCCGCAGTATGTCACCCTCACCAACCTTTACCACGCCGGTTGTTAGCAGCTCTTGCTGAATTACTGAAGTATTATCAAAACGTACATCGACCCCCTTGCGAATACGCCCATAGAAATTTAATCGTGTGGTTCTGCGGGGGCCTTCCTCAGCCAGACGATCAGCTATAGCGGACAGGTGTGGTTCGTCTCGCAAGGTGTTGGAAGATAAAAACTGCGTCTGTACAAGTTCATCCACAACCTCAACCGATATATCGCCTTTGCGACGGGCAAGCCCGCGAAAAATCTTCTGGCTCAAATAGGGGTGACCACGGGTCCAGGTCCATACGCGGCTAAGTATTGCCTGAGCCTCAGACGGAGGTTCCCCCAGCCCGGCCATTAAACCGGCCATTTCCTGGGCGCTAAAATCAGGCAACGAAATCTCTGCGGAGATTTCGAAAGGCGAACCATGAATATCCTTGACAAGTTCCGCAGGCGAAGCGGAGCCAAACATTGAAAAACTTAGCCGCTGAAATACCGAGTCTGTTATGCGAGCGTCATAGCACGCTCTAACAGCAGAAAAAAGGTCCTTTGCCAATGGCTCATCTTTAGTCGCTTCAACTCGATCAAATAAAATGGCAACTGGCTGAGTAGTTTCTTCCAGAACTATCTCAAGGAAAAACTCGCGCATGCGCTGCAGGTTGGTCAGGCCACCGCGCTCCTTCCACCACATTTGCACATCAGCACGAATTCGCAATTCACGAACGATGCGATACGCAATACTGTAATACCAGCGACCAACATTCTCTGACGGATCCTCACTGCTGGTCTGAGTCAGATCAACCAGAGCAACCAGTGTTCCACGCTCACGCAGTCTGCTGGCCGTACTCGCGGCAAGACTCGTTTTGCCCGTTTGTCGCTCGCCCAGAACATAACAGTATTGTCCATCGCTGATGCGGCGGAATAGCTCTGCATCGGCATTGCGCTGTTGATAGCAATCGCGGCCTGGCTGTACCGGGCCACCAACAACGTAATACCTGGGATCTCTGGATTTTTCCGTCATAAGTGGGTCAACAGACTAACAATGAAGATTACATTAAGTCAGTTTGGCGAAAAGCTTGCACTTATCCAAGATTGACCGCCGCTCGCAACACTGCTAAGGAAGACTAATTAAGGGAGGCTAATAAGGGAAACGAATAAGAGAAGCTAATGAACGAACCAGTATCAATGATTCAAAGGGAATCTCAAGGACACAATTCCTTGACGGCTATACGACACCTCTGATCACAGGAATCTGTACCCACATCAGGTCAATTATATGGCATTGCAGCAATATAGGATAGGCCCCGCCTATGCCCGCATCTGATACTCCATAGCTCGCCTGGCACCACCTGCTCACCCCTGTATTCAAAAAAGTGACCAATCAGAGCATGACGAATATCTACTGACCGCCAAATCATGTTAAAAAGACCGCCCGAAACCCTACAGTGATTCACACGCATGAGCTCAACTGAAAACACCCTGCCGCTATTTGGCATTCGCATTAGCACCCCCGCTGATGATCCGTTTGCTAACCTGGTTGGTAAAGACTGGAACACAACCCACTGGTTCAAAACACAACCAGAACGTGATCGAGCCATCAAAGACATGCAACGTGAACATGAGTATTCCAGACGCGGCGACAAGCCCACACTCATCTATGAAACAGTAACTCGCCCCACCAAGACCTGAACCCACCATGTATCCAAAATACTTAACCACCGGCCGGAAAATGCCGGGACTAATACTGGTCGCTGCACTCTCACTCCCCGTCGCAGTTCCTGTTATCGCAGCGGACACAACAAATCTGCGCGAAGCAATAGTTGTAACGGCGGCACGCGGTCCATCAACGGAACTGGATACGATAGGCAATATCGCCCAGCTATCGGAAGAAGACCTTCTGGTAACAGCGGCCATTCACCCATATGAGTTGGGTGTTCGGGTACCCGGCGTATGGATTGGTCGGGGCAGTGGTCAGGAACACCTGACCGCAATCCGCTCACCCGTGCTTACCGGCCCGGGCTCCTGCGGTGCTTTTCTAATCATGGAGGATGGCATTCCAACCCGGCCGGCAGGTTTCTGCAATGTAAATCAGATGTTTGAAGTACCCTCAGAGCTCGCTGCATCCATAGAAATCATCCGCGGCCCGGCCAATGCACTGTACGGATCGAATGGTCTGCACGGCACTGTCAATACGTTGCTACCCACACCTGGAGGGGACCGACTCGCAGACTTAAGCATTATGGCAGGACCAAATGACTATTGGCGCGGTAAATTTAACTGGGATTCCGGCCCTGCCAAAAATAGTTTTAATGCGGGACTGCTACTGGAAACAGACGACAGTTACCGTGAAGATGCCGGGCACGAACAAGCCAAATTGTACGGCAAAAGTCGCCACGAATTGGCAAGTGGTGTGCTGTCTTTCAACGCCAGTGCTTCATGGCTGGATCAGGACACAGCAGGATTTATTCGTCCGGATGAGGACGGCTACAAAGATCAGGACACCCGCTACCGCAACCAGGATCCCGACGCCTATCGCAAAGCGACCAGCCTGCGACTTTCATCGACCTGGGCACCAGAGAGCAACGGTACATGGCAGCCCGAATACCGGTTTTTCCTGCGTGATTCGGATATGGAATTTTTGCAGCATTTTATTCCCAGCCAACCAACTGAGAAAAATGGCCAGACCAGCGGTGGGCTGATGTTCATTACCCGGCGGGACTGGTGGCATGACTCTAATCTATCCCTCGGCATAGATGCAGAACTTGCACACGGCTTCGTGGATGAATACCAGGTGGATGATCCACCTGGTTTCGCACTGGAACGGCCCCAAAGGCCAGCACTATGACTATGACGTTGACAGCTACCTTGTCGCAGGTTTTGCCAGCCTGAATCTGCCACTTAATGATCGCTGGGAATTGCAGGCAGGGCCTGCGTGGCGAGTATATGCGCTACGACTATGACAATAAGATGCTGGACGGCAACACCACCGATACGGGCGGGCAATGCCCCGATGCAGACAATGAAAATCCACCGGATGGCTGCCTGTACTACCGTCCGGGCGACCGAAATGATGATTTTTTCAACCTGTCTCCGAACCTTGGCGTACTTTATAAATTTACGGAGGCTACCGTTGGCTTTGCCAACCTTTCCAGCGGTTTCCGTGCGCCACAGGCGGCTGAACTATACCGGCTGCAAGCCCAGCAGGATGTCTCAGATATCGACTCAGAGCGGCTCGACTCGATTGAGCTTGGAACCCGGCATCAGGCTGACTCTTTAAGTCTGGAAGCCGTTGCCTTTTATATGTACAAGTCGAACTTTATCTTCCGTGATTCAGAGGGACTTAATGTCAGCGATGGCAAGACGCGACATTATGGTATCGAAGCCAATATCAACTGGCAGGTCATTGAACCGGTGTACCTGTCATTGGTTGGTAGCTATGCAAAACATAAGTACGACTTCGATCGTGACGCAGGTTTAGGCGAAAAAATCAGTAAGGGCAATGAGGTAGATACAGCCCCGCAAATACTGGCCAGTGCCCGCCTCGGTTATGAACACCGGTTTGGGTTGGCGGAACTGGAATGGGTATATAGCGATCCCTATTTCATGGATGCAGCTAATAGCGCACGCTATGAAGGGCATGACCTGTTCAACCTGCGCCTTATATTTGATGTGACGCCTACTCTGAATTTTGCTATTCGCGTCAATAACCTGACAGATGAGGTCTATGCCGACCGTGCAGATCTGTTCTCTGGCGGAGGCCCCCCACAATATCGCTATTTCCCGGGTCGGGAGCGTGAAACCTACCTGGAACTCAACTGGGGTATACCCGGTTCCTGACATCATTTCAGACGAACCCTAAGTATTCCAAGTACTTGGGGACATTTTTCATTGACAAAAACCCGTATTGCCGTGAGCCCTTCTGGTCTGGATAATACCCGGCCACTTTCCCCTTCCTGACAACCTGCCGACAACGGCTGGCTGCCGGAGCGGCCGCACGAAATTAAGCAGAGATTATTAACATGACGACATCAGCAAAGATCATCTACACCGAGACTGACGAAGCACCCGCATTAGCAACTTACTCTCTGCTACCGATTATTGAAGCTTTCACCAGTGCCGCTGACGTGGTCGTCGAAACCCGGGATATATCACTGGCCGGTCGGATTATCGCTAATTTCCCCGACAACCTAACTCCCGAACAAAAGCAAAGTGACGCACTGGCAGAACTCGGAGAGCTGGCCAAGACACCTGAAGCCAACATCGTCAAGCTACCCAATATCAGCGCATCACTCCCCCAGCTACAAGCCGCCATAAAAGAATTACAGTCGCAAGGCTATGACCTACCGGATTATCCGGAAGAACCACAAACGGCTGAAGAAAAAGAAATCAAGGCGCGCTATGCCAAAGTATTAGGCAGTGCGGTCAACCCGGTACTGCGTGAAGGCAACTCGGACCGCCGGGTTGCAGCACCTGTTAAAGAGTATGCAAAAAAACACCCGCATTCCATGGGCGCGTGGAGCCCCGACTCGATCACATGTCGCTCATATGACTGATGGCGACTTCTATTCCAGCGAACAGTCTGCAGTTGTGGGAAAAAGCCGGTAACGTGCGTATCGTATTTACGGATGATGATGGCCAGACGATAGTATTAAAAGAAAAGACACCTGTGCTTGAAGGGGAAGTTATCGATGCTTCAGTCATGAGTCGCAGCGCTCTGCGGGCATTCTTCGCACAGGAAATCGACGCGGCCAGGGATAGTGACATTTTGTTGTCACTGCATCTGAAGGCAACCATGATGAAGGTATCGGACCCGATCATGTTCGGTCATGCCGTGACCGTATTTTTTGCTGATGTATTTGACAAGCATGCAGCCGTATTCGAAGAGCTGGGCGTCGACGCAAACAACGGGCTAGGTGATGTCTATGCAAAAATCGCCGCCCTCCCCGATGCACAGCGGGCAGAAATAGAAGCTGACCTGCAAGCTGTCTACAAAAATCGCCCGCAACTGGCCATGGTTGATTCCGACAAGGGCATTACCAACCTGCATGTCCCCAGCGACGTAATTATTGATGCCTCAATGCCGGCAGCCTTGAGGACTTCCGGCCAGATGTGGGGGCCAGATGGCAAACTGCATGACACCAAGGCAATGATCCCGGATCGCTGCTACGCGGGCATCTACCAGGAAGTCATCAGCTTCTGCAAACAAAATGGTGCTTTTGATGTAACGACCATGGGCAATGTTGCCAATGTAGGTCTGATGGCGCAGAAGGCAGAAGAATACGGCTCGCACGACAAGACTTTTGAAATTCCTGCCAATGGAACCGTGAGCGTGATTGACGAAACTGGCCAAACCCTGCTCGAACACACGGTAGCTACAGGTGATATATGGCGCATGTGTCAGGCCAGGGACCTGCCGATTCAGGACTGGGTCAAGCTCGCGGTAAACCGTGCACGTGCAACGGGCAATCCGGCAATTTTCTGGCTGGATAAGAACCGTGCCCACGATGCCAACCTGATCAACAAATTGAATCGCTATCTTCAGGATCACGACACCAGTGGTCTGGATATTCAGATCATGGCACCGGTCGAAGCAATACGCTTCACCCTGGAACGCGTGAAAAATGGGCGAGGACACCATCTCGGTGACCGGCACGTGCTGCGTGATTACCTGACTGATTTGTTTCCGATCCTTGAACTGGGAACCAGCGCCAAGATGCTGTCTATTGTTCCCCTGCTTGCAGGCGGCGGGCTGTATGAAACCGGTGCTGGGGGTTCAGCACCAAAGCACGTGCAGCAGTTCGTGGCAGAAGGTCATTTACGCTGGGATTCGCTAGGTGAGTTTCTGGCACTAGCCGTGTCTATCGAAGATCTCGCACAAAAAACCGGTAACGCCAAAGCACAGATTCTGGCGGCAGCACTTGACCAGGCTAACAGTAAATTTCTGGACAGTGATAAATCACCCTCGCGCAAAGTTAACGAACTGGATAATCGTGGCAGCCATTTCTACCTCGCACTTTATTGGGCGCAGGCACTGGCTACACAGACAGATGATGCTGAGCTACAAGCCCTGTTTACACCAATCGCGGCGCAACTTGGCGATAATGAGCAAACCATCATTACTGAACTGAACGCAGCCCAGGGGGGTCCTGTTGATATTGGTGGTTACTTCCATCCGGATAAGACACTTACTGCTAAAGCCATGCGCCCGAGTGCAACGCTAAACGCTATTCTGGACACAATCTGATTGGCGATTAAGGAAGCCACGGTTGACCGAAAGAAACTCAGGTCGTATTTAAGCAACCACCTGGTGATAAAACCCTGTGCGCTTGCAGCGCAGCAGAATTTTGCGGGAAATCATCCGGAGCAGTTGCAAGGCTGTGCCTGTGCTGCCTCCACGGCAAATACATGAGGGTGTTGAAGTGCTGGCGATCTGTCAGCAACAGGGATAGTGATAGTTATAAAGTCCGTTAATTCGGCGCTTCCCGGATGGACTCATCGGCCATATGATTAGAATATCTATTCTTGTGTCTGCGGATTTGAAAAGCGCTTACGACCAAAAGAGCAGCAACCAGACCTATAAGGGAAATTACCAGGCCGATCCAGTGGCCTACGGCCGCCGTATAGCCCGCATGCGTACCCCAAAGCACTACGAAACACCATGCCCAAAACAGCGGTTGTTTAAGCAGTTGAGACATGTTTATCCCTTGACTTGTACTCACCATAACCAGCGCCTCCATGCACCGGAAAATCTTAGCATCGCTAATACCCGTGATACGTCATCCAAATTGATGATAGTCACAAACAAATATCAGGCAAATTAACCATTTTAAGCCATATCTGGTCTTTCCAGGCACAGGTTTAGTTGCGATGCGATATAGATTTGGAAGATGGCAAATATATTTCTATGCGAGCTTTTTCGGGGAAATGGGTGATTTACGCATTACGCTGCAATAGAACATAGCTTTGTTTGACGGACTTTGGCCGCATAACGCAACACAGAAAAAATCAGGGTCGTATCTGACCCGTTCCGCGTACTACATATTTGTAGCTGGTGAGTTGCTCTGCGCCAACCGGCCCGCGTGCATGAATTTTGCCGGTAGCAATACCAATTTCAGCACCCATCCCAAACTCACCCCCATCAGCGAATTGCGTCGACGCATTATGCAGCAGGATCGCACTATCAAGATCATGCAGAAAAAACTCGGCTGCCTCATCATCCTCGGCAATTATCGCCTCGGTATGGCCGGAGCCATGCTCCGTAATATGCGCTACGGCCTGAGCCAGATCATCTACCGCACGCACTGAAATTATGGCATCAAGATATTCAGTATCCCAGTCAACATCTGTCGCTTTTGTTACGCGCTTATCAATCGCACAAATATTTTCATCACCGCGAATTTCACAGCCTGCTGCTATCAGCGCATCCGCTATAACAGACCAGTGTGATGTCAGACAGGCTTTATCTATCAGCAATGTTTCTGCCGCACCACAGATACCCGTGCGGCGCATCTTGGCATTAACCACGATGTCACGTGCTTTATCGATATCAGCAGAGGCATGCACATAAACATGACATATCCCTTCAAGATGACCTATCACGGGTACACGAGCATCTGCCTGTACGCGTTCGATAAGGCTGCGCCCGCCGCGCGGCACAATGACATCCACATACGACTGCATCGATGACAGCATATAGCCCACCGCTGCGCGATCCGTAGTAGGGACCATCTGGATAGCACTGGCAGGCAAATCGGCGTGTTCCAACCCCTGGACCATGCAGGAATGGATCGCGGTACTGGAATTAAAGCTCTCCGAGCCACCGCGCAATATAACGGCATTACCCGATTTAAGGCACAACGCACCCGCATCCGCCGTGACATTTGGACGGCTCTCATAAATGATACCAATCACACCCAGCGGTACACGCACCCGCTGAATAACCAGCCCGTTGGGTCGCAGCCATTCATCCGAGATTTCGCCAACCGGATCATCAAGTTCCGCAACCTGACGAATGCTTTCCGACATAGCCTTAACCCGAGATTCATCAAGCAGCAGCCGGTCCAGCATGGACCCTGCCAATTCTTTACCCTCAGCTGCCTGCATATCACGGGCATTCGCATCCAGGATTTCATCCCGGCAAGCAAAAATCGCAGATGCCGCGGTACCCAGCGCATCATAGCGCTGTGCTGAACTTGAACGGGCTAACTCCGTCGCTGCTGCGCGGGCCTTACGCCCGATTCCGTTCATTAACTCTGGAATATCTTTATTGGTAGCGTTCATCAGCCTGTCTGTATATTAGTATTCATCAGCACAAGATTATCGCGATGAATAATCTCATCACGCCCCTGGTATCCAAGCTGCGCTTCAATATCCTTGCTCTGTTTACCTGCAATCAGGCGGGCTTCTTCACTGTCGTAAACCACCAGACCGCGAGCGATCTCAACGCCCGCATCTGAAGCAATCACAACAGCATCACCACGTTCAAAACGTCCATTAACTGATTTGACGCCCACTGGCAACAGGCTGCCGCCTTCACGCAACGCCTTTTCTGCACCGGCATCAATGACCAACTGACCACTGGGTTTTAATGTGCCGGCGATCCATTGCTTGCGCGCAGCCAGTGGCGTACTGGAAGGTAGAAACCAGGTGTGCTTGCCACCCTCAAGGACCGCCGTCAGGGGCCTGAGTTTATGGCCGTTAGCAATCAACGTAGCACAACCTGCTGACATACAAATTCTTGCTGCAGCAACTTTGGTCGCCATCCCGCCCGAGCCATATGCGGTGCGTGACTCACCCGCCAGCATCTCAATCGCAGCAGTAATTTCCCGCACCTCTGGAATCAGGCTCGCAGAGCTGTCCTTGGTCGGATCTGCATCGAACAGCCCGTCAACATCGGACAACAGCACCAAACAGTCAGCACTGGTCATTTCCGCGACCCGGGCAGCCAGCCTGTCATTATCACCGTAGCGAATTTCCTGAGTAGCCACCGTATCATTTTCATTTATGACCGGCAGTGCACCTTGTCCCATTAATGTTTCAAGGGTGCTGCGAGCATTAAGATAGCGACGCCGGTTTTCTGTATCTTCCGGGGTAAGCAGCACCTGGGCAACTTTGATGCCATGCCCGCCCATAAGTTCCTGGAAGGCATGCGCAAGTAATATCTGCCCGGCCGCAGCAGCTGCCTGCAATTCATCCAGGCGATGCTGCCCAGGCTTCAGCTCCAGGTAGCTTCTGCCCAGCGCTATAGCACCCGATGAAACCAGCATCACCTGCTGCCCATCCGACATCATCTTAGCCAACTCACCTGCCAGTGAATCCAGCCATGCCCGGTTAAGCGTGCCATCGTGCTTGTCTATCAGTAGGGATGAGCCAATCTTGACTACTACGCGCGCTGCTTTGGTCAGTGGCTCCATGCCCGCAGCGCGTTGGGATAGGCTATTCATGGCAGCTTGCCGCAGCGCTAGGAGAGATGCGAGCTGAGCACCGCCGTACCGCGCGCGATTGCCATTGCGCCGCTGCGTACCACAGCCAGAATTTCTGAGCGAGAGCCAAGGGTTTCCATAAACCCATCGATCTGCACACCTGTCCCCGTTAATTCAACCGTAAAACTGGCTGGGGACTTATCGAGTACTCGCGCACCAGCCGCTGAAATGATGTCGGAAATATTAGCACCGTCATGAAGCCTGACCTTCATTAACAGAAGTTCTCGCTCGATATGTTCATTGAGCGTCATATCAATAATATTAACCACATCAACCAGCTTGAAAAGCTGTTTAGCAATTTGATCAATGACCGCATCGGATCCGTTCGCCACCATCGTCAGGCGCGACACCTGCGAATCTTCCGTTGGCGCAACACTCAGAGACTCGATGTTGTAACCACGGGTGGAAAATAATGAGGTTACCCGGGTCAAAGCACCCGCTTCATTCTGCAGCAATATGGAAATTATGTGTCGCATGATGCTAATCGGCCGGCGGCAATTAAACCGCAAAAAAGTCATCTCTATGAATGGACTGGCAATGGTGGCCCAGAACCGTGGCTATTGCAATGCGAGAACATTTGACAGACACTTTGCGAACCTCTGACGCCCGAACACAAACTACAAATCAGCATCTTTTAAATTTGTTTTTTCATATTTTTCAATTTCCTTTATATGACCAGCCTTAGTGCCAGCCAGATCATGAATCCGACGCCCTCACCCCTAGAAGACTCAACGCATCCACTGGCCGGCACAGCAATGTCCGGCGCGGAAATTATCGTCCAGGTACTGGCTGACGAAGGTGTCGATGCAATCTTCGGCTACAGCGGTGGCGCAATATTGCCCACCTACGATGCCGTTTTCCGGTATAACGCCG
>PVMK01189041.1_pt1 | contig 29983 bp, 33 predicted proteins | sample 1853481 | NCBI WGS metagenome assembly PVMK01 (sample SAMN08533507, study PRJNA380276) | Marine sediment metagenome, whole genome shotgun sequencing project.
CCATGGCCCAGGGCCAGCGCTTCGCCATGTACGACCTGGATCGCGTGGAAATCCTGAAAGGCCCCCAGGGCACCTTATTCGGGCGTAACGCTACCGGCGGCCTGGCGCACTTCGTCACCCGCCGCCCGACCGAGGAGCTGGAAGGTTATATCGAGGGACAGGTAGGCGACTATGACCGCTATATGCTGGAAGGCGCTATTGGCGGCCCACTGACCGAGTCGCTGCGCGGCCGGGTATCCGGCTACTATGAGGAACAGGACGGCTACCTCGATAATTCCTACGACCCCACTAGCCCGGTATCCTTTATGCCCTCGGAAATGGCCCTGAGCCAGGGAACCGGTGACGATTTCGGCGGAGAAGAAAATACCGCCGTACGCGGCCAGTTGGAGTGGGATCTTACGGAAAACCTGCAGTTGTGGCTATCGGCGAATTACGCCAAGAACGACCTGGCGACCTCACCCTACCAGAGCGAGGCAACGGCTGCGATTATGGATGAGCAAGGCCGCCAGCGCAACGCCATATTCCAGCCCAAGGACTCCACCGCCCAGGGATTCTCTCACGAAACAGGCGAACCTATAGAGACCGGTATTTTCGGCCCATTCCCCCGCCCGCTGCCGGGCAGTGACGCCACCGGCTATATCGACGAGGACGGCAATGGCCTTGACTACACCGCGGGGGATTTCTCCTTCGATGATCTGAACAGCATGGAAACCACCGGCTTTACCGCTCGATTCGACTGGGCGCTGGAGGAGATGGACTTCGTCTCCATCACAGATTACAAGGACTACGACAAGTTTATGGGTATGGATGTGGACTCCGCCCCGATGAACCAGCTGTCAGTGTGGTTTGATGCCCAGGTAGACCAGGTCAGCCAGGAGTTTCGCCTCAGCGGCGCGGCAAACAACTTTACCTGGGTGACCGGCCTCTACTATCTGCATGTTGAGTACGACAACAATATCGGTTTCAAGATTCTCGATAATGCCCCCTTACTGCTGCCAGAGGGCGCGGCGCCGGCAGACCTCCCCGCCGCTGTCGATCAGGAAACCGACAACTACTCCGCTTTCGGCCAGGTCGACTATGATCTGAATGAGAAGTGGACCCTGACAGCCGGTCTGCGGGTCATGCAGGAAGAAAAGGATTACGACTACGACTCACAGATTCGCGGGGTCACCAGTGCCAAGGACTTTGCCAACGGACCGCTATTCGTCAGTGTTGCCAAGTTCTCCGATGACACCAGCGATACCCTGTGGGCGGGCAAATTACAGCTGGATTACAAGCCCAATGACGACATGCTGATCTACGCCGGCGTCAACCGGGGCGTGAAGGCCGGCGGTTTTAACTCGCCCATTGACGGCGCTTTCGATGGTGTCCAGCACCAGCCAGGATACAAATACGGCTATGACGAAGAGGTGTTGTACGCCTATGAAGTGGGCTTCAAGTCCACGCTTATGGGCGGCATGACCCGATTCAACGGCTCCTTGTACTACTACGACTACCAGGACTACCAGGGTTTTGTATTTGCCGGGGTTTCGGGCAATATCGTTAACTACGACAGCACCGTGGTCGGCGGGGAACTGGAGTTGATCACCTCCCCCATCGATGGTCTGGACATCATTCTCTCCGGGGCCTATATCGATGCCGAGGTAGAGGACGTGGAAGTGGCTCCCGGTATTTTCGAGGACGTCGAACCCAGCTACGTCCCGCCTGTACAGCTGAGTGGACTGGTACGCTACGCCTGGCCCATGATGGGCGGGGAAATGGCGGTGCAGGCGGATGCGAGCTATGCCGACAACACCTATTACACCCTGCGTAACTATGATTCCCATAAAATGGACGACTACACCCTGGTCAATGCGCGTATCAGCTACTCTATCAACGACTGGGAACTGGCTGCCTTCATGCACAACGTGACGGACGAGGAGAATGAAGTCATGGGCTTCGACATCTCCCTGTTCTGCGGCTGTAGTGAGATCGCGGTAGGTGAACCCCAGTGGTGGGGCTTCTCCGCACGGAGAAACTTCTAAAGCGCAGCGATCCACTCAGTGATAGATCTCTTGTAAGCCCGGCAGGATACTGCCGGGCTTTTTTGTCACTACGACCATAGCCTGTTTGGTACACCGGCTCAGATATTAGCGGCTACACTATATAGGTAGATCAGTCCCGGAAGACAGCCGGGCAAGTGCCGTGAATCCGAAGTGAACGAGGCTGTTGATTGGAGCATGGCGCAAACATTATTGACTGAGCATGTAATGCCAGGATATTGGTGCTGTACATCTTGTGATTTTTGATATATAAATTAACATGCAATTTTACTGTAAAATCACTCTATAAGAAATTGGCCTGAACATAACCCGTAATATAACGAGGGCAAACAATGGCAACTCCGGATAAAAAGCAGGAACCCACCGCCAACTCACTCAAAAGCGGCCGCTGGGTAGCGTCCAGCTGCAAAATGTGCCTGCACTCCTGCGGCAATTTGATCCACGTCACCGATGATGGCGTGATCAACAAGATTGAAGGCAACCCCACCAACCCCTCCAATAATGGCAAACTCTGCCCCAAGGGCAACGCGGCCATTATGCGGCACTACGACCCGAATCGATTCAAGCAACCCATGCGACGCACCAACCCGGAGAGGGGCTGCGGTATCGACCCCATGTGGGAGCCGATCAGCTGGGATGAGGCTTTCGACATCACCGCCCGGGAAATCAAGAAGTCCCTGGACGAGGATCCGCGCAAGATCCTGCCTTCGCTTGAGGATTTCCAGAAGTTCAACATCTGGGCCTGGCCACTGGCCTTTGGCAATTTCAATTTCTACCAGTCCGGCGGCACCATGTGTGGTGGCGCCTACCACCCCATGAACGGCTTTATCCACTCCGCCTTTGGCTGCGCCAACGATGCCAAGTACTGCAACTACTGGATTAACAACGGCACTGGGGATGGTTTCTCGTCACACCTGCATGCGGCGGCCCAGGCCAACTGGGTGGCCAAAGCGCGGACCGAGCGCAACATGCGTGTGGTTTCCATTGAACCGCGCCTGTCCATCGGTTCCGCCAAGGCCGAGGAGTGGGTACCTATCCGGCCCGCCACGGACCGTCACTTCGCCATGGGCATGGCCCATGTATTGATTAACGAGGGTCTGTGCGATTACAAGTTCCTCAAGCGCGATACCAACGCGCCCTATCTGGTGGGTGAAGACGGTTTATTTATTCGCGATGAAAACCGCCAGTGCTATATCTGGGATGCGAAAAATAACTGCGCCAAACTGTGGAACGACGAGAGCATCGGCAAGATTGCCCTGGAGGGCAATTACGAGGTCGACGGCAAAGCCTGCCGGCCGGGTTTCCAGGTTTACAAGGACATTCTGGAGGAATGCACGCCCGAAGCCATGTCGGAAATTACCACCGTGCCGGCGGAAACCATCGCACGCATAGCGCGAGAATTTTCCACTGCGGCGCAGATTGGCGCCACCATTAAAGTGGAAGACGGCCGCACCCTGCCCCTGCGCCCCGCCGGCTACAACTACTACCGCGGCGCCCAGGGTCACAAGCACGGTGCACAGACCAACCAGGCGTTCAAGCTGGTCAACATCCTGATTGGCAACATCGATGCCCCCGGCGGCCACATGGGTGTGGTGCTCGACACCAAGGAAGTCGACATCAACCACTGTACTCCCGGCGAGAGCGGCATGCTCACCCCCACGCCACACCAGTTGGGCCCCACCCCGCCCTTTGCCTATCCGCCCAACACCTACCACCTGATGGATTATTTCCCCCTGGGCGTGCATCCACCGCACTTCAATCTGCTGGTGCATGAAGACCCGTCGAAATTCGGCATGGAGTTCACCCCCGACGTGATCGTGAACTGTCACTCCAACCCGGTGTGGGCGATCCAGGGGCCGCGCAACAAGTGGTTCGACTTCCTGCGCAGCATGCGCTTTATCGTCTGTGTAGACATTATTCCCACCGAGATGACGGACTGGGCGGATATTATCCTGCCCTCCAACGATGTGCTGGAGAGCTGGAACTGCACCATGATCGAACCTCCCCCATACGGAGGGGCAGAGTTTCCGGCAGCCTGCGGTACCGCCGCTACACGACACCAAGAGTGAAGAAGAAATCTTCTATGAGCTGTCCGAGCGCCTCGGTATTCTCGAGGCCTATAACAACGTGGTTAACCTGACGCTGGGTTTCGAAGGGCATCCGGAGCTGATGCTGGATCTGGACAAGAAATACACCGACAAGGGAAATTGCCGAGCGCAAGGGCAAGCTGTGGAACGGCAAGGATATCGAGTGGTATATGGAACGCGGCCACTCAGTCACAGAGAAACGCCTCGATAAGTGGTACCGCCCCTGGGAGGGCAGCCGCCTGCACTTCTATATTGAGGATTTCCTGGTCGAACGGGACAAACTCAAGCAACAGATGGAAGACGCCAATGTGCCGTTCCGGGATGAGTGGGAGTGGGAATGACTACCAGCCCCTGCCCACGCCGGTGCTGGACCCGGTACATGAAGAGCCGCCGGAGTATGACCTCTACGCGATCACCTTCAAGGATATCCAGCTCAATTTTGGCGAGAGTCTCAGCAACCCCTGGCTCAAGGACATTGTCTATCGCGATCCCGGTGCACACCGGCTTGTTGTTAAACCCGAAAACCGCCGCGGCCCAGGGCCTGGAAAAAGGTAGTATCGTGTTGGTGGAATCACCCTACGGGCATGTCTATGGCCGCATCAATGTCACCGAGGGCATGCATCCCGGAAACACTGGGTATATCCAATTCCCTGTCGCGCATGAAGTCCAAGGGCAGCGGCGTACTGCCCGCCGGCGGACACTTCAACGATATGCTGCCCTATGACCTGCGCAATACCGATGCAGCCAGTGGCCAGCCGGAGACCGTGTGCAAGGTGAAAATAACCCGACTTGATGACTGGCCCGACTTTCTCAAGGAGGGTCGTACCGTTTACGACCAGATCGAGGAGTATGAGAACGCGAAGGGCAAGGGGGGGCACCACTAATGGCCAGACTGGGAATGGTCTTCGACCTGAAGGCCTGCATTGGCTGCAATGCCTGTGTGATTGCCTGCAAGCAGGAGAACTCCCTGCCTGACGGCGTATTTTTCACCAAGACCCTGAGTGAGGAGTACGGTGTATTCCCCATGGCGAACCGGGTTTACATCCCCACCATCTGTAACCACTGTGAGGATGCGCCCTGCGAAAAGGTCTGTCCCAGTGGTGCCACCTATACCCGCGACGATGGCATTGTCATGGTGGACGATGACAAGTGCATCGGCTGTTCCTCCTGTGCGGTCGCCTGCCCCTACGACCAGCGCACCCAGATGGATGCCCAGAATTTCCTCGACGGCCTATTTGGGGAAGGCCAGCTAACACCCTTTGAGGAGCAGGGTTACGGGCGCTATACACCGGGCACCGTCACCAAGTGTGATTTCTGTAGCCAGCGGGTGGATGTGGGCCTGGACCCCTGCCTGTGTCGTCACCTGCCCCACCAATGCGCGCATATTCGGCGACCTGGACGATGAGCACAGTGCTCCCAGCAAAATGATTCGAGAGCGTCACGGCCGTCCGCCACTGCCGGAAAAAAACACCAAACCCAAAGTCTTTTACGTCAACTAAAGGGCCCAGGGAACGGGAGGAGACCGAACAATGTCTATTGAAAATAAAGTATTCAGCGGTGACACCCTGCGGGTGGGGTACCGTTTCCAGCGCTACTGGGACAATTCCATGGCTTACGCCTTTTTCTGTGCCGAGGTGGGTGCGGGCTTGTATTTTGTATCCCTGTTGCTGGATTCATTGGTGGGGATGGCCGTGGGGTTTGTCGTGGTATCTACGGGTAAACCCTATTTTCACCTGGCGCATATGGGTGTGCCGGCAAAATCCTGGCGCGCCATGCTGCGCCCCGACCGGTCCTGGATCAGCCGCGGCGTGTGGCTGCTGGCAGGGCTTGATGGGCACCGGCTTTTTATACCTGGTGGCCCTGTTTTTCGGGGAGCAACTTGGGCATCGGCGCGGACTCGTCATTGCTCTGGTTGCTGAAAATAGTGTCGGCCACCTCCGCTCTGGGGGTTATGACCTACCAGGGCTTCGCCATGTCCCACTCCACTGCAATTTCGATCTGGAACTCTGCCATCATGCCTATGGCGAGCCTGCTGTACTCCCTTACCCTTGGCCTGGCAGTTGTCCGGATTTTCCTGCCAGCGGCGCAGGTCTCCGGCCTGACCGACACCCTGTTATTACTGCTACTGGGACTGACGACTATGCATTTGATGTTCCTGCACGGCGGCTGGCACGGTAGCCCGGGGAGCGCGCACCTCTGTGGAGTTGTTACTGCATCCCATGTATGGCAAATGGTTCTGGGGGCTGGTGATTGCCGTGGGTATTATACTGCCTGCCCTGGCGCTGTGGGCGGGGACCGGCCAGCGTCATCGCGGCTGTTGTCTCCGCAGTGGCTGTTATCGCGGGGTTTATGGCCTGGCGAATATTGATATTCAAGATCGGCGTCTTCGAGCCTATAATGACCATGAATCCCGTTCCACTCCACAGGCCCATAAGCCGTCATGGGGGATCCCTGCATTGAAAAAAGGCGTGGTAGACGTCGATGCGCTGTTCATACCCAACACTGATGCTGCCTCAGAGGCATTCCAGTGCCGGGTGGTGGAAGAGGATGCATTGACCCTCAATGTGCAGGGTGTCGGCCACTATACCCTGATGTGGACACCCACCGTGAACAATACCACGGCCCAGGGTTATACCCTGGAAGATGGCCTGCTGGGTGACGAGGAACAACCGGAGGGCCTGTGCCTGGCCATGGGCTTTGCCCTTTCAGAGGGGCTGATCGAAAGCCTGGCAGATATTAAAAGCCTGTCCGTCTGTCCCGATGACCCGAAAGTGGTACAGCTGCAATTACACCAGCCCGAGCGGGTGAAAACCGATCGCAGGAATGTCGTCATCAACAGCTCCTGTGGTATATGCGGTCCCCGCGAAATACTGGAAGACAATGCCCTGAACCTGCCAACGGTTGCGGACACCCTGCGTGTCAGTCACGGGCAGTTTGCGCAACTGATGGCGCAAATGCGTGAGGGGCAACAGATATTTGAACTGACCGGCGGTTCCCACGCGGCGGCGATTTTTGATCCATCCGGCCAGGTGCTGGCGGTGGCGGAGGATCTGGGGCGCCATAATGCACTGGATAAGGCCATCGGTATGGTGTTACTGCAACGTGGCAGTGTCGCCGGTTGTGGTGTTGTGCTGTCCAGCCGACTGAGCCTTGAGATGGTGCTCAAAGCGGTGCGCACCGGCCTGCAAATGATGCTGGCGGTCAGCGCGCCCACTTCCCTGGCCATTGAGGTCGCGGACAAGTTCGGCGTGACCCTGTGTGGTTTTGTACGCGAGCGACGGGCCACCGTTTACACCCACCCGCAACGGGTACTGGGTGTAAACCGGTAGCGCGCTACCAAGCAACACCTTATAGCCTTATGCCGTGCTGTATGTGAAACTGCCGGTACCCGCGGAACAAATGGCGCCCGATGGCTGATTCACAGCTAACCCCCGACTCAACGCGCGGCTGGTGGAATGTACTGGCGGCCTTCTTCGGGCTCGCCCTCAGTTATGCCATGTTTACCGTATTTGCCTTCGGCACGCTGGTCAAACCGCTGCAGGCGGAATTTGGCTGGAGCCGGGCTGAAATGTCTTTTGCCCTGACCATCACCAACATCTGCGTGGTATTTGGCGCTCCGGCGCTGGGTTACCTGGTGGACCGGGGTGGGGTCAGGCGGATATTAATTCCATCGGTAATCCTCATGGGTTTTGCCGTAGCCAGTATGAGCCTGCTACAAGGCAATATCTGGTACTTCTACGGAGTTTACTTCGCCATCACTTTTTTGGGTCTGGGCACGCTACCGCTGAGCTACTCCCGCGTGGTGATCGGCTGGTTCGAGCTGCGCAGGGGGCTGGCCCTGGGTGTTGCCCTGGCGGGCTTTGGAGTGGGTGCTGCCCTGGTGCCCGAAGTATCCAGGACTATGGTCGATCTGTATGGCTGGCGCAGTGCCTATCATTTGTTCGCCGCCGCGATATTGTTTATCTCACTGCCATTGACATTATTCGTGCTGAAGGAAGCGCCCTCCTCTTTTACCGGCACCGACGATAGATCGCACACCGCCACCGCTGGCCTGAGTGCCGGTCAGGCGGCGAAAACCCGCAGCTACTGGCTGGTGCTGCTCTCCTTCTTCCTGGTGGGTATAGGCATTACCAGCGTATTGAGCCACCTGGTGCCCATGCTTATGGACCGCGGCATGTCGTTGACCGCCGCTGCCAGGTGCATGTCGACACTGGCGGTGGCGTTGATCTTCGGGCGCATTTTTGCCGGTTTTCTTATGGACCACTATTTCGCCCCCTATGTCACCGCCGGCTTTATTGTCTTCGGGCTGGCGGCGGGAGTGATACTGCTGGCGCTGGGCGCGGTTGGCCCCTGGGCTTTCCTGGCCGCCGGGCTGGTCGGGCTGGCGACGGGTTCCGAGATCAGTGAAATTGCCTATATTATAGGCCGCTACTTCGGCCAGTATTCCTTTGGACAAATTTACGGCATCATGTTTGCGGGGTTCCAGCTGGGATCGGCCATCTCCGCACCCATGATGGGCTATTACCATGATGCGGTCGGCGACTATGTTGGCGCTTTATGGTTGGTGGCTGGCCTGGTCATTATCGGGGCAGCGCTCATCGCCCTGCTGCGGCCTTATCCCGACCCGGAAGATTTTCCCGCGCACCCTGTAACAAAGGCAGGCGCTGTCTAAACGAGAGGTAAGCTATGTCACTGAATACTGAAAATTTTGACGCATGGATACGGCAAAGATTTGTCGCGCTGAACACTGAGCTGGAAAACCTGTACTTCGAGCAGGACAATCCCGAGGAAATAGACGGTGTGGGCGATGAAATAAAGCAAACCCTGCTGCGTGAGGGCAATGCCTTTCTCGGGCCACTCCTCAAGGAAGGCAATACGGATGAAGGCTTCGAAGCCGGTTTCGATTTGCTGGGTAACGTGGGCCTGTTCATGGCCGCCTGCCGCCGCCACCTGCTGACCGAGCCCTCCAGGGAAACGAAGTCACCTCTGCTGGAGGCCTCCGCGCTGGCCATGCAACTCGGTGCTTCACTGGGCGTGGTGCCGCGTTTTGCATCCGCCCACCTGGAAACCCACAATCGGGCCATTAACGGCGTCTACAAGACGTTCACCTCTCTTGAGGCTGAAACCCTTTTCATCACCCACAACACCCGCGCCGCCCTGGCCTATATTCGTGCCTCCGAAGCGCTGCTGCGCGCACTGCCACTGGGCGTCTCGCACCCGGTGACAGCAGATCTACTGATCGTCGCAAAAAACGCCCTGAATGACGTTGTTATTTCAAATGCAGAGCTCTTTGAAAAGCTGGACATCGAGCGCTTCTTCTACTCGATCAGAACCTATTACAAGACACACCGGGTGGGACTGCACGAGTACCGGGGTGCCAACGCCGGCGATTTTGCCGGCATCAATGTGACCGATCTTCTGCTGGGGCTGTGTCGGGCTGATGACGCCTATTACTCACAACTGCTGGTAGACAAATTCCTGTTTATGACCCCCGAGGATCAACTGGTGCTGCGCGACTGCATGCGCAGGACCAGCCTGATGGACAGCTTTCTTGCAGCGCTGGATACACAAAGCAGCTCACCCTGGTTCCAGAAAAATCTCCGCTTGTTCCTTGAGGCCTGTGACGCCCACGGTGAAACCGCCATCCAGCACCATGAAAAACTGGTGAAAAAGTTCATCGAAGATCCCGCTTTCAACAAGGGCCTTATGGAGCAACAGGATATGACGGCCAGCGGCCCTCCTCTTCCGGTTCTGTTGCGCTCACTGCGTAAACTCTGTGATATGCGCTGCGCCGCTGATCGCGACGATATTCCCACCCGTTATGCCGATGTGCAACGACTGCGCAGCAGTCTCACTTAGTGTCCTGAAATGAAAGCAGATGGTGCAAGGCCCTTGAAGTAGTCACCTCCGCCTTGGAGTCTTTCGGGGTTTTTAAGAACATAAATTACTCCGGATGCATCGCAAATACTCTCAAGCACAAGCTCGCCCTTACAACTGGATCTTGTAACACGGCATCGCGTGACACGTCTACAATCGAATGCACTGAGGTCGAAGACAATACATGGGTAGGCTTATGATGTTACCCTCGCCAGGGTTAAATTGAAGCACTGACACTTCAAACCATTGGGTATTTGACCAGGAGTCATGACACATGGACCACAGGCTCTATTTCGTACTCGGCGATTTACTTTCGAATATTGTAATCGGCGCCCTAATTGGGGTTTTAGCGGTGGCAATAGTCAGCACCAGCTGGAATATGTGGCTGGCGATGCTGCTGATGATGGCTGTAGGCATGCTGCTCAGCCTGTTTGCTGCCCTGGCCTTTGGTATCTGCTTCGGCGCTATGGAAGTTATGGTGCCCGCCATGCAAGGCGGCATGATGAGCGGTATGGTGGTGGGCATGTGGCAGGCCATGTCGCCCCTGTCTGCGAGCCAGGGCGCTATCATCGGCGGTATTATCGGATTGGTGATGCTCAATATTATATGGGTGGCCAACACCGCCTTGCGCGGCGTTCGCACCAGCGGAGGAGTTGGGCAGTGACCGATCTTCATACACAGCGCAAGTGGGACAAAGCAGCAGCCAATTTCGACCTGATGGCAGGCAAAGGCGCTGAGCGCCGCTGGTTGGAACATAAACAGAAGTTGTTCAGTAATATGCAGGGCAAGGTGCTGTTTCTGGCGCTGGGAACGGGCCTGGATATTCCCGCTTTCCCTCCCGGGCAGGACATCACGGCGATCGACATCAGCCCGGAAATGATAAAACGCGCCCGGGCCCGCATGGCCGACTACTCCGGGATCCATAACAGCTGAAGCTATGGATGTACACGATCTTAGCTTCGAAGACGGGCAGTTCGACCAGATTTATACTTCCTGCACATTCTGCTCAGTGCCCAGGCCAGTGGCCGGCCTGACGGCTCTCAAGCGGGTCCTGAAACCCGGTGGCGAGTTATTTATGTTTGAACATACCGGCAGCAAATACTTTCCGCTGAACCTGATGATGAAGTTTATGAGCATCATCACCGAGAAGGTGGGGCCATCCATGGACAGGCAGACCGTCGAGAATGTTAAACGGGCCGGCTTTCACGTCACCGAAGTAGAGCACGTATTTCTCGACGTGGTAAAAATCATCAAGGCCAGGAAGGAGTCGTAACTGACCCGACTTACACAGGCGTCAGTTCAGTCTCCGTACCGTCATAGGCCTTGATCGCCGTACCGGAAAGCGGCTCTCCGCCCTCAGGGGTTACCCGGTAGGTTTCCTGGAAGTACAGGGAGTGGGTACGCTCTTCGTTCATGACATGCGGGTGCATGGAGCAGACCATGTTTTCTGGCAATACGAAGTCAAAACCTTCACCGATGCGCGGCATTTCGATCATGGTCATACCAATGCTGTGGCCGCACACATGGCCGGAGCGATAGCCGCGATCAACAAATGGCTGCATGCAAATCTTGTGCACTTCCTCGGCGCTGCGCCCGGCTTTCATATGCTCGCGTACCAGGACATGAAACTCCTGCTGGGCATCCATCATATCCTGGGTAATCGCGTCCATGCCGTTGGGCATCAGCGGCCGTGAGTACTCGACCCAGTGTCCACCCTCACCGGAAATTTCCAGCCCGTACATCATACCGTCGGAATCCTGCAGCGGCCGATTGGTGGGAAATACCATCTGTGGTCGCAAGGAGCCATTGGGGCCCATTTGCACCATGTCCATGGTGTTGCGCGCACAGCCCATGGCCACGAATGTTTGCTCGGCCACACCCATCAATTCACCTTCCGTCTTACCCGGGCTGTAGGCCTTGATCACATCGAGCACGCCCTGCTTGTTGATCTCCATGGAGTGACGTACCGAGGCGATTTCCTCATCGGATTTTTGCGCGCGGGCATAGTCGAAGGGGATATCAAAATCCACCAGGTCAAAATCCGCGGCGGCCAGCGCTTTATAGTCACGTACATTTATGATGTACTCCAGGCCATAGACACCGACTTTTTTCGCTCCCTGCCCCTTCAGATAATCTGCTATCCACTCGCCACAATGCACCGGTAACTCACGCCGCTGTACAAATGTAGCACTGTGATCACCTACCCAGGTGGCCTCTCGGGGAAAGATCACCACCGGATCGTCGTTGGGAGTGACCACCACATAGGCATAGCGGTGCAAAATGTGAAACCCGGCCATGTAGCGGATAGCGCCTTCAAAACCGCTATACTCACTGCCACTGATAACCAGGGCGTCCAGTCCGTGCTGCTCCATGGCGGCGCGTACATTGCGGTAGCGTCGATCGATTTCCGCCTGGCTGGGGCGAAACCTGTTGGTGTATTCCTGCGTGTCGAGTTGTTGTGTAGTGCTCATGGCTTATGCCTCCAATGTCCAGCTGAATTCCAAAGCTTTGACCATATCCGCTATGGCCCTGTTGAGTGGGCAGGGTACACCCAGCCCCTCCCCTATCGATGCGACACCACCGTTGATGCTGTCGATCTCTGTTATGCGCCTGGCTTCGACGTCCTGCAGCATACTGGGCTTATGCAAATAGGCCACCTCTTTGCCATAATCGATCATCGCCTCCGGGTCTTTTTCCAGAGTGACACCCAGGGCATGGGCTACCGCGACACCCTCCTGCGCTACCGCGCTCATCAGACTACGAACCTGCTCGCAGTTTATGCCATGGGGAAGACGGGTAAGGGCCGCCAGACCATTGGACGCGCAATTAAAGATTACCTTGGTCCACATGGGGCCACGGGGATCGGCGACTGACTCGGTTTCCATCCCGCCGCGGGTCAGCGCATCGGCAAGTCTGTCGCTCTCCGCTTGCGTCGCGGGCTTGCCATCGAAGGGGCCGATGGTGGTCAGCCCTTTGGTATCGTGATTGCATACACCCGGGGCGGAGATATGGCCCGCGGGGAAAGTGGTGCCCATAAGGACCCGGGGCACGTATTCGGCAACGATCTCTTCGCTACCAACGCCGTTTTGCACAGAGCAAACCGCTCCATCTGCAAAAATATGGGCGACTGCTTCCATCGCCGCGCGCGTATGCAGTGTCTTGGACGCGATAATCCCGAATTCACACGGTGGAATTTCACTGGCATCGCTGCGGGCGTTTATTGTCACCACGAAATCGCTTTCCCCGGTGAGGCGCAGGCCATTTTCATTGATGGCGTCCACATGCGCCTGGTAGGGGTCATAGGCCCACACCTCGACATCATCCAGCTTACCCAGGTGTGCTGCGAACAGGCTGCCGATGGCACCACAACCAATGATACATACTTTCATCTCTTCCTCCTTGTTAAACAATTCCTGTGGTTATTCGCCCGGGTGGACAGACCACCCTTTCTCAATACCCTTGACCAGGCGGTACATGGTTTCATGATAGGGTGCCGGAACACCGGCCTCGTGCGCGGCGCGCACAATGGACCCGGTGATCCAGTCCACTTCGGTATAACTTTTGCCGCGTACGTCATCCAGCATGGACGTGATATGGGCATACTCTTCGCTGCCATGGCTACCGCCCTGGCTAACGGCTTTACAGTTCATTTTCCAGGGGTCACTACTCAACTCGATGCCCTGTGCCCTGGCAATGGCCACTCCTTCGGCCATCATGTCATGTACCAGGTTGCCCAGGTCGGAAATGTTGTCAGTATCCGCGTAAAATGGCACGTGGGGCGTGTCGGTCACCGCGCCGATAGTGTTTACCGCAGAGTTGAAGATCAGCTTGGACCACTGTACCGGTCGCAAATCTTCGTAGGCTTCACAGATCAACCCGGAGCGGTTGATCAGCTCTTCCACCTGCTTGATGTAGCTGTAGCCGGGCTTGTCGGTTTCTGCATCCCACGGACCAATCCAGGTTGGCGTATCCAACTCGTAGTCCACATGGGTATCAGACTTGCGCACGCCGGACATAAAGGTCAGGCCCGAGATGATGGGCCAATCGCCGTGTTTACGCACCAGGCGCTCACAGCCCAGACCGTTTTGAATCATCATCACCACTGCGCTGGGAAAGTAGCCTTTGAATTTTGCCACGCTGGCTTCAACAGCAGTGGTTTTAGTGGCGATGATCACCAGATCGACATCACCCAGATCGGTGGGGTCGGTGGAGGCCAGAACACTGGCTGTCAGGCGGGATTTCCCGGTAACTTTCAGGCCTTTTTCATTCAGATCCCGAGCGTGACGTTCACGGCGCACCAGAACAGTCATCGCAATATCGGGTAAAGCGCCGATATGGCCTACTAACAGGCTACCGATGGCTCCGGCGCCAACGACACAAACCCTGGTGATATCGCCCATGTACTACCCTTTATCCCAATTCGCTCAGCAAAAGCGAATCATAGAGTGGCGCCGTAGTTGTGTCTTGCTTGTTACTGCATCAATAGTTGACTCGGGGTGCGTACCCTCTCCACGGGTATTCAGGTGGGCGTTGCAGCCTGATCCTGGGCAATTTGTCGCAGCTTACTGGGCGAAATCTCAAAACGGCTCTTGAAGGCGCGGCTAAAATGCGCCGGGTCGTTAAAACCCCGGCGATAGGCGATTTCACTGACTCGCATATGGCTCATACCAGGATCCAGCAAATCCTCCCTGGTAGCTTTAAGACGCCGCTCCCAGATCCATTTTGAAACCGTCATACCCGCCTGCTGAAACAGGCTGTGCAGGTAGCGAATGGATATACCATTGGCGGTAGCGATTTTCTCCGGGGTCAGCTCACAATCCATGTAATTGGCCTCCATGAACTCCAGTATCCGGCGAAACAGTGCGGATTGTTTGGCGTGCTGTAGGTCGTACTCCTGATCGACTTCCGAACGCAGCATGGCCGCCGTCAGGTTAAGCAGACTTTCCGCCAGGGTATACTGCTCGGTGCGAGCCAGCTTGTCGGCCTCAAATGCCAACGATTTCAGCATACCGTGCACAATCGTCGCGAGCCCACCCGCGGGCATCAGCCTGGGGCGAAACGCGCGCTGCTCCTGCTGCGCCAGAATTCGCTCCCGATATATCTCGCTGGGAATATGCAAGACCAGGCGGTGACTCTTATGCATATGAATAATAGTATAGGGCTCACCGGCGGACATAAGAGCCAGACTGCCGGGGTGCTGCGTGAACTCCACGTCACCTTCCGTGACCACCACGGTGCCCTCCACTTGGGTGGCCAACAGGACGTCGTCATTGGAATCCTTGTCTATATCCTCAGTGCGACGGTAAATAGCAATCGGGTCGATCCTGATATCAAACAACTCCAACCGACCCAAAGGGAGTTCGCGGCAGGTAAAGTTCTGAATCGGTTCGCCTTGCATTCCCGTGTCAACAGAGACGTGGGCGCTGCGCACGGAATCCACCAGCTGCTCATTATTTTCGCGCGATTTGGAGGTGCCGGTAGTCATTCAAAATCCGTCGCTAGCCAATTATCTCTAGAGTATTGAACCAGTTGCACGCAGAGTCAACCTTTTACACGTTGCCGGGCAATGCATTTTTGCACGGTCAAAACTATCATTTTGACTTCGCAAACTATCGTTATCATACGCCGGGTGCACCACCCCGGCTTATTAGAGGAATCAGAGTATGAAACTTGCTACTTTTACCATCAAGGCCACCGGCCAAAAGACCATTGGCGTGTACCAGGACGACAAATACCTGGACCTGGTGGCACTCGACAGTACCATACCCAACTCCATGCTGGCCGTTCTCGACGGCGGCACCAGTGCCCTGCAGAAGATCCAGGAGGCAGCCAGCGGCGCCGACGGCAGCCAAGACGCCTATACCGCCGAAGAAGTCGAGCTGCAATCCCCCGTGCGCCCCGGCAAGATCATTCACACGTCCTGTAACTTCGACGCTCACCTGAGTGAACTGGAGGGTTGGGAAGCTGACGAATGGAAAGATCACGGCTGGGATAAATTTCACTTCGAACACCCCACAGGATTTCTGGAAGCCTCCTCCTGCATCGTCGGCTCCGGTGTCGGCATTGAGATTCCGCGTTTTACCAAGCAACTGGACTACGAAATCGAGGTGGGCATCGTCATCGGCAAGACCTGCAAAAACGTTTCAATTGAAGACGCCATGGGCTGTGTTGCCGGGCTGATGATATTCAACGACGTCTCGGCCCGTGATATCCAGGCTCGCGAGCACGCCAACAACGTGATCCTGATGGGCAAGAGCTTTGACGGCTCCTGCCCCTTCGGCCCCTGGCTGGTAACCCTGGATGAGCTGGATGATCCCAACAATCTCGACATGAAAATGTATCTCAATGGGGAACTCCGCCAGAACTCCAATACCAATGCGACACACTATAAAATGGCCGAGTTGGTTTCCTGGTGGTCACACATGACACTGGAGCCGGGTGACGTCATCACCACCGGCAGCCCTCCCGGGGTGATCTCGGGAATGAAGGACCCCCAGTGGATGAAGCCAGGTGACGTGATGGAATGCCAGGTGGAAGGCCTGGGCTGCCTGGTGACGCCCGTCCTGTAACCGATTAGTCCATAAGGAGAAAGAATTGATGAATACTGTAAATCCGGAACTGGTGCAAAAGGCCATTGACCAGATAGACCGCGACCGACTGGTAAAACTGGTCATGGATCTGGTGGACATCCCCAGCCCCACCGGCTATGAGGGAGATATGGCCCGGGCCGTGCACGAGGTGCTGCAGGGTGCGAGTTTTGATTCCGTCCTGCAACCGATCGGCGATGAGCGCTACAACGCGGTTGGCCGCCTGCAGGGGCTCGGTGGCGGCAAGTCACTGATGTTCAACGGCCACCTGGATACCTCATTTGGCCCGGAGCAGGCGCACCGCGGCCTGGGCTACCAGTGCAAGGGCACCCTGGTGGACGACGAGTGGATCTACGGCATGGGCTCTTTCAACATGAAGAGCGCCATGGGTACGTATGTAACCGCTATCGAGGCGATACAAAAGGCCGGAATCAAGCTCGGCGGTGATGTGGTCATCGCCGGTGTCGCCGGTGAAATCGAAAAGGCACCGGTAAACGACCACGAGGGCCCCCAGTACCAGGGCTATGGTGTCGGCACCAAGTTTGCCATCACCCACGGAGCCATCGCCGATTTCTGCATCCTGGGCGAACCTACCAATATGATGCTGATTCCGCGTCACTGCGGCAGTACCTGGGTCAAGATCACCGTACCGGGCCACCTGATTCACACCGCCTGGTCAGAAGTTGAAAAAAATGCCATCAACAAGGCCAGGGTGGTACTGGATGCCATTCACGAATGGATCCCCGATTATTGCCAGCGCAATACCCTGGGGGATTTCCAGCCGCGGGTAAACGTATCCGCGGTAGAGAGCGGCTGGAGCTGGCGCGGAGCGCGCACCCCGGACAATTGCGTGATCTACATGGATGTTCGCACCCTGCCGGACGACTTGCCACTGAAGGCCTATAACGAAGTGCGCGATCTCATTGCCAGCGTGGTGGACGTCAATCCACAGCTGGCCGGCACCAAAGTCGAAACGTTTATGTCGGTGCCCGGCACCTCGATACCGGACGATCATGAATTGATCCAGAACATCGTGCAGGCACACACCGATCAACTGGGACATGCACCGGAATTTGGCATCGAAACGTGGATGAGCGATGCCGCTCATATGAACCGCTACGGCATTCCCACCGTGAACTACGGCTCCGCGGGCCGCATCCGCGCCGGCGGCGGCGGATTCTCCACCCACCAGGGTGAAGCCGTGCATATCGGAGATATGTTGGATATCATCAAAATATATATTCAGGTAATGATGCAGATCTGCGGCGTCGTCGAATAACAAGGATCAATGTAGTGAAACGGCCTGAACAGCGCTTTGACTTTTCCGCCATCAGCCAACGTAAACGCTGGCGACTGCCAGAGGGCAAGCGGTTGGCGGTTTACACCGTGGTCAATGTGGAAGAGTGGGATATCGAAAAACCCATTGCGCGTGAATATGTCACCTCACCCGCAGGCGTTGCTACCGTACCCAACATACCCAATTGGGCCTGGCACGAATACGGCATGCGGGTAGGCTTCTGGCGCCTGCTGGAAGCTTTTGACCAACGCAACATCAAAGCCAGTACTGCCATCAATGCACGGGTGTGCGAGGGAGCAGGTGAACCGGTAGCCGCTGCCATGCGTGATGCCGGCTGGGGCTTTATGGGACACGGCTATCATCAGCAGGCCCTGCATATGGTCCAGGATCAGCAGGACAATATTCAAAAGTCTTTTGACGTCTTGCGGGCGTACACCGGAACGGCGCCAAAAGGCTGGCTGGGGCCCGGCCTGCACCAGACACTGGACACTCTGGACTATCTCGCCGAGATCGGCTTCAAGTTCGTCACAGACCTCCCCATGGATGAACAACCGGTGACGATGCAAACCACGACCGATCCCGTGGTCGCATTACCCTATACACTGGAACTGAGCGACCTGCCAATGATGGTCGTGCACCAGCACGAATCCCGGGTCTGGCAGGAGCGTGTGGTCGACCAGTTCGACCGGCTGTACCGGGAAGGTGCAGAGCAGCCCCGGGTCATGTCGATGAGTATCCACCCCTATATCATGGGGGTGCCCCACCGCATCAAGTACTTTGAAGCAGCCTACGATTACATGTTGCAACATGACCAAGTATGGTTCACAACGGCGGAAGAAATCTACGATTGGTACATCGCCAACCCGCCTGAATAAGCCCGACACCCCAGCCCCCGCGGGGGCTACCCTGCCAGTCAACTAAAAGCGCACTGGAGATCAAGACAGCTTCGGTAGCCACGCGTAACATTCCCGGCTAATACGAGATAAACGCAGGACGCAAACATGAGCAGTATTCCCAAAGACCAGATCTGGACCAGTGAGCTGAACAACCTGGAGTCAGTGCAGGGCGGATTTGACCGCAGTAAAACAGTGCGCTTCTACGACACCACTCTGCGCGACGGCGAACAGTCGGTGGGTGTTTGTTTTACCCCCGATGAAAAATTCGACATCGCGTGCAAGTTAGCCGAGATGGGCGTCAGCCGTATCGAGTCCGGTTTCCCCCGGGTTTCCCCTGAGGATACGCAAGCGGTAGAACGGATTCTGGCGGCAAATCTGGACTCGGAGATCTGGGGCTTCGCGCGCTGTGTACAGGCCGATCTGGATGCCCATATCGAACTGGGTACCGAGTACGTCCTGATCGAAATATCCACCAGTGATGTCAAGATGGAAGCCTACGGGTTCACCCGTGAGAAGGTGCTGGAGCGCGTCGCCGGTTCGGTCAAGCACGCCAAGGCAAACGGTATCAAACGTGTCAACTTTTTTGCCGTGGACGCCACGCGCAGCGACCTCGACTTTCTGCGCCAGGTATATACCACTGCACTGGAGGCCGGTGCTGACGAAGTATCTATAGTGGACACTATCGGCGCCTGCGCCCCCGAGGCCGTCGAACACTTGATTCGCCTGGTCAGGTCCTGGGTGGGTGACGACGTACTTATCCACTGGCACGGCCACAATGATTTCGGCCTGGCCACAGCCTCGGCTATCGCCGCGGTGCGCGGTGGCGCCGATTTCATCCAGGGCACCATCAATGGCATGGGTGAACGTGCGGGAAACGCGGACATTTGTGAAGTCGCCCTGACCCTGCAGTGTTTGTACAACGTACCCGTGGCATTGGACCTGAGCAAGGCGCGTGATATTTCCCGCCTGGTACAACAGGCCGGCGGCTACACAGTGGATGGCTGGAAGCCGGTGGTCGGCGAATACCTGTACACGCGTGAGAGCGGTGCGGTGGCCAACCAGTTTCATATTCCCGAAGCGATAGAGCCCTACTCTGCGGACATTGTCCGCGCTGAGCGCAAGATCGTGCTGGGCAAAAAGAGCGGTTTATCCAGTATTGTCCTCAAGCTGGACGAGTTGGGCCTGGAGGTCGCCGCGGATAAGCACGGCGACATTCTCAACGAAGTCAAAGTCAAAGCGACCGCTGCGCAGCGCCTGATGAGCGACGACGAATTCCGCGCGGTAGTTGCACAATATAATTAATCACACCTGAATTTATTCCAAGGAGAATAGACATGAGTAAAGTCAACGTCGGTATTATTTTCAAATCCTACGAGCCACTGTCGGCCATCCAGAAGTACGCCGCACAGACCGAAGCCTCTGGCTACCCCGGTGGCTTCTGGATTGCGGAGGCCTACCACTGGTTTCGTTCCTACGGCCTGGAATCCCGCGGCTGCTTCACTGCCCTGGCGGCGGCGACCATGGCGACCAAGGACATTACCATCGGCCTGGGCATTACCTCGCCCTATGTACGCCACCCCACCATTCAGGCCTCCGAGTGCGCAGGCATCGACGAATTGTCAGGTGGCCGTTTTATCATGGGTCTTGGTGTCGGCAAAGTGGGTATCGAATACCTGGAATACGACATTGACGAAATGAAGCCAGTGCCTGTGCATCAGGAGTCCCTGGACATCATGCGCAAGATCTTCACCGGCGAGGAATACAGCTACGAGGGCAAATTCTTCAAATCCAGCATGCCCGCCTATGATCGTGCGGCTGATGGCCTGCGCACTGAAATCCCCATCTACGTTGGCGCTACCGGGCCCTTCATGCAGCGTTTGGCTGGTCGCTCCAGCGACGGCATGCTGCTCGCCGGCCTGACTTCACCGAAATTCGTCGAGTACGCCATCGACAATATGCGCAAGGGTGCTGACAAGGCCGGGCGCGTACTACCCGCTGATTTCCCTGTTGGCGGCGTTATCCTCGCGGCGTGCAGTAAAGACGGCGCCAAAGCCAAGGAAGCCACCCGCAGCTACACCGGCACTTATATCGTCAACAAGCTGCGCAACATCAAGAACGATGTGATTCTGGCTGGTTCCGGCCTGCCCGACTCCGCCTGGGACCCGTTCCGTAAGGCTATTGAGGACGGCACCGCGGACAACGTGACACACCTGGTCACAGACGAAATGCAGCGCAAGTTTACCGTGATCTCCGGAACACCCGAGGAGTGCCTGGAAATCACCCAGGAACTGGTGGATGCGGGACTCAATACACCGCTTCTGGAAGTGGTAGGCGCAACTGAGGAAGACAACCTGGAGACTGTTCGCCTGTTTGGTGAAGAGGTACTACCTCACTTGAAACCTGCTCCGACTGCGATGGCTGAGGCAAGCTAAAAACACGACCATTTAAGCGCAAGGTGTAGGGCCAGAGTTTGACTACTCTGGCCCTTTTTTTTGGTAGATATTCGGGATCGGTTAGGCAGTTGCTCGCTATGAAAGAGAGGCGAGGTTGTGGAATTTCCCCCTCCAGGGCCGTGTGAGGCCACGGATGGCCGAGCCCGAGCGCACATGGATGTGCTTGTAGCGTGTCCTGGAGGGGGAAATTTCACAGTCACGGCTCGGATAGCTACGCTACACCTTTTCGCAACACCAGCCACATCCCTCCCCCTATCAGCACCCCGCCAATCAGGTGATGCACCGCAATGGTCTCACGCAGGAAGATGACCGCCAATATGGCGCCGAACAGCGGCAGCAGGTTCATATAAACCGCCGCCCGGTTAGCCCCGATCAACTGGTTACCGCGTGTCCACATCAACATCCCCAGGACCGATACCAACAGCGATAATGTAGTGACCACCAGCACCGCCTGCCAACTTAAAGGCATGGGTTTGTACATCACGGTCTCGGCCAGGTAGAACGGCAATAGCGGAACAAGGCCAAATATAATCACCGCGAACAGGGATTGGGTGACGGTCAATTCGCTGGGAATCCTGCGAATATTAATTGCATAGGTAGCAAATCCAAACATGGCTAGAAGCACAATGAGATCGCCGCGATTGAAGCTCAGGTCGTGCCAATCGGCGCGCAATATTATCTGGGCGACCCCGGTAAAGGCGATGACAATGCCACACCACTGCCTGCCACTGAGCCGGTCCTTAAGAAATATCCAACACAGCAGTGCTGTGATGGTCGGCTGCGTCGCGTTGATCAGGGAGGTATTGGTGGCACTGGTAAAGTTCAGACCCACCAGTACCAGAGTGGTGCTGCCGACAATCAGAAAACCCAGTGCACATAACAATCGCCAGTGCTTACGATAACGTGGCACAAGCTTGCCCAGGTCGGAGGCCACAAAGGGAAAGAGCATGGCGGCAGCGAACGTCCACCGCCAGAAAGAAAGGCCCAGCGGCGGTAATTCGCCGTGCACGGCCCTGCCGATGACATGGTTGCTGGCGTAGCAAAGCATGGTAAGCGCCAGCAGCAAAGCGGCTCGCTTTTCACTTGGTGAAATTGGCATGCTCCCTGGTTAAAACCCGATAATACCCTACACAAGCAGGTTATTTACTGGTTTTATTTGGCTTTCTGGATTACTATTTCCACTCAGTGCCACACAGGCACTGCCTCTCCAATAACACAATAAATTTAATCATAACTACAGGTATAAAAGCTTGCCTGTGAAGGAGACCTAACTTGACTCAGGCTGCACTCGCCGCGCTTGAAGGGCAGGATCCTTTGGGGTCGGATTCCCAGAGGTTATATGTGATCGGCGGAATATTACTGGTCGCCAGCGGCATGTTGTTTGGCGATATCTTCGCCATGTTTGTATTGCACCCCAACAATGCCCGTATCGGGGAGGCGATGTACGCCGCCGCCCAGCTGATACCTGCGGGTGATGCCGACGGGATTCTGGCCCATTTCATGGCCATTGGCGGGTTCCTCGAAAATCGCGGAACCAAAGTCGATACTCACTCTCATATTATCCATATGGGCTATATCGCTCTGTTACTGGCTATGCTGCAACCCTGGGTGGCGCTCTCGCCCACTGCCAAGCGTTGTGTGGCTTGGCTGTTTATTGCATCGGCTGTTCTCCTGCCGGTATCCATATTTTCCATTTACTATGTGGGGCCTTGCCTACAGTCCACTTAGCTATATCGGCTGGGGGAAGTATTTTCGCGGACTTATTCGGTGCTTTGTTGGCCGTAGCACTGCTAATCCAGTTGTGGGGTTTATGGTGCTATCGAAAGGGCCGTCGCGGTGAGCCGCAGGCTAAACCTTCTTATATCGGCTCGCATAACGGGCGCGGCGCGGGCACTGCTGGTGGGCGGGCTACTCCTGCTGGTGTCCGGGCTTTTTATACGGTGCGGGCTACGCCGCCTGGACACAGTCCGGTGCTGCAATCTCCGAAGTGGATATCCTCAAAAACATCGTCACTCATGCGGCCGGCTCGCAGCAGGCATTAGTGGATGCGGATTTTTCTGCCTTTGGCCAGTACCAGATGTATCGCGCTATCAATATCGCCGTCCATACGCATATCAACGAGATGGGGATCCTGTTATTGCTGATGTCGTTTGTCCAGGGTTTCATTCACTACAGTGAGCGCACCCGCAGGCGCTGGGCGCAACTGGCGGTAATCAGTGGCTTTGGCCTGCCCATCGGCATATTAATGGAGATCAAGCTCGGCATTGTGGGCAGTATTTTCGCTGATTTTTTCGGCTTCACCATGATAGTCAGTCTCATGGCCATGTTGTTCGGCTTATTGCGCCACACAGGAGCTCGTGACGCAGAACAAGGAGCGCCATCATGACAACGCCACAACGTATATTGATTCTTACCGGTATTGCACTGATCGCCTTCACGATGGCTTTCGGGGTGGCTTATGCTTTGTTCGATGAGCACCAGACCCTGGTGGGCATGGGTACGCAGATGGCGGCAGGTTTTATGGAGGCATCCGGTGGTGATATGGAGGCAGCCTATACCGCACTGGACTCCTATGGCGCCCTCAGCCAGGAGTACCGCAATGAGGTGCACTCACACGGGCACTGGGGCATGTTGTCGCTCATCATAATCGTGTTGGGGCTCACCTTCGATCGCATGGCGCTGGGAGAAAAACAGGGCTTACTGGTGGCCTGCGTCCTGGCGTTGAGCGCCACCCTGTTCCCTCTGGGTGTACTCCTGCAGATTGGTCCTGCCGCCGGCATCGGCAAGGTTTTTTCTATCGCGGGATCAATGGGCATGGTTTTTGGCCTTCTTGGCGCGGTATACGGCTTACTTAAATCTCGCCCTGGCTAGCTGGAGAAAACAGGTGCGCTATCAGTCATGCCACATTGAACCCTTAGTCAAGCCCGTCCGGGGCTGCCTGAGTATAATTCAGGATCATGTTGATAGAGTTCTTGCCCAACCATGTGGTTAGTTCGTTATTTTGCCAACCTGCCTGCCAGTCGCCTGATTCTATGGAGTTATGTTGTCTGGTGGGTTGTCATGGTGATCTATTACTTCATACCGGATCTACGTATTTGGACCACCTCCCTTGGCATTGGCCTGATAGTGGGCTATGCCCTGATGTTATGTACCGGGCCGATAACCCTGGATCGGTTCCGCCATCGCTTTTGGGAGTCCCTGCGCTTGTTTGTATGCCCGTTCATGGTATCGAGCTTTTCCGCCCATATAGCGGGTCGGGATTTTTCCCTGGTGTTTTCCCCCTTGTGGCAAGAAAACCTCACGGCGGTCGGCGGCGTCGCTGTATTTTTACTGCTGGTCCGGGTTTTAAAGCTTACAACACGCCCCAACGGGCATGCAGGACTTTAATGGCTAATTTAATGACTATGTCACCAATAACAAAAACATATTTTGAGCGTTACGCCATCAGCCATATTGGCCTGCAGATGGAGCCCGGTGTGGTCGACTCCGCGGACCGTGTGTGTAATCTGACCATCAAGTTTTCGCCAGGTTACCAGGTGCAGTTCAAATTACTCGGGGAACAGGCCCTGCTGGGCGAGCGGGTAATCGGGTTTTCACCCGGGGGCGAGGTAGATACGAGCAATGCCACCTCCGCCGCCGATCTGGAAGAGCAATTCGTGGCTTTTTTCCAGGGCATTGAAAGCCGGCTGGATCGAATTCAACACGAAGAGAAAGTACAGAGCATCACCTTCCTGGGAAATACCTTTGTGCTGAATAACAAAACTGTTTTCGACGTGGTGGAAGATGACGATGGCCGCCTGGCCATCGAGATGCACAGAGGTGAAGAACGCCAGTCTGCCATGCTGCTGGCCAGCTCCCTGCTGGACGGTCTTTACGACGGATCTATTGTGCCAAAAAAGTAACCGCGCGATCGCTGGGCTGCTAGGGTGGCAGCAACGGGTATTTGAACTGCAAAAAACCGTCGTCAGCAAGTACCGTGCATCCGTTGATGCAGTTGGATTCTTGCGAGGCCAGGAATGCAAATACGTCGGCAATCTCGGAGGGCTGCGTGAAACCCCGCATCTGTTCCCGTTCGATGTGTTCCCACAGGCCCATGTCTTCATACTTGCGCAGTAACGGCGTATCACATCGCCCGGGAGCCACGGCCACCACCCGAATATTCAACGGCGCCAGTTCAAGCGCCGCGCACTTGGTCATCATATCCACGGCAGCCTTGCTGGTGTTAGAACTGAAGGTCATTTCAGCAGCCATTGTGCCGTAAATTGATGAGGTATTGATAATAATGCCTGGCTTACCCAGGGCCTGAAACTTTTTAGCAGCCGCATGAATGCCGTAGTAGACACCGTTCTGGTTGATCTTGATGATGAAATCAAAGTCCTCTGCAGGGTCGTGATCGATCAGCATGTTTCGGCGCGCCAATCCCGGCATGGTTGATGACGATATCCAGGGTGCCGAATTGTTCCACCGCCGTATCCATCAACCGGACAACTTGTTGATAGTCCGAGATGTCGGCGACCACACCCTTGATCTTATCGCCGTAGTTGGCTTCGAGTTGCGCCAGCCCCTCCTCACTCAGATCGCCCGCCACAAGCCGGGCACCCTCTTCGATAAACTTCTCCACTATCGCCAGCCCGATACCGCCGGTGGCTCCTGTTAATACCGCTACCTTGCCTTCCAATCTCATCCTGAAAACCCTCCAAATTTGCGCTTCTATTGGTCGGAGTAACCGCTATTGTTACCGCGAATATAGTGCGCCTTGCCAACACCCTGTTCCGCCGCGGCGGTATTGACCGCATCGGCAATCCAACCGGCATCCATGATGCCTACCAGGTTGCCGTCCTCGTCATAGTTTACGTTGCTGCCGGTAACTACCATGAAGGTATCGGTAAGCTCTGTATTTGTCTCGGGCGTGTGGAACGTGTGGATCGAGCCACCCGGTTCATACAGGTAGCAGCCTGCCGTCTGTGGTTGGTCGGGGTACTCGACGTAGTGCCACGCTCCTGAAATTGTCCACAGGTGGACCGTCCCGGTATGAAAGTGCTTGGGCAGCGTAATTCCAGGGGGGAACAATACGCGCAGCACCCAGATGCCCTCCTCTGCATTCAAATATAAGGGTTGCACCTGTATGCCGGGAAGAATCACATCCTTGAGAATGGGCGCAGTATTGGTATCGATGGTGAGTAGCTTATCCTGCACGGTAATTGTTGTCGGCAGAGTCATGATTTCTTCCTCGTGGTATTGAGTGGAACAGCTGTATATATCGTTTGTGACAGAGTCGGGCAGGTATCCAGGGTGCGTACTGACCGATTCAGGGGTTTTCTCAGTATAGTAGGCTCCGCGCGATCCGCCACTTGCACTTACTTTGGTGGTAACGGCGGTGGTGTAAACCCACTCCAAACGCCCTCCATAATGTATTTGGACATCTTGGCCTCGCCACTACGAGGCGCTGTTTTGTAAGTCTCTCTGGTGGGCGGCGGCGTCACTCGATCGGGAAATACAGCCTCTCTCATGATGATGGCGTCTTTTGTCACGTTCCACACCATGAGGTCAGTGGCGATGGTTAATGGCCCGTCATAGGTCTTGCGAATTCCTTCAAGCATTCCCTGCTGGACGTCGGGCAGCAGTACCGTGTGGAAGGCGACCGCCATGCGCGGCCTGATCGCAGACATGACCTTGCCGAAGCCTTCCGGTGGTGTGTGAATATATGACGTAACGAAGGTCGCCGGGCGCATTTCCCAATCGTTGAATGCGGCTAATCCTGCGGGCGTTGGAAAGCACTCGTGTATGGCAAAATCGGCATTTTTGGCATACTTGATAAACCACTTGTTCGGCCGGGTGTCGCCCCCGAACACGAAGCTCAATCCATTCCATTCCAATCGGTAGCTTACTGAGCCGTCGAGCGAGTGGATAGCCGGCCAACTCGTGATCCTGACCCCATTCTTTTCATAGACTACCTGGTTCTCCCCCTTATAGTCGAACTCATGGGGAATGACCTGCCCACCTGCATCGGGAAGTATGCCGGTGCGGCCCTTTATGTCCCAGGCCAGGACCTTCATCAATGCCTCCACGGCAGCCCTGGTGCCCAGTTCAGGTGTCTCCCCGGACCCCCCGTACACATGCAGCGGAGTATAGCGTCCGCTCAGCCAACTGCCGACAATAAAGGCGTCCAGGTCGCCAAAGTGATCCGAGTGCAGGTGGCTCAGGAAGATCTTGTCGATCTTCGAAAAGTCAGGGCGCAAGCCGAACAGATTCACCATTGAGCCGACACCGATGTCGAACATGAACACATCGCCGTTACCCAATTCGACCAACCAGGCTGAGTTCTTCTGTGCCCGGGTAATGGGCGTGGGCAGCCCCGTTCCCAGGGCAGTGATTCGCATCTCGTCCCCTCTTAGCTCCTCCGTATTTGGAAAGTAGGTTGGCAGTTGCTGCGTCGAGGCTTTGGCTTTACCAGCCTCTGCGGCAGCCGTCGCGGGTTGCAGCACACTTCCTGCAAAGTAGATGGAGAATACCAGCACAAACAGCGAGGCTATCGGTACGGTCCTTCTACGTGGAGACTTGGTGTTCATTATCGCGATACTCCACCGAGTGGAAAATTAAAGGCCAGCGAAAAGAACGGGATTTCGTTGGTATTGTACTCGCCGCTGTAGCCGATGACCGGCGGGTTCTTGGCGCTCACAATTTCGGCATCACCATAATCGGCGTAGACCAGGCTGGCGCTGATCGCCGTGCCGCTGTCACGCCGATCAGCGCCACTCCGGCCCACGTCGAATTCCGAGTGGTGAAATATAGCCCGCAGTCACCTGGGTTGAGGACGCTCCCAATCCGGGATACACCCTCACAGTTGCTACTTTTTCGGCATCTTCGGCATCGGCGGCGGAGTGTAGCCCTTCCACTTACCACCCGTGATGTACTCGGACGCATGCTTCTGCCCTGAACGAGCCGCACTAACGTACGCCTTGGAGACATTGGGCGGAAGCACGTACTCATCAACGCTTGCCATGCGTACGTTGATATTTTCCTTGGTGAGGTTGATGACCATCAGATCGCGCGCCAGGGCCAGCGGGCCGTCATAAGTCTTGCGGACCGCATCCATAATGGCGGCATTGTTCTCCGGCGATTGCACCGAATGGTAGCCAACGGCCAGGCGCGGCTTGACCGCTGACATCACCTTGCCAAAGGCTTGCGGCTCGGTGTGGATCCTGGTCGAAACAAACGTCGCTTGACCCAGGCTCCAGCCGAAATACTTGGCCAGCGCCTTGGGCGGAAGGAAAGCCTCGTGCGAAGCGATGTCCGCACCGGCAGCGTGCTTGATATACCATTTGTTGGGATAGGTATCGCCGCCGAACACGTACTTGAGCCCCTGCCATTCAAGACTGTAGCTCACAGGACCATCGAGAAGGTGAATGGCCGGCCATGATCGAATCGTCACACCATTCTCCTGGTAGACGATCGCGTTGACGGCTTTGTAGTCGAACTCATGCACTACGATCTTCCCGCCGGCGTCTGGCAGCGCGCCACTGCGGCCGGCGATGTCCCAGGCGTAACCCTTTTTCATGCCTTCAACAAAGGCTTTGGTACCCATTTCCGGGGTGGATCCGCTCGGTCCGTAAATGTGGATCGGGGTATAGCGCCCTGACAGCCAACTGCCGATATGAAGCCCCATAAAGTCGCCCACGTGGTCTGTGTGCAGGTGACTGGCAAACACCTTGTCGATCTTCGAAAAGTCAGGTCGCATGGACCACAGGTTCGCCATCGAGCCCGCTCCGACATCGAACAGGAACTTGTCCCCATTTCCCAGCTCAACGAGATAGCTGATCGATGCGGACTTCCTGGTCAGGTTTGGCATGCCGCTGCCGAGGGCGATAATCCGCATTTCAGCGGAGCCGAGCAGCTCGGTATTGGGGAAGTAGCTGGCCGGGTACTGGCCATCGGATATAGCGACCGCCTTGCGCCCCAATGGCAAGTTGTCCTTCGCAGTGGCGGCGTGTACGTTCTGTGGCAGGCTTCCCGCCAGGCAGAATGCGATGACCAATGCGCTGAACGCATTGGTCACAGCCCTTGTGGTGATTCGTGTGCTCCTGTAGCTCATTTTCCCTTCCTCTCTGTTTGCAGTTCACAGCTCATGACTCTTGAAAATCCTTAACCGCGGCATGAATCGTCAATATTCCGATAATCCATCCGACCCATTTACAATAGGCCAGGAATCCATTGCTCGCCAGCGTCTGTTCCTATATCAAACCCTGTCGCGCTCCGCTTTTTGTATGTTCTCCACTTACTATCGAATCACAAATCTAAGTGATGTTCATCCATGCTCGTATCTATTCTATACGATACTGTATAGAATATAGTCATTGCCGTAATTAAAGCAAATAGAGTGTTCAACAATATTCCTGCCAAGGACAGTATATATGCGCATTAGTACAGTAAATATGCACGTAGTATCGCGCACCAGATTGATATAAATCAAAAAAAGTATTTTAACCACATTACTTTTTACTTGCGCGTTTATATACTACGCTGGCCAGGCATATCCAGATATTATTCTTACAGTGCTGGTGGACAAATATGTAACCTCGTCGCGGTTGTGTCTACGGCCGGTGAGTTGCCGAATCATGACGATCTTCACTTGTTGCTTGATACAAAAGTCAGATAGGCGTATATGAAGGTAGGCGCAGACCTGAGTCAGTATGACAATTTTTCTCAACTGGATACTTACGTGTCTTTTCGAAAAAACTGGCTGC
>PVMK01128787.1_pt1 | contig 29976 bp, 26 predicted proteins | sample 1853481 | NCBI WGS metagenome assembly PVMK01 (sample SAMN08533507, study PRJNA380276) | Marine sediment metagenome, whole genome shotgun sequencing project.
CCGAACCTCGTTGAGGTCGCAACATCGGATGCGGCCACGGCTGACGAACACGCCGACAGCTCGGCTGAAGAGGTACCGATCGAGCAGCTGGTGGCAGTCGCTACCGAAGCTGCGGAACTCGTCGAGCAAACCGATGAAGAGTTTGATGAAGAGATCGTTGAGATCTTCGCGGATGAGGTCACGGAGGTGCTCGAGGCGGTCGATGATTGGCTGCCGCAGTGGGCCGACGGGTTCAGCAACACCGAAGCATTGGCCGAAACGCGGCGTGCGTTCCATACCCTCAAGGGCAGTGGCCGAATGGTTGGGGCGCAGCTGATAGGCGAGCTGGCCTGGTCGATCGAAAACATGCTCAACCGGATCATGGACGGCACTATCGAGCCCAGCGATCAGGTGGCGGCAGTGATTGGCGAAGCGGCCCGCCTGGTGCCGTCGCTTAGCGACGCATTCCGCACGCGGCAACCGGTGGAAAGCGAATCCATTGCTACCATCATGGAGCGAGCCGATGCGCTCGCTTCGGGTGGGCGTATCGAAGATCTTGGCGCGCCCGTCGAGATTCCGGACGAAACCGAGGTCGAGACGGCAGCGGACGCGGAGATGCCAGCGCTCGAGGTCGTTCCTGAGGTGCAGGAACCGTTGGCCGTTGACGAGCCTGAAACGTTGGCCATTGACGAGCCAGCGGAAGAAGCGCCCGTGGCGGACGAGACCGAAATGCTGGACGCGGATGAGCCGGTGGAACCAGAAGTTCTGGTGGTAGATGAAACCGAAGCGCTGGCCGCAGATGAGCCGAAAACGCTCATCGTCGACGAGCCGCCGGACGATACCAGCGCAGAAGCGGCAAACGCCGAAGCCGAGGAGCTTGCCGAAGTCGAGGCCGAAGCAGCGGTTGAGCCCGACGATCTCGCTGAAGACGACCATGGCACGCTTGCCGATAGTGCCAACGACCCCGAGGTGATGGTGCTCTTCGAAGAAGAGGCGAGCCGCCACCTCGAGATTCTGGAAAGCCGATTCAACAGCGAGGACGATGCGGGCGAGCTCGAGTTGGATGACGCTGTCATGCGCGCGTTGCACACCCTGCGTGGTAGTGCTGCGATGGCAGGAATCGACCTTATTGCCGGACTCGCCACCCCACTCTATGACGTGGCGATGGCCTACCAGGATGCAGCGCAGCCGATCACTCCGGATCTGTTCGATTTCCTTCAGCAGGGCGTGTTTGCCTTGCGCCGCAGTCTCGACGCGCGGGGTGCCGGGCACGAATCGGATGAAGACCTGGCGTTGTTCGAGTCCGAGGCAGCGCGAATTCTCTCGTCGATGGGTAACGATCCAGCGTTGGGTGTAACGTCGCTGTTGCAACTCGAAGGCACATCGGCCCTGCTCGGCGCCGGCGACCTGCTGGTCGAATGGCGCGATCAGGGGGTTGCCTCCGATGCGCTGGCCGATGTGGTCGCGGCCCTCCACGAGGTTCGAAACGAGTCTCAAAGCAAGGGCATGAACGGGGTGGCGGACCTCTGTGACAGCTTGGTTGAGGGTTACCAACGTTTCGAAGGTGTACCGCTTTCAGAGGCCGCATTCGAGGCGCTGGAGGAGGCTCACGAAATATTGCTGGGGGTGTTCGATTGCATCGCCGCGCATCAGCAGCCACCTGATACGGGCCCTGCCATCGCCAAGCTCGCAGCGGTAAGCGTGGAAGACGCCCAACCCGAGCCAGAGCCGGTACCCGAGCCGGAACCGGTACCAGAGCCAGAGCTCGAAGTGGAAACCGAAGCCGACGCCGAAGCCCAGTCAGTCGGTGAGGGAAGTGCGGGCGTCGAGCCCCCGCGGAACGCGGCACAACGCATGCTTCAGTTGCCCGATGACGTCGATGAGGAAATCCTGGAGATCTTCTTCGAAGAGGCGGATGAGCTGCTCGAAGCCATCGACCACGACGTGCATGAATGGTCCGATGCGCGTGACAATCGCGTCCATCTGGAGAACCTGCTGCGAGCCCTGCACACCCTGAAAGGCGGCGCCAGGCTTGCCGGGTTGATGGAGCTTGGCGATGAAACTCATGCGCTCGAGTCGTACGTGGTCGACTGGCAGAATAACGAATCCGAACCGGATGATGAATTTTTCAGCACCCTGCAGCAGTGTCACGATGAACTCGCGGCTAGCCTGGTACTGGTCAAGGCGCTCGCGCACGGCGAGGAGATCGATCCGGAAAGCCTGCCGGTCGGAACGGATGCCTCCGCTGAGGATCGATCCGCGGAGACCGTCGCCGAAGACCAACCTGACGACGCCTCTGCAGGGGATCCACCCGCGGAAGGCGAATCGGAGGAAGCCGACGCAGCATCTGGTTCGGTCACGGTCATAGAGCCGACCGCAGCCCAAGCCCGGGAAATAGCGTCCGAGCCAGAGTCGGCGCTGGAAACAGCGGGCGTGGCTCCGCTGGCAACGGCAACGGAACCCCAGAACCAGGCCGCGCGTGGCAGCGAACCGCGCGAGATGGTCCGGGTTGCAGCGACGCTGCTCGAAGAGCTGGTCAATCTGGCCGGTGAAAACAGCATCGTCCGGTCGAGAATCGAACAGGTGATCAACGATTTCTCCGGGTCTCTCGCAGAGATGGAAACCACCATCGAACGGGTCCGCGAGCAGCTCCGGCGCCTCGAGATCGAGACTGAGGCACAGGTGCTGTTTCGTCATGAGCGTGCCGATGGGCCCGCCTACGATGAGTTCGACCCCTTGGAGATGGATCGCTACTCCCAGCTGCAGCAGGTGTCCAAGAGCCTGTCGGAGACTGCTTCCGACATGTTGGATCTGAAGGAAACGCTGGCCAACAAGGTGCGCGAATCGGAGACGCTGCTGATTCAACAGGCACGCGTCAATACGGAACTTCAGGAAGGTCTCATGCGGACCCGCATGGTGCCGTTCAGCCGAATGTTGCCGCGTTTGCGGAGGATCGTGAGACAAGTAGCCCGCGACCTCGATAAGCAGGTCGAGTTCCACGCCTATAATGCTGAGGGCGAGCTGGACCGCAACGTGCTCGAACGCATGGTTCCGGCGCTGGAACACATGCTGCGCAACTCCGTCGATCACGGTATCGAGTCTCCAGAGCTGCGCGCCAACTTCGGCAAGCCCGAGATTGGCCGGATCGATCTTCGTCTGTCACGCGAGGCGGGCGATGTGGTTATCGAGATCACCGATGATGGCGCCGGCATCGACGTCGAAACGGTACGCGCCAAAGCAATCGAACGGGGCTTGATGTCCGCGGATGCATGGATGGCAGACGACGACATTCTGCAGTTCGTACTGGCGCCCGGATTCACCACCGCCAAGTCGGTGACTCAGATTTCCGGCCGCGGCGTTGGCATGGACGTGGTGCACAGTGCCGTCAAGCAACTGGGCGGCACCATCGAAATCATGTCGATGCCCGGCAAGGGCACGTGCTTTACGGTACGCCTGCCGTTCACGGTTTCGGTCAGCCGGGCACTGATGGTGTCAGTGGGCGACGATATGTATGCGGTGCCGTTGAACAACATTGAAGGCATCGTCCGAGTCTCTTCGGCCGAACTTGCCGAACTGTCTGACCCCGAAGGGATGGGCTTCGAATACGCTGGCGTGCCTTACAAAGTGCGTTATCTGGGAAGCTATATCGGTCGCGAGTACACGCGCCGCATGGATCAGTCGTCAGTGCCGATGGTCCTGATCCGTTCCGGTGACCAGTCGCTGGCGGTTCACGTGGACAGTGTGCAGGGCAGCCGGGAAATCGTGGTGAAGAGCCTGGGCCCGCAGTTTGCCGGTGTCGGTGGAATCTCGGGTGCGACGATTCTCGGCGATGGCAGCGTGGTGGTGATTCTCGATCTCGTCACATTGATTCGCGCCCAGCAGGGAGCCAGCGCGCAGGCACGTTCCGAACCACCACGGGTCACCGGCGATCCAAGTCGACCGAAGTGTGTGATGGTGGTGGATGACTCGGTCACAGTTCGCAAGGTCACCTCGCGACTGTTGGAACGCCAGGGCATGACCGTGATCGTCGCCAAGGATGGCGTGGAAGCCATCGCGTTGCTCCGCGAGCGTCGCCCGGACATCATCCTCCTCGACATTGAGATGCCGCGTATGGATGGCTTCGAGGTAGCCCGCCAGGTGCGTCACGACGAAGGCCTGGCGGAGTTGCCGATCGTCATGATCAGCTCGCGGACAGGCAGCAAACACAAGGAGCGCGCGGCGGAGCTTGGCGTCAATCGATTCCTTGGCAAGCCGTTCCAGGAGAACGAACTGCTTTCGACCATCGATGAGCTGTTGGAAACGTGAGCGACCGACCCATGACAATCAGGATGGTGTGAGATGGCGGCCGTGGCGGTAAAGGACGAGACAGAACTGGCCTGCGTGGTGATCCCGCTGGGGACCACGCAGCTGTTGCTGCCGAACGTTTCCGTGGCGGAGATCATCCCCTGGCGACGGCTCAAGGCGTGGGACGCATCACCCGATTGGTGCATCGGTCTGCTGGGCTGGCGCGGTGAGGCGGTCCCGGTATTGGATTTCGAGTCGCTCAGCGGCTCGGATGCTCCCCGTGCCGAGCGTGGCCGTTGCCTGTTGATCATGAACAGGGCGCGGTCGAGCGTAGGACGGCCATTCTATTCCTTGGTTTCTGCTGGCCTGCCGCGCCTGGTGCATCTCACCGCAGCCGACATGGAAAGCCACCCGATCAAACTGGGCGATTCGGAAGTCGCCTCGGTTATGGTTGGGACGGAACAGGCGGTCGTGCCGAATTTGAGCTTCATCGAAGAACGGCTCGCGAGCCTGCCCGAAGAAAACATTCGCATCGAACGCTGACGGTCAGGGCGCGCTCCACCCCCAGCCGTGGCGGATGATGGTCAACGCCGCCTGAGGCGCCGTGTCGGCACGCAGGACCCGCGGACCGAGTCCCGATGAGATAGCCCCGTGCGCTGCCGCGTCGCGTAGTTCGCGCTCGCTGAATCCTCCTTCCGGGCCGATGATCAACGCGGTATCAACGGGCTTTTCAGGTGCGGTAAGGATCGGGGCGCCTGGCTGCAGAATGTAACAGCTGGTATCCCTGAAATCGGGCCACAGCTCCTCGAGTGTGACGCATGCATGCAACTCCGGTAGTCGCATGCGGCCGGACTGCTCGCAGGCAGATTGCAGCACGCGTTGCCAGTGCTTGAGGCGAGACGTCATGCGATCGGCGCGAATTCGCGCTTCGGTGCGCTCGGTGCGTAGCAACCAGATGTCCGTGGCGCCCAGTTCGGTCGCCTTCTGCAGTACGTATTCCTGGCGCTCGCCTTTCAGTAGCGCCTGGGCCAGATGCAGCCTACACAGGGGTGCTGGCTCGGCGAGTTGTCGCGCATGGACCAGCAGTCGGCAGCGCCGCGAATTCGCGTCTTCAATGCGAGCGGTCCAGGCCGAACCATCGCCGTTGAACACCACGACGTCCGCATTGGCGCGCAACCGCAGCACCCGGCACAGATAATGAGATTGCTCGGCGTCGAGGGTCAACGGCTCGTGTTCGACAAACTCTGCGTCCACGAACAATCGCGGCGCGTCTTTAGACACCCTGCTAGCCTTCCAGGTTGTCCAGAATCGCCTGGCTGGGTCGCGCCAGATTGAGCGTGTAAAAGTGCAGACCTGGGGCGCCACCCTCGAGCAGACGGCCACACAATTCGGTGACGACATCGGTACCGAACTGCTTCAGCGACTCGGGATCGTCCTGCAGGGCCTCGAGTCTGAGGCGAATCCAGCGCGGGATCTCGGCGCCACAGTTGTCTGAGAACTTGACCAGATTCGCGAAGTTGGTAATCGGCATGATGCCGGGCACGATCGGAGCGTTGATGCGACGCGCTCGGCAGCGGTCGACGAAGTCGAAGTAGGCGTCCGCGTTGAAGAAGTACTGCGTGATTGCGCTGTCGGCGCCCGCGTTGATTTTGGCGTGGAAGAAGTCCAGGTCCGCGGCCGGCGAAGGAGCATCAGGGTGGGTCTCGGGATAGGCGGCTACTTCGACGTGGAACGCGTTGCCGCTGTGGCTGCGAATTAGCTCCACCAGCTCGGCGGCGTAGCGGACGTTCCGCAAGCTGCCCATTCCGGACGGGATGTCGCCGCGCAGCGCAACGATTCGGTTGATGCCCAGAGCCTGGTAGCGGTCGAGCAGCTCGCGCAAGGTGTCGTGGCCATCGTTACCGATCGACAGATGCGGCGCCACTGGCGTTGCGTCCGCGGCGATCGCAGCAACGGCGTCGAAGGTTCTATCCCGGGTCGAGCCCCCTGCGCCATAGGTCACCGAATAGAATTCGGGTGTGTGGGCAGCCAGCCGGGCGCGGGTGCGATGAAGGTTCGCGCGGCCCCGCTCGGTGTTGGGCGGGAAGAACTCGAAGCTCAACCGCTGGATCATGGGCCGTGCCGCTAAGCGGCGCCCGCGAGGGCGTCGGCTCGATCGGTACGCTCCCAGGTGAAGCTTTCTTCGGTTCGGCCGAAGTGGCCGTAGGCCGACGTTTTGCGATAGATCGGCCGCTTCAGGTCGAGCATCTCGATCAGGCCGCGTGGACGTAGATCGAAGTGTTCGCGAATCAGGCTGACGATCGCCTCGTCGTCGAGGGTGCCGGTTCCGAAAGTGTTGACGCTGATCGAGGTCGGCTCGGCAACGCCGATGGCGTAGCTGACCTGAATTTCGCAGCGCTCGGCAAGGCCGGCTGCAACGAGATTCTTGGCTACGTAGCGCACCGCGTAGGCGGCGGATCGATCGACCTTGGATGGGTCCTTACCTGAGAAGGCGCCGCCGCCGTGACGCGCCATGCCGCCGTAGGTGTCGACGATGATCTTACGTCCGGTGAGGCCGCAGTCGCCGACCGGCCCACCGACCACAAACTTCCCGGTGGGGTTGATGAACACCTTGGTGTCGGCGGTCATCCAGTTGCCGGGCAGAACAGGATTGATGATCTCTTCACGGACGGCTTCGTGAAGATCGCTCTGCGAGATATCGGGATCGTGTTGCGTCGACAGGACCACGGCTTCGATGGCGACGGGTTGGCCGTTGGGCGCGTAGCGGAACGTCAACTGGCTCTTGGCGTCGGGACGCAGGAATGGGGCGGCGCCGTTGCGGCGAACTTCAGCCTGGCGTTGCACCAGCCGATGCGCGTAAGTGAGCGGTGCCGGCATCAGCACGTCGGTTTCGTTGGTGGCGTAGCCGAACATGAGACCCTGGTCGCCGGCGCCTTGTTCCTTGTCCGCGGTTTCATCCACGCCCATGGCGATGTCACCCGACTGCTGACCGAGTGCGTTGATTATCGTGCAATCATCCGGATCGAAGCCGGCCGCGATCGAGGTGTAGCCAATGTCGCGGATTACCTGGCGGCAGAGTTCGTCCAGATTGACCTTGGCGTTGGAGCGGATCTCTCCCGCGAGGACGACGATATTCGACTTGATCAGGGTCTCACAGGCGACGCGCGAATCGGGATCCTGCTCCAGCATGGCGTCGAGCACGGCATCGGAGATCTGATCCGCCATTTTGTCGGGGTGGCCTTCGGAAACGGATTCCGAAGTAAAAACGCTGTAGTCGGCCATAAGTCCGGTTCCCTCTGGGATCGGCGCGGTCAGAGGCGGGGCATTCTACTGGTTTAGCGGCCTTCAGTTGCAACGAAATTGCGTTGACAGTGTGAAGTAACGACACTAGCGCCCCCTCGTCGTACCAGTGTAAAGAAACACGATGCCTTCCCCAACGGAACGAGCCAACGCCATCCGGGCGCTGGCAATGGATGCGGTTCAGCGCGCGAAGTCCGGACACCCGGGCGCGCCCATGGGGCTGGCCGATGTCGCCGAAGTCCTGTGGCGCGAGCTGCTGCGCCACAACCCCAATAATCCGAACTGGCCCAACCGGGACCGCTTCGTGTTGTCTAACGGCCATGGCTCGATGTTGCTGTATTCGGTGCTGCATCTAAGCGGCTACCCGGTAAGCATCGAGGATCTGAAGAATTTCAGGCAGCTTGGCGCACCCACCGCCGGCCACCCCGAGTACGGTGAATGCCCTGGCGTCGAAACCACCACCGGGCCGCTGGGACAGGGTCTTGCGAACGCCGTTGGCATGGCGCTGGCGGAACGTCAGCTGGCCGCAACGTTCAACAGAGACGGCCATCCGATCATCGATCATCGAACCTGGGTGGTGGTCGGCGACGGTTGTCTGATGGAAGGCATCTCCCACGAGGTCGCGTCGCTGGCCGGCACCTTGAAACTCGGCAAGCTGATCTGTGTGTATGACGACAACGGTATCTCGATCGACGGCGAGACCAAGGACTGGTTCACCGAGGACGTACCGGCACGCTTCGAAGCCTACGGCTGGCGCGTGATTCGAGATGTCGACGGGCACGACCCGGAGGAGGTTCGGCGGGCCCTGCTGGACGCCTGCGCGGATCAATCGCGGCCGACCCTGGTCTGCGCCCGAACCATCATCGGCTTTGGCGCCCCGAACAAACAAGGTACCGCGGGTGCGCACGGCTCGCCGCTCGGCGACGACGAAGTCGCCGATGCGCGTCGGATACTCAATTGGGGCTACGAGCCCTTCGAGATTCCGCAGGAAATCTACGCGGAATGGGATTGCCGCGAGTCCGGTGCGGCGCTTGAGGCGCAATGGCAGGACGCATTGGATGCCTATCGCGTGGCCTACCCGGAGCTTGCCGCCGAACTCGAACGACGCCTCGGCAATGATCTGCCGGCGGGCTGGGCCGAGGATCTGGAGCAGTTTGCGCGCGACGCGCAGGCTCAGGGAGATGATCTGGAGACCCGCAACTCCTCGCAACGGTGCTTAAGCCTGATTGCCGCGCGCATGCCGGAATTGTTCGGTGGTTCGGCGGATCTCACGGGCTCCAACGGCACCCGCTTCGACGGCGCGGTCAGCGCCGCTGGGGAAGGCGCCGGCAATTACCTCAGCTATGGCGTACGTGAGTTCGGGATGTCGGCGATCTGCAACGGCATCGCCTTGCATGGCGGGCTCATCCCTTATTCGGGCACGTTCCTGGTGTTCATGGAATATGCGCGCAACGCCTTGCGTCTGGCCGCGCTGATGGGCATTCGTAACGTGTTCGTCTACACCCATGACTCGGTCGCGCTCGGCGAAGACGGTCCCACGCACCAGCCGGTGGAGCAACTCGCGAACCTGCGGGCCACGCCCAATCTCTCCACCTGGCGACCCTGCGATACCGTCGAGACGGCGTTTGCCTGGCGCGCTGCGTTGACCCGCACTGACGGCCCGAGCGCGTTGATTCTGACCCGCCAGAAAACCCGTGCCCAGCACCGCGATCCGGCGACTTTTGCCGACGTGGCGCGGGGCGGTTACGTACTGGTGCGCGAACAGGGCGAACTCGATGCGATTGTGGTGGCTACCGGCTCGGAGGTGGAGCTGGCTGTCGATGCATGCGATCAACTGCGCGCCGAGGGACTCGGGGTGCGGGTGGTATCCATGCCATCCGTCGATACGTTCATGGCCCAGGATGAGGACTATCGACGAGCCGTGTTGCCGGATTCGGTGCGCGCCCGGGTCGCGGTCGAAGCGGGCCACCCGGACGCCTGGCATCGTTTCGTGGGCTTGGATGGTGTGGTCGTCGGGATCGCCAGGTTTGGCACGTCGGCGCCGGGCAATGAGGCGATGAGCGCTTTGGGGATCGACACTAATGCGGTAGTCGAGGCGATACGTCGGGTAACCGCGGCTGGTGGCTGAGCCAGGACACCAGCGCTTGAACGTGCTGAAGATGGAGGATCTCGACCTCTCGGGACGGCGAGTGCTGATTCGTGAGGATCTCAACGTTCCGATCAAAGACGGCGTTATCACCAGCGATGCGCGAATTCGCGCTGCGTTGCCGACGCTCCGGGCGGCGATCGACGGCGGCGCAGCGGTGTTGCTGGCGTCACACCTGGGGCGGCCGGAAGAAGGCCAGAACGCGCAAACCCAGCCGGAATTCTCGATGGCGCCCGTGGCAGCGCGGCTGAGCGAATTGCTCGATTGCCCGGTGCCCTTGGCAGATGCCGGGCTGGAGGGCGTCGAGGTCGTGCCGGGACAGCTGGTGCTATTGGAGAACGTGCGGTATCAGGAAGGTGAAAAGGCCAACGACGCGACGCTGGCAAAACGCCTGGCAGGACTCTGCGACGTCTATGTCATGGATGCGTTTGCCACCGCTCATCGAGCACACGCCTCTACTTGTGGGGTCGCCGAGTTCGCTGAGTGTGCTTGTGCGGGTCCGCTCTTGGTGGCCGAACTCGATGCCCTGGAGCGCGCCCTGGCAAGCCCTGCCCGTCCGCTGATCGCAGTGGTGGGTGGGTCAAAGGTATCGACCAAGCTCGAGGTGCTCGATCGACTTGCCGAGATCGCCGATGGCATCATCGTTGGTGGCGGCATCGCCAACACGTTCATCGCGGCGGCTGGAATCGAGGTGGGTCGCTCACTGCATGAAGCAGATTTGCTGGATGCCGCGCGGCGTATTGCGAACAAGGTCGAGATCCCGCTGCCCGTGGATGTAATCACGGCCCAGCAACTCGATGAGTCGAGTCTCGCGGTGCTGCGCCTGGTCGACGACGTGCCGGCGGATGAGATGATTCTGGATATCGGCCCAACGAGTGCCTCCTCTTGGGCGGATCTTCTCAACAGCGCGGGCACGGTGCTCTGGAACGGACCGTTGGGTGTGTTCGAGATCGATCAGTTCGGTGAGGGTACCCGGGTACTGGCCGAGGCGATTGCCGGCAGTGATTGCTTTTCAATTGCCGGCGGTGGCGATACGCTCGCAGCGATCGACAAGTACGGGGTTCGGGATGGGATCTCCTACATCTCAACCGGTGGCGGTGCCTTCCTCGAGTTCGTCGAGGGTAAGAAGTTGCCTGCCGTGACCGCGCTGGAACGGCGCGCCGCCGCCTCGTGAGATAACACCATGAGCTTCGACCCCGATGTGGTGCGCGCGTCACTGCGCCCGTTGGTACCTGGCGAAGCTACGGTCTTCACCGCCGATGAAGAGCGCTATCTGCGCTTCTACGGCATCCACTACAGTGAAGGAATTGCCGACCTGCAACACAGTCTCGGCCTCGTCGAGACCGACACGCATATCATTTCCGTGCACCACTGGCGGCCGGCGAATGCGACCGGCACGGCGGTAGTGCTGCACGGTTACTACGACCATGTCGGGCTGTACCGGCACCTCATTGGGTATCTGTTGGACCGGGGCCTGGGCGTACTGAGCTTCGATCTGCCGGGCCACGGACTGTCGAGTGGCACTGCTGCGTCCATCGAAACCTTCGATCACTACGTTGCCGCGTTCGACGCCTGCCTGGACGTGCTGGGCGAGCATCTCGATCAGCCCTGGGATCTGTTCGGCCAGAGCGCCGGCGGAGCGATCGCCATGGAGTGGTTGCTCGGCCGCGGGCTGACGGTAAGTGATTCGCCATTCAAGCACGTGGTGCTGCTTGCGCCACTGGTTCGACCGGCCTCCTGGCAATTGGTGCGGCTGTACTACTACCTGGTGCGGGGTTTCATCAAGGAGCGGCCGCGAACGTTCAGCACCAATGCCGACAACCCGGAATTCATTGCATTTCTGCGGGACGCCGACATTCTTCAGGCTCGGACATTGCCCGTGCAATGGGTGACCGCGATGATCAGCTGGATGAAGCGTTTCGAAAACTATCCCGCAACCGACATTGCGCCGCTGGTGGTGCAAGGTCAGTTGGACCAGACCGTGGATTGGAAGTACAACATGGGCGTCATGGAGCGCTTGTTCGAACCCCTGGTGTTGTACATACCGGAAGCGCGCCATCATCTTGTCAATGAATCCGAAGCGATCCGTGCTCAGATCTTTGCCGCAATCGATGCCGAGCTGGAACGCTAGCAGGCACCCGGGAGCGTGACGGAGCCGTGGCGATGATCGATGCGCTGAATGGGATTTTCTCGGCCGAGCGGGTGCGAACCGATGCCCGGTCGCTGGCGAGCTGGGGTTGCGATGCGAGCCGCAGCGTCGCCCCCGCGCCGAGCGCGATCGTCTTTCCCGAACACGCCGACGAGGTGGTCGCGCTGGTGCGCCTTGCCAATCAGCGTGGCTTCAAACTGGTCCCTTCAGGAGGTAGAACGGGATTGTCGGGCGGTGCGATTGCCAGCAATTCAGAGATCGTGGTTTCGTTCGACCGCATGAATCGGATCGTCGAGTTCAACGCCACCGATCGCATCGTGCGCTGCCAGGCCGGTGTCGTGACTCAGGTGTTGCAGGAGTTCGCGGCAGATCAGGGTCTGTATTATCCGGTCGACTTTGCATCATCCGGCAGCAGCCAGATTGGCGGCAACATCGCCACCAATGCCGGTGGGAATCCGGGTGATCCGTTACGGATTGACGCGAGATCGGGTGGTCGGGCTGACTGTGGTGACGGGCAGTGGCGAGCTGGTCGAGTGCAATCAGGGACTCACCAAAAATGCCACGGGCTACGATCTTCGACATCTGATGATCGGCTCGGAGGGGACCCTGGGGCTGATCCTGGAAGCCGAAATCCGCCTGGTAGCGCCGCCCGAACCGCAATCGGTCATGGTTTTGGGGATCGAACAGTTCGGCGATATCCTCGCGGTGCTGTCGCGCTTTCAGGCGGACCTGTCGCTGTCGGCATTCGAATTCTTCTCGGAGCTGGCCTTGACCAAGGTGCTGGCGCATCGGCAATTGCGGCGGCCCCTCGCGGCGACTGCGCCGTATTACGCGCTGCTGGAATTCGATCAAGGCGAGATCGAACCGGCGACGGCCGCGTTCGAAGCATGTGTTGCCCAGGGCCTGGTGAACGACGGCGTGCTGAGTCAGAGTGAGGCCCAGGCGCGCGACCTCTGGGCGCTGCGGGAAGGCATCTCGGAGAGCATTGCGCCATTTTCGCCGTACAAGAACGACATCTCCGTGAAGGTATCCCAGGTCCCGCAGTTCCTCGTGGAAGTTGAAGCGGTGGTCAGTGACAGCTATCCCGACCTGGAGGTCTGCTGGTATGGGCACATCGGCGACGGCAATCTGCATCTGAACATTCTGAAACCTGACGCCCTGGATGCGAGTGTGTTCTATGAGCGCTGCCATCGCATCAGCCCACGGATATTCGAGGTGGTCGAGCGCCATGCCGGCAGCATCTCCGCGGAGCACGGCGTCGGGTTGTTGAAGCGTGACTTTCTCGGCTATACCAGAACGCCCGTGGAGCGGCAGTTGATGCGCCAGCTCAAAGCGGTGTTCGACCCGAATCAGGTATTGAATCCCGGCAAGTTGCTGGACCCAGGCTCAAGCTAAGATCTGGATTCCCGCAGGGTTGGCGACGATCACGCGGTCGGCGGCCTGGGCGGCGAAAATCCCGTTGCACACCGTGCCGACGATGTTGTTGAGGTCGGTCTCCATGCGCGCGGGGTCGGTCAGCGTCAGTCCATGCACATCGAGGATCAGGTTGCCGTTGTCGGTTACGAAGTCTTCGCGTAACACCGGCGAACCGCCGGCAGCGACGATTGCTCTTGCGACCAGACCCACGGGCCATGGGCAGCACTTCCACCGGTAGTGGAAATGCACCCAGCGTATCGACCAGCTTGGTTTGATCGACGATGCAGATGAACTGGTCCGCCGAGGCGGCGCAAATCTTCTCCCGGGTCAGCGCGCCACCGCCGCCCTTGATGAGTCGCCGCTGCGGGTCTACCTCGTCGGCACCGTCGACGTAGACAGTGATCGACGATGCCGCGTTAAGGTCGATCACGGATATGCCGTGCTGACGCAGGCGAGCGGCGGAAGCATCTGAACTCGCCACGGCCACGTCGAACACGCCGCGGTGCTCGGCCAGCAGATCGATGAAGCAATTCGCGGTGGAGCCGCTGCCGATACCGATAATACTGTCGAGGCCCAACTTCGGGAGGACTTCCTGCAACGCTGCGTTGGCCGCCGCCCGTTTCAGGTCTTCCTTATTCATGGCAGGTCGCAGACGCTATTCATGACAAGTCGCCGACGCTACTCATGGCAAATCGCAGACGTTACGTATGGCAAGTCGCAGACGCGCTCGCCATACGTAACGCCCGCTATTAGTATGTCGCGGCCTGCGGAAACTGGTCTGCCCATGCTGGAACGATACGTGAAGAAAATCCTCGCGTCGCGTGTCTACGATGTCGCGGTGGAAACGCCCCTGCAAGAGGCACCGAACCTGTCGCGGCGAATGGACAATCGCGTGTACCTGAAGCGGGAGGACCTGCAGCCGGTGTTCTCATTCAAGATTCGCGGGTCCTATAACAAAATGGCGCAGCTGACGGACGCCGAGCAGGCCCGTGGCGTCGTCGCGGCGTCGGCGGGCAACCATGCCCAGGGCGTTGCGCTGGCGGCCCGCGTACTGGGTATCGGGGCGCACATCGTCATGGGACGCAACTCGCCGGAAATAAAGATCAACGCGGTGAAAAACCTGGGGGCGCAGGTTCTGTTGCGGGGCGACAGTTATGACGAGGCCGCCGTGTATGCCCAGCAGCTCGCGCAGGAGCGCGGTTACGTATTCATCCATCCCTTTGACGACCCTGATGTGATTGCCGGTCAGGGAACTGTTGGGATGGAGATCATCAATCAGCACGGGGGTGCCATTCACGCAATCTTCGTGCCGGTGGGCGGCGGTGGTCTCATTGCGGGAATCGCCGCGTACGTGAAGTATCTGCGCCCGGAGGTTCTGATCATCGGCGTGGAAGCAGAAGGCTCTGCATGCCTCAGCGCCGCGCGCGCCGCCAACAGACGCGTTAAGTTGCGCCGTGACAAGCTCGATCTGTTTGCCGACGGTGTATCGGTGGCGCAGGTAGGCAAGGAGACGTTCAAAATCGCTCGCCGTTGGGTCGATGACGTCATTACCGTCAGCACCGATGAAATTTGCGGCGCGATCAAGGACATCTTCGATGATACGCGCAGCATTGCGGAACCGGCGGGGGCATTGGCCGTAGCGGGCCTGAAGAAGTATGTCGCTTTCAGCGGGGTGAGCGGAGAGGACCTGATCGCTATCGATAGTGGCGCCAACGTAAATTTCGATCGGTTGCGGCACATTTCCGAACGCGCGGAGCTCGGCGAAAAACGAGAAGCAATATTGGGTGTCAGCATTCCCGAGCGGCCGGGGAGCTTCAGACGTTTTTGCCGGCTGTTGGGCAAACGCAACATCACCGAATTCAACTACCGATTTGCTGACTCGACTGCGGCACAAGTTTACGTTGGCGTTCAAATCGCGGCTGAAGCAGACCGGCTCACGTTGATCGAAGCGCTACGCGAATCCGGTTATGAGGTCCAGGACATGACGGACAATGAGGTCGCCAAGCTGCATGTCCGGCACATGGTTGGCGGTCGAGGCAACGGTGATCGTGAAGAAATTCTATACCGTTTCGAATTTCCCGAGCGGCCGGGCGCGTTGCTGAAGTTTCTTGGGTGGGGCTCGGGTTCGAAATGGAACATCACGATGTTCCATTATCGCAATCACGGTGCGGCCTGGGGCCGTGTTCTGGCCGGTTTCGAGGCGTCGGGCGGCGATCGCAAGGCGTTAGCGGGGTTTCTCGACCAGATCGGCTACCGCTACTGGGAAGAGAGCGACAACCCGGCCTACCGAATGTTCCTGCGTTGAGGCTACGCGCTCGGTTGGTCGCCGGGGTCCAAGTCAGGGTCCGAATCGCGGTCTGTGTTGCGGTCCGAATCGCGGTCTGAGTTGCGGTCCGAATTGAGAGAGTAGCGTGCAAATTCCTCTTCGAACACCAGCCGGCTGGGGCCTGTCATCCGGTCGACGAAAAGATGTCCGTCGAGGTGATCGAACTCGTGCTGAAACACCGTGGCCAGAAAGCCTTTCGGTTCGATCTGTTGCAGTTGGCCGTCGAGATCCGTGTAGCTGACGCAGATGTGTTGAGGCCGTTCCACATAACCGAGCAAGCCTGGTATCGACAGACAGCCTTCCCAATGGCCGGCCACAGCTTCGTCCTGCACCGTTACTTCAGGATTGACGAACACGGTTAGCGGCACCGCCTCGAGTTCCCCATAGCGGGTCGGGCCGCCGGCGATTTCGATGATCGCAAGTCGAATCGACTCGTTGATCTGCGGCGCGGCGAGGCCGATGCCGCCGTAATCATGCAAGGTGTCGGTCATGTCGTCGACCAATCCACGGGTGGCTGACGCGACGATTTCTTCGGCAGTCAGTTCGCGCGCCCGTTGGCGTAACGTCGGATGGCCCATGCGAATGATTCTACGTACCGCCATTGGCTTGCTCCATTGTTGCCTGATTGCCCAGGATTATCCGAACGGTCGACAGAAGCGCCGTGCCCGCGCGCTGAACGCGGTCAGTCCGGATTCCGTTACCGCAGCATCCATTGGAACGTCCCATGTTTCGCGTGGTAAAGAGCCCACCTCCTGCAGGGCGTGGGCGAGACCTACCACCAACGGTCGGTGGCCGCGAGACATCAGGAACCGGTCGTAGTAGCCGCCGCCCATGCCGAGACGATGCCCGAGTTTGTCGAAGGCGACCAGGGGAGTGAAAACGACGTCGAGCGCAAGTCGCGGCACGTAGGTTGCCGTCAGCGGATCCGGTTCGGGGATGCCGAATCGATTCATCAGTAAAGGCGTGGCCGTCGTCAGCCGATAGAAATCCATTGCGCCAGCACGGTTCACCACGGGAAAGGCGACGGCTCTGCCGTGGCCAACAGGTGATCGATGATTGGAGCGGTGTCGAGCTCGCCGTCGGCTGCACTGTAGATCGCGAAGGTGCGGCCGGCGAGCAGCGTCCCGCTGGCAATGAGGTGACGCATGACGGTCCGCGCGTGTGCCTGCTGTACTGCGCGCTTGAGCTGGGCGCGCTGTCGACGCAGTGACCGCCGCAAATCCCGCCGTGAGGTTCGCTGCTTGGCGGGTCGAGTAGCTGGTGTGTTGGCGCTTGAAGACATGTATGAATTGCCTCCCGGAAATGCCGCTGTACAGGTTGGCCCTGAACCGTATTGGTTCAAGGCGGAGACTCGGGCAACGACAAAGGCGTCCCGCAAGCGGCGGGCATGCACACAGGCGAAGTGCCGAAATCCCCTGTAGTTTCTCTAACGGCTCAAGGACGACACCAGACTGGCGAGCATCCCAGGAGACGTTTGCATTATAGCCGAATCGGGCTTGTGCACACGCCATTGACGCCAGTCTGTGATCGAGTTATAGAAACCAATGGGTGTGCGAAGTGGCTTACCCACGCTCCTCGACTCAGGCGTCTTCGCCGAGCGCCTCGCTGAGCCTTTCCACCAGCGCAGTGATCCGGCCAGATACGTCGGCTGTGTCCTCACGCAGACGCAGAAAGTCGTGGGCGATATTCAATGCGGCCATCACCGCCATGCGGTCGAGACCCAACACATTGCCACCGTCCCGAATCTCCCGCATCTGCGCATCGAGATGTTTGGCGGACGCCGTCAGGCCGTCGGCTTCCTCGGGTGGGCAGCTGACCTGGTACTCCTTGTCCAGGATGCGAATGCTGATGGTTGATGCAGACTCGCTCACGAATCCTGCTCGAGGGATTTCAGCCGGCTGATCATCGCTTCGACCTTATTTTTTGCAAGTTCGTTCTTCTCAATCAGCTTGGCACGTTCCGTGGTCCAGGAGCTTTGCAACTGGCGCAGGGCGTGGTTCTCTCTCGACAAGACTTCGCACCGGTCGAAGAGCTCACCGAGCCTGCGCTCCAAAACATCGAGGTCGCTGGCGTTCATGGCGCTTTCTTGTTGACCAAAACGGTTAGCCAGCGTAGCCCGGACGCCGCGGAAGTGTCAACGCGGTGTCGGTGAGTCTGAGCACTGGATTCCATGGTTTGGTGTTAGCATGATCGCCGCATTTTGTGGGCGGTCGCGACGATAAGTTGGGTGATCTCGAAGACACCGTTTGGGACTTTCCGGTGGGGACCTCTACCTCCAATCTGCACGGCTGCGTTTGCGGATTACTTTGTTCGAATGTCTCTGCGGATCACCAGACTCTGCAACGCACCCTGGTAGATCTGTTAGAACCGGAAGTGCCTGGCATCGATGTGGGCGCCGGGCTGGATGAACTCGACCGGTTCAGCGGGCTGACGCGAATGGGGTTGGACGCGGAAGATTTCGGGTTCAAGCCCCTGCTCAGTGAAGACGATGCCCCCTTGAGCGTTCGGTTGGTGGATCTGGCCGAATGGTGTGGCGGGTTTCTGCTGGGTTATGGATTTGGCGCGCCGGGGGCGCAGCCGAGCGAGACCGCGCAGGAGGTACTCGAAGACATTGTTCGAATCTCGCAAGTCGATCCCGACGCAGACCCGGATTCCCACGCCGAGTTCGAACTGTTCGATGTGGTTGAGCATTTGCGAATGTCCGTGTTGTTGTTGCGCACGGACGCGCAGGCGCCGGGTGATGGATAACAATGACCATTGCTGAACATCGCCGTCGCCGAGAGCGTCTGATGCGGATGATGGAACCCGGATCCATCGCGGTACTGCCTGCGGCCGAAGAAACCATGCGCAATCGCGACACTGCACACCTGTTTCGGCAGGACAGCGACTTCTACTACCTGACAGGATTCGACGAGCCTGGCGCGTTGCTTGTGCTGGCGCCGGGGCGGGAGCACGGCGAGGTCATTCTGTTCTGCCAGGAGCGCGATCCCGCATTCGAGCGGTGGAATGGCGAGCGGGTTGGCCCGGAGCGGGCCCAGCAGGTGCTGGCTGTGGACGATGCATTTCCGATGGGCGACGTGGAAGACATCCTGCCCGGGTTGCTCGAGGGCCGCGAACGCATCTACGTGACGCTGGGCGAGCACCCGAGTTTCGATACCGACCTGCTGAGTTGGGTCAAAGGTATTCGGGCACGGGAGGCCAGCGGCGCGCGCCCGCCAGGTGAGTTCGTGGCGCTGCGGCATCTGCTGCACGATCTGCGGCTGTTCAAATCGGCGGCAGAACTGAAGTTGATGCGCAAAGCGGCTTGTATCACGGTCGGCGCTCACCTGCGGGCGATGCGCAATGCCAAGCCTGGCCTGACCGAGGCGCACCTCGAGGCGGAAATCATCCATGAATTCATGTCCAACGGGGCACGGTTTCCAGCGTATCCGTGCATCGTGGGTGCCGGGCGAGAATGCCTGCATCATGCATTACGTGCGTAACGATGCGATCTTGAAGGATGGTGATCTGGTGCTCATCGATGCGGGCTGTGAGTATCAGTATTACGCGTCGGATGTAACGCGGACCTTTCCGATCAACGGGCGCTTCACGGCTGAGCAGCGGGCTATTTACGAAATCGTGCTGGCCGCCCAGGCCGCGGCCATTGCGTCGGCGCAGCCAGGCGCCCATTTTAACGTACCTCATGAGACAGCAATCGGAGTCATGGTCGATGGGTTGCTGAGCGAAGGCCTGCTGACCGGCAGCAAAGACGAGATAGTGGAAACCGAAAGCTATCAGAAGTTCTGTATGCACAAGACCTCTCACTGGCTGGGGATCGATGTGCACGATGTAGGTGACTACCGGGTCGATGACACCTGGCGGGCGCTGGAGCCCGGCATGGTGATCACCGTTGAACCGGGTATCTACATCGCCAGGGACGAGGCCGCCGCGCCACCGCGACTCCGGGGTGTCGGGATACGGATCGAAGACGATGTGCTGATCACCAAGACCGGCAACGAGGTTTTGACCGAACAGGCGCCGAAGGAAATTGATGCCATCGAGGCGGCCATGCATGGCTGATTTTGATGTCGTCGTGGCCGGCGCCGGGTTGGTGGGTGCCGTTGCGGCACTCGGTCTGGCCGATCTGGGCAAGCGTGTGCTCGTCGTAGAGCCACGGGTGCCAGAGCGCAAACCGGGCCCTTCCGGGTTCGAGGCTCGCACGGTCGCGCTGAACCCTGCGTCCCGTGCGCTGCTGGAACCCCGCGCCAGCTGGGCGGAATTTGCGCCTCACCCTTCCATACCATTCGTGTCTGGGAAGACATCGGTACCCAGGTGATCTCCTTCGGAGCCGACGAAGTCGGGCGGACGGAATTGGGCTGGATCGTGGAAGCGGCGCGCGCATCGGTGGCGCTCTGGGCCGATCTCAATGCGGCCAACGGGGTCTCGATTCTCGCCGGAGAAAAGATCGATCGACTCGAAGTTCGCGCGGATGACCTGAGCCTCCAGATTGGCGCAAATGTAGTTACCACACGCCTGCTGATTGGTGCGGACGGGGCCCGGTCGGGAGTAAGAGCCTTGCTCGAGGTCGCGGCAAAACCACTGGAAACTCCTCACGCGGCCCTCGCGGCCGTGGTAGCCACGCAGCAGGACAGTGCGGGGGTTGCCTATCAACGGTTCCTGAAGGACGGCCCGATTGCGCTGCTGCCGTTACCCGGCGGTGACGCCGGCGGGTACAGCTCGCTGATCTGGTCCCAACCGAGAGATCAAGCCCGCCGACGTCTCGAGCTTGCCGATGCCGAATTTGCCCGGGAACTCGAGTGGGCGACCGAGGGCGTGCTCGGCGCGATCGGCGCTGTGGACCAGCGGGTAGTGTTCGACCTGGATCAACGGGTCGCTGCAACGTTCGCTCCCAGCCCACGCGTGCTGCTGATGGGTGACGCGGCCAGGGTATTGCATCCGCTCGCCGGTCTAGGCGTGAACATCGGCCTGGAGGATGTCGCGGACATGCTCGGCGTCGCGACGCGGCGTTCCGCCGCGCCGGACTTCGATCCTGGTGCTCCCGGAATCTGGCGTGGATACGCTCGGCGCCGGCGGGCGAAAGCGCTGTTGCTGGTCCGACTCATGGACGGCTTTCGGCTCGGTTATGCGCTGGACGACCCGCTGTTGCGACTACTGCGTAACGCCGCGGTTGGTGCATTGGATCGCAGCGGATTCATCAAGGCCGGTTTGATACGCGAAGCGTTAGGCCTGGGGGTTTCGGCGTGACTCGGGGTTTCAGCGTAAAACAGACGTACGGTTGGGTAGAATGCGCGCTCGCACAGGGTTTGGGCGGGTAACGGACCAGACAATGGGTAATCACACTCCCCTGTTTGATGCGCATCTCGCGGCTAACGCGAAGATGGTCGACTTCGGTGGCTGGGACATGCCGCTGAATTATGGCTCGCAACTCGAAGAGCACCATGCGGTGCGCCGCGACGCCGGCGTGTTCGACGTGTCACACATGACCGTCATCGATGTATCTGGCCCCGATGCGCAGTCTTTTCTGCGGCACTGCCTGGCCAACGACATTGCGCGCCTGGACGAGGTCGGAGGTGCGCTGTACACGGTCCTGCTGAACGAATCGGCGGGAATTATCGATGACCTGATCGTCTATCGGCGCGCTGGCGACTATCGGCTGGTGGTGAATGCCGGGACGCGAGAGGCGGTGCTGGCTAACATCAATGCCCATGCCGCGGCGTTCGACACCTCGGTGGTACATCGGGGCGACCTCGCGATGCTTGCGATACAGGGACCAACGGCTGTGGCGCGGGTCGTCGCGCTCTGCGGAATCGCGGAGCTCGCTGAGTTGGCGCCGTTCAGCATGCTGGAGCGCGATGACTGGATGGTTGCCCGCACCGGCTACACCGGCGAAGACGGTGTAGAACTGCTACTGCCGGACACCGAAGTTGCAGGCGTGTGGACCGATCTGCTGGCGGCCGGAGTTGCCCCCGCCGGGCTGGCGGCACGCGACACGCTGCGGCTCGAGGCAGGTCTCAATCTGTACGGCCAGGACATGGATGCGCAGACCCACCCGTTGGAAGCGAACCTCGGTTGGACCATCGCCTGGCAACCGGAGGAGCGGGATTTCGTTGGTCGCAATGCGCTTAGCGCAATCCGCGAAGCAGGCAGTGAGTGGAAACTGACCGGCGTCGTGCTGGAAGACAGAGGCGTTATGCGTCACGGCTACCGCATCGTTACCGAAGCCGGCGAAGGCAGCGTGACCAGCGGTATATTTTCGCCAACGTTGGGTTACAGTGTCGCGCTGGCGCGAGTACCGAGGGCTGCCGCCGGCGCTTGTGAAGTCGAAATCCGAGGCAGACATCTGTCCGCGCGGCTGGTCCGCCCGCCGTTCGTGCGCAACGGCGTTCGGGTGCACAAATAACACTCATAGCCGTTGCGTCACGCCGGTCATTTCAGGAGTCGATCGATGAGTGAATTTCCAGTCGAGCTGAGGTATGCGCAGAGCCACGAATGGGCGCGTGCCGAGGACGGCGGCGTGATTGCCGTCGGCATCTCGGATCATGCTCAGGATGCGCTGGGCGATGTGGTCTACGTTGAGCTTCCCGAAGTCGGCCAGGACGTGGAGGGCGGCGAGGAAGCCGCGGTCGTCGAGTCTGTCAAAGCCGCATCGGACATCTACGCGCCGGTCTCGGGAACAATCGTGGCCGTGAACGCGTTGCTCGAAGATGCGCCCGAAACGGTCAATCAGGATCCTTACGGTGATGGCTGGTTCTTCAGGATTGCGCCAAGCGGGAGCGCCGACCTCGACGCGTTGCTCGATGCGCAGGCGTACGCTGAATTCTGCGAATCGGAATCACACTGAGCGGGCTGAAACCCGGATAGCTGAGCACGCGCATGCCATTCATTCCACATACGGCGGCCGAAGTGGACGCCATGCTGGACGCGATTGGAGCCGAGTCCATCGAGCAACTGTTCGATGAGATTCCGCCGCAGCTACGCGCCGGCGAGCTGAGCGCCGTGCCGAATGGACGCGGCGAAATGGCCGTGTTGCGGCTCATGGGTGAGCGCGCGCGGAAGGATCAGCTGGAGCTCTGCTTCCTCGGAGCCGGCTGCTACGACCACCACATTCCGAGCGCTGTCTGGGACATTGCTCAGCGAGGTGAGTTCCTTACCGCCTACACGCCCTACCAGGCAGAGGCGAGTCAGGGCACGTTGCAGCTGATCTACGAATACCAGAGCATGATGACCGAGCTGACCGCAATGGACGTGTCCAACGCGTCGGTCTACGACGGCGCCAGCGGGCTTGCCGAGGCGGTGCTGATGGCGGTGCGCGCCAACCGAAAGAACAAATCGCGCCGGGTGCTCATGCCCCAGACCGTCAACCCGCTGTACCGACAAACCGTTGCGACGATCGTCCGCAACCAGGGCATTGTGCTGGACAGCCTGCCAATGACGGTTGAAGGGGTTGCCGACCTGGCTACGCTGAACGAAACTACCGAGCCACCGGTAGCGCTGGTCGTCCAACAGCCCAACTTCTTCGGGTTGCTGGAACAGGTGGATGAACTAACGGACTGGGCTGCGGCGCATGACGTACTGGTCATCGCAGTGGTCAACCCGACCTCGCTGGCGCTGCTCAAGCCGCCGGGCCAATGGGGCGAGCGTGGCGCCGACATTGCCTGCGGCGACGGTCAGCCATTGGGCGTGCCGATGGCGTCGGGTGGGCCGTCTTTCGGATTCATCTGCACCAGATCGGCACTCGTACGGCAGCTGCCGGGCCGAATCATCGGCCGCACCGAGGATCTGGATGGCTGCACAGGTTTTACCCTGACGCTGCAGGCACGCGAACAGCACATTCGCCGCGCCAAGGCGACGTCCAACATCTGCACCAATCAGGGACTCCTGGTGACAGCCGCTACAATCTATCTCAGTTTGCTCGGTCCGGCGGGCCTGGAAGGCGTGGCGGGTCAGTGTCACCGGCGGGTTGCACAATTAGCAGGCGCCGCCACGACCTTGCCTGGTGTTACCTGCCACTTCGCTGGGCCGTTCTTTCATGAGCGCGTGCTGGCGCTGCCATGTGAAGCCGGTCCCGTGGCCGAGACCATGGCCGATCGCGGGATCCTGGCCGGCCTCCCGCTGGGTGAGTTCTACCCCGAACTGTCTCGGTGTCTATTGGTGTGTGGTACCGAGAAGCACAGCGATGAAGACATCGAACGTTTCGTGATGGAACTCGGCGTGGTGCTCAGCTCGGCGGAGCAGAACACGTGAGCGGCGACACCAGAACCATTTTCGAGCTGTCGAGTCCCGGGCGAACCGCGGCGGCGCAAGTGCCGGAGGGGCCGGCGGCGGCTGAGCTGGCCGATATGCCGGTCGCGCTGCGCCGCCAGGCTCGGCCGGGATTACCGGAGGTGTCGGAGCTGCAGGCCGTCCGCCACTATACCAACCTGTCGAGGAAGAACTTCTCCATCGAGAATCAGTTCTACCCACTCGGTTCCTGCACGATGAAGTACAACCCTCGTGGCACTCACCACGCAGCAGCTCAGCCCGGGTTCCCGGAGCGTCACCCGCTTGCGCCCGAGCGCCACAGCCAGGGTTTTCTCGAGTGCCTGTTCGATTTGCAGGAAATTCTGAAGGACGTGACCGGCATGACCGGCGTGTCGCTGACACCCATGGCAGGGGCCCAGGGCGAGTTTGCGGGTGTCGCGATGATCCGTGCCTATCACGACGCGCGCGGCGATGCGGCGCGCTCGGAAATTCTGATCCCCAGCACCGCCCATGGCACCAACCCGGCGACGGCGGTGATGTGCGGTTACTCGGTGAGGGAGGTCCCGGTAACCGAAGATGGCGACGTCGATCTCAATGCGCTGAAGGCCTGCGTTGGATCGCAAACCGCCGGGCTGATGATGACCAACCCATCAACCTGTGGCCTGTTCGACCGACGCATCGAGGAGATCGCGGCAACCGTTCACGATGCCGGCGGCCTGCTGTATTACGACGGCGCCAATCTGAATGCGATTCTCGGCAAGGTGAAACCCGGTGACATGGGCTTCGATGTCCTGCACATGAACCTGCACAAGACCTTCGCGACGCCCCACGGCGGTGGTGGCCCAGGCTCGGGACCGGTGGGCGTGAATGAAAAGCTGGCGCCTTATCTGCCGGTGCCGATCGTCGGCCGGGATGAATCGGGGGGCTTTCGCTGGCTGACGCAGCAGGATCTGCCGGCCAGCATCGGCCGGTTGTCGGCGTTCATGGGCAATGCGGGCATCCTGTTAAGGGCGTTTGCCTACGCGCTGATGCTGGGACGCGAGGGCATGCACCGGGTCGGAGAGTTTGCCACGCTGAACGCTAACTACATGGCGGCCCGGCTGGCCGACCGCGGTTTTACCCTCGCCTACCCGCAGCGCCGCGCCAGTCACGAATTCGTTGTCACCTTTGCCGACATGACGAAAACTCACGGGGTGTCGGCAATGGACGTAGCCAAGCGTCTGCTCGATTACGGCTTTCATTCACCCACCACCTACTTCCCATTACTGGTTCCCGAGTGTTTTCTGATCGAACCGACCGAAACGGAAACCAAGGAAGAACTCGACGCGTTCATCGAAGCGCTGGTGGCGGTCGCGCACGAAGCCGAATCCAACCCCGAGATTGTGCTCACCGCCCCGCAGAGCTTGCCCGTGAAGCGGCTCGACGACGTAAAGGCCGCGCGCGAGTTGGACCTGGCGTATCGGCCGCCCCTGACAGGACGAAACTGAATCTCGTTGAATTCGACTGCGTGAGCGGAACCGGTGCCCGCCGCAGCCGGCTAGGAGTTGGTTAATGCCGTCTGCGGCGGGCACCGGTTCCGCCCACTCGAGGCGATTCGCGGCGACTCAGGGTGACCAACGTGGTGCCTATCGGAGAGATCACTCGATGGCGGTCTTCAAGTCATCGAGGGTTTCGATTGGCAGCGAGCAACTTAAACCACGACATACGAAGGCGGTCGTCCGGTTGCGGGTCTCGGTGCTGACCAGTGCCGGTAGGTAGCTGGGTATTGCCTGGGCGTCGTAGGGAATCAGATAGCTCTGGCGCCAGGGGGTGAATCCCTGCCGGCACGCGGCAAGCCACGCGGTGGCTTCGGAGAGGGGGCCGCGGATGATTACCAGTTCGGGTTCGTAGACGAAACTCTCCAGCGCGTCGAGCAGGGTGCAGTGGGCAGCCGGGTGGCGTTCCAGGGAGGAACGGGTGAAGGCCAGGGTTGCGCTCGCGGTGTCCAGGAAACGGCTTTCGCCGAACAGGTGACCCAACTGAATCAGGGTCCGGGCCATGGTGCCGTTGCCGGGTGGTACGGCGTCGTCTGTGGTGGGTTTTGGTCGATAGATCAACTGCTCGTGGTCGTGGGCGGTGAAGAAGAAGCCACCGGCCTTATCGTCGTAGAAGTGTTCGAGGGTCGCGTCGATCAGTTCGCGTAGCCATTCGAAATCGCTGTCGCGCCAGCGCGCGGCCAGCAGCGCCAACAAGCCGTCGATCAGGTTTGCGTAATCGTCCAGGTAGCCTGGGTGGTGCGCACGACCGTTACACCAGCTGGCCGTCAACCGACCTGTCGCCCACAGCTCGCTGCGGATGAAGTCGGCGGCGTGCTCGGCCGAGTCGATCCAGGATTGCTCGCCCAGCACCTGGCCGGCCCTGGCCATCCCCTTGATCGCCAGACCGTTCCATGAGGTCAACACCTTGTTGTCGGTTGCCGGGCGGGTCCGTTGCTGGCGCGCGTCGAGCATCTTTGCCCGGCCCGACGCGAGCAACGCGTCTGCGTCAGGCCGCTCCAGGCTGAGTCGCTGCACCACCGAAGGCCAGGCGTCGTAGCGGTGGAGGTTCCAGCGACCCTCGAAGTTGGCGGGTTTATCCAGCCCATACAGGGTTTCGATGACCAGATACTCGTCCTCGGACAGCAGTTTCCTGACCTGTTCGCGGCGCCACAGGTAGTACTTGCCTTCCTCGCCTTCCGAGTCGGCATCCTGGGCTGCGTAGTAGCCACCGGCTTCGTCCTGCATCTCGCGCATCATCCAGTTTGCGGTATCTCGTACCGCTTGCTCGAACAGCAGATCCGGGCCAACCGCCAACGTATCGGCGTACAGCGACAGCAGTGAGCCGTTGTCGTAGAGCATTTTTTCGAAGTGCGGAATCATCCACTGCGAATCGGTTGCGTAACGGCAGAAGCCGCCGCCCAGGTGGTCGAAAATGCCGCCGCGGGCGATCCGCGTGAGGGTGGTCATGACCATCTGCAGTCCCAGACGATCGTGATCGCCGGCGCGGGCCCGAAAGGCCCACTGCCGCAGCAATCGGGCGGTCGACATGGGCATGGGGAACTTGGGCGGCGGGCCGAATCCGCCGTGCTGTTCGTCATACTGGCTGGCCAGCGCTTCGCGGGCGCCATCGAGTAGCGCGAGGTCTTCGAGTTGCTGCGGTTCCGCGCTGGTCGCATTCAACGTCGACAGCAGCTCGGCAAGCTTGCCGGTCTGTTCGTTCAGCTCATCGCGTTGCTCGGTGTGGGCGTGCGCAATGCGCAGCAGCAGGTCGTTAAAGCCCGGTAGCTGGTAGCGAGGTTTTTTGGGGAAGTAGGTGCCGCTAAAGAACGGGATCAGCGTTGTGCCATCGAGAAACATGGTCAATGGCCAGCCGCCGGCCTGCTGGGTAAGAATCTGATGTGCCAGCTGATATACCTTGTCGAGGTCGGGACGCTCTTCGCGGTCGACCTTGATGTTGATGAAGTGTTCGTTCATCAGCGCGGCAATTGCCTCGTCCTCGAAGGACTCATGGGCCATGACGTGGCACCAGTGGCAGGCGGAATACCCTATCGACAACAGTACAGGCTTGTTCTGCGCCTGGGCCTCGGCGAGGGCCTCGGGCCCCCAGGCGTACCAGTCGACCGGGTTGGACGCGTGCGCCTTGAGATAGGGGCTGGCCTCGTCGCCGAGTCGATTTCGACCTTCCGACATCATGTCTTGTCCGATACCAAGGTAGCCATGATAGCCTTCGCCTGCCCACCGGGGCATCCCCGGCAGGGCAGTTTCAGGGGCCGTTTGTCGCGCTGATGCCCTTGTGAAACAATCCGTAGCGAGGGTTCGAGACCGAAGATGGGGACACAATGAGCGTGGTCGACGCCGACGGCTTCCGGCCGAATGTCGGCATAGTCGTGGCCAATGACTGTGGCCAGGTGCTGTGGGCGCGCCGTATCGGCCAGGACGCCTGGCAGTTCCCCCAAGGCGGAATCAACCATCAGGAGAGCGCCGAGGAGGCGCTGTATCGCGAGCTCAATGAGGAGGTCGGGTTGAACCCGGAGGCTGTGGAGATTCTCGCCTGCACCAACGGCTGGCTGCGCTACCGGCTGCCGAAACGCCTGCGCCGGCACAACTCGAGCCCGGAGTTTCTTGGCCAGAAACAGAAATGGTTCCTGCTGCGCATGCTGGGCCGGGACGAGGATGTTTGTGTGCACCAGGGCGACAAACCGGAGTTCGATCACTGGCGTTGGGTCAGCTATTGGTACCCCGTGGGTCAAGTGGTGGCGTTCAAGCGGGACGTTTATCGACGGGCGCTGCACGAGCTCGCGCCGCGGCTTGTGATCCGCGAACACGGCTGAGGCGCGGGATGGTCCATGCTCGAAACGCTACGTGACATTGTTCAGGACGTAAACGCCGCCCCCGACTTCCAGCGTCGGTTGGATATCATCGTGAGTCGGGTCAAGGAAGCGATGGGCACCGAGGTGTGTTCCATCTACCTGATGAATCCAGCCCGAACGCATTATCTGTTCGTTGCCACCGAGGGGCTCAACATCGAGGCGGTGGGGAGCGCGCGGCTGGCAATCGATGAAGGCCTCGTGGGTCTGGTCGGGCAGCGTGCCGAACCGGTCAACCTCGAAGACGCAACCCAACACTCGCGGTTCCACTACCTGCCGGAGATCGGCGAGGACGCGTTCCACGCCTTCCTGGGCGTGCCGATCATCGACCATCGCAGGAGCCTGGGCGTGCTGGTGGTTCAGCAGCGCGACAGCCGCCGCTTCGATGAAAGCGAGGAAGCCTTTCTAGTGACCCTGTCGGCGCAACTGGCCGGGATTGTCGCGCACGCCGAAGCGACCGGCGAGATCGCCCATCTCGGCGAGGCCGAACATGAGCTGCGCGATCTCCGATTCACCGGCGTGCCGGGTGCGCAGGGCATCGCAGTAGGCGAAGCGGTGGTTGTGCAGCCGACCGTCGATCTGAATGCCGTGCCCGATCGCGAAGTCGAAAACGTAATGGTCGAGCTGGCGGTGTTCGACCGCGCCATCAATGCGATTCGTGCGGACATCAAGCACATTGTCGAGCAGCTCTCCGGGAGCCTGCCGCCTCAGGAGTTGGCGCTGTTCGATGCGTATCTGCACATGCTTGATGACGACGCCCTGGCGGGCGATGTTCGTGACGAGATCCGCAAGGGTCAGTGGTCCCAGGGCGCGCTGCGCAAGGTGATCCAGGAGCATGTACGCAATTTCGAACGGATGGAAGATTCGTACATCAGCGAGCGCGCCGCGGACGTTCGCGAGATTGGCCAGCGGGTGCTGGCTAATCTGCAGGATATCCGCCAGAAGAAGATTCACTTCCCGCGTGACACGATTCTGGTGGGCCAGGAGGTCACCCCAGCGATGATGTTGGAGCCTCCGGCGGAACGGTTGAAGGGAATCGTGTCCATGCAAGGAACCGGAAACTCCCACGTGGCGATCCTGGCGCGCGCGCTGGACATTCCGACAGTTATGGGAGCGGTCGATCTGCCGCTGTTTTCCATGGAAAACCGGAACCTGATCGTCGACGGCTACTTCGGCCAGGTTTTTCTGAACCCGACCGAGCAACTGACGGAACACTACGAGACGCTGATGGCGGAGGAGCGGGAGTTCGCCGAAGAACTGGAAGAATTCAAGGACCTGCCGAGCGTCACCACGGACGGCCATTCGGTGTTGTTGTGGGTGAACATCGGCTTGATTGGCGACATCTCACGCTCGCTGAATCGCGGTGCCGAGGGCATCGGACTGTTTCGCACCGAGTGGCTGTTCCAGGCGTTGGATCGATTCCCGACCGAAGAAGAGCAGCGCATCATCTACCGCGAACACATGGAAGCTTTCAGCCCGTTGCCCGTCACCATGCGCACCCTGGACAGTGGTGGCGAAAAGGCATTGCCGTATTTTCCGATCAAGGAAGACGATCCGTTTCTCGGCTGGCGCGGAATTCGAGTGACGCTGGACCACCCGGAGATTTTCATGGCGCAGGCGCGCGCAATGATCAAGGCGAACGCAGGGCTGGAGGGCGAGCTGCGCATCATGCTGCCGATGATCTCCAATCTCGACGAGGTGACTGAGGCGAAGTTACTGGTGAACCGTGCCTATGCCGAGGTCGTTGAGGA
>PVMK01149278.1_pt1 | contig 29961 bp, 30 predicted proteins | sample 1853481 | NCBI WGS metagenome assembly PVMK01 (sample SAMN08533507, study PRJNA380276) | Marine sediment metagenome, whole genome shotgun sequencing project.
CCGATCATGGTTTCAGTATCCGGGAAATAGCGATCCGCATTTTCTCCCCAGACTTTACTGTCTTTCAGATCGCTTTTATTGACTAAATCCCTGTACTCATCAATTGACGGCATATACCAGGGCCATGTAAAATCCAAAAAATAACGGGGAAAGGGTTTTTTTTCTATTGCCTTGCGGATAACCTTGAAAACATGAGAGCAATTACCATCAGCCGCAAAATTGAACCTTAAAAGACCACCAACGCGAAGCGCTTTAAATACGTTTCTTAAGAGATGATAATGATCTTTAATCCAATGGAGGGTTGCATTCGAATAAACGACATCGAATTCGTCCTCGAACGCTATCTCGTCAATATCCATAAGGATAAAGCACAGATTAGGTTTTTCCTTTGGTTTTGCAGTATCGATCATGCCCTTTGAGGCATCTATACCAACCACTTCACCATTAGGAAGAGCCTCAGCAATTAATGCTGTGTTAACGCCGTCCCCACATCCCAAATCAAGAACACGTTCGTTGCCCTTTAACGCCAGTTCCGAGATTAATTTGGCTCCCCACTCTTTTTGATGAGCAGAGGCTTTTTCATATTTTTTGCCGTCGAACTCGTGTGGCATTACATCTCCTGCCGAACGCCCGGTGTGAGCAGCGCCGCCAAGGTCTTTTGTTTTGGTGGCAATTTTCTCGGCGTCTGCTCAACACCGATGTTATTTTTCTTGACATAATTAAATGAAATGTTAAATATAATAGCTATAAATAAACTACCCCTGAGGTTTCGACCTAGGGCGCGGGGCCGCTTCGGTGGCCCCTGCTTTTTTATAGTGTATAAGTATGCGAACATACATTTATATTGACGGGTTCAATTTTTATTATGGAGCTGTAAAAGACACGCCATATAAATGGTTGGATTTTAAAAAATTATTCGAGCACTTACTCGACTCATCTCATAAAATCATTTCCATCAAATATTTCACAGCAATGGTTACGGGAAAAATTGACCCTGACCAACCAATAAGACAAAAAACATATTTAAGAGCACTTAGAAAGTATATCCCAGAAATATCAGTTTATTACGGCAAGTTCCTAAGCCACAATGTTTTTAAGCCACTTTCGTATCCAATAAACAAAAACCTTTTCGGAAAAGATATCAAATTTGTAAATGTCATCAAAACCGAGGAAAAAGGATCCGATGTTAATCTTGCAGTACACCTATTAAATGACACTTGGCTTGACCTTCATGATTGTGCCGTAATTGTATCCAATGATAGCGATCTATCAGAATCATTGAGGCTTGTAAAAGAACAGCATAAAAAGAAAATCGGGCTAATCACTCCAGGGAAAACACACCCTTCAAGGCAACTCCTAAAATACTCAGACTTCACTAAACGAGTCAGAAAAGGCGTTTTAGCCGCATCTCAATTACCTGACCCCATCCCCGGGACAACAATCCACAAACCTGCTGTATGGTAAAATAACGTTTGCGGATAACCAGCAGACCACATGGTCTGATAGCTTGCACGGCATTTACGTAAAACCGCATAGTTTTCCCCGTCTGGTTCATCCGCCTGGTTAGAAATCTATTCAGTCCTTTCAAACAAATTAAACATCTATTTTAAAGCCGAGATCAATTTCACTAGCTGGGATACCGCCACGCACACCCCAATTATCAAGTTGAGGTTCATTTAATACAATGAAGACGTCACTTGTTTGAATATCAAGCTTTTGCAGATTTTGAACAATGATTTGATAAAGTTTTCTTTTTGCTTCAATTGATCTACCAGGAAATACATCCATCTCGATTAGAGTGTAATTTGATGTTTTTCCCTCTGGGATTTCAAAATTCTCTGGTTCAAATTCAAATATTCTTTGGTTTCTATCGTTTTCAGGAATCTTAAATGCTCCCTTTAAAGCAGCGTGAATGGCATCTAATAAAGCTACCTTTTCTTCTTTGGATTTTCCTTTAAGTAAGCTGACCTTAACAAGCGGCATAAAAATCTCCTTCTATCATTTCTAACGTGAAAATCACCGGTTCATCCGGTGCATTTTTCTGGTTAGACATTCCTTTGTGCCAATTCTTCTGCTTCAAGTTCAAGAGTCTTTTTTTATGCGGTTTTTACCAAATGTGATACCCAGTTTGCGCATGCGGTGTCTTAATGTCCCAGGATTGATTTCAAGTAACTGAGCGGCTCCGTTTTTTCCCTCCACTTTTCCGCCTGACATTTTAAGGGCTGTGCAGATATGATTTGCCATGGTTTTATCGAGATTCATTGAATTTGCTCTGGTTGGAATGTCCGGCAGTTCTTCGTGTATTTTGTCTGAAAAATGAATCCCTCTAAAGTTCAGAGGCTTATTCTGATTAAGAATCAGAGCTCGCTCTACAGCGTTTTCGAGTTCCCGAACATTACCAGGCCAGCTGTATGATAGAAGTGTGTCGACGACATTGACAGGCAGGACTGGTGGAACAGATAGTCTCATTTCACGGGATTTTTTTACAATAAAGTGGTTCACAAGGGGTATTATATCCCCTTTTCTTTCCCGCAGGGGAGGTATGATTACAGGAAATACCTGAAGACGAAAGTAAAGATCTTCGCGGAATTTGCCTTGCCTGACCATGGATTCAAGGTCGCGGTGTGTAGAGGCAATGACCCTGATATCAAGTTTAATCGGTTCTGTTCCTCCAACTCTTTCAATCTCTTTTTCCTGTAAAACTCTTAGGAGTCTTACCTGAATTTCCAGAGGAAGTTCTCCAATTTCATCAAGCAGAATAGTGCCGTTATTTGCTCGTTCAAATCGTCCGTATTTTTTGGAGATGGCACCTGTAAATGCTCCTTTTTCATGGCCGAACAGTTCGCTATCCATTAACGGCTCTGGGATGGCGCCGCAGTTAACCGTAATAAATGGGCTGTTTTTACGTGGAGAAATGTTGTGGACAGCTCTTGCTATCAGTTCCTTTCCTGTTCCGGTTTCACCAAAAAGCAGCACAGGGCTTTTAAGCGGAGCGACCTGCTGAACCAGATCCATAACTCCCTTCAGACCAAAATCCGCCCCTATTATCTCTTTACCTATGGCAGATTGAAGTTCATTTTGCAGGAAACGGTTATCATCTGAAAGACGTTCTTTCAGTTCAAGGAGTTCCTGATATCTGAGACTATTGGAAAGCGCTATGGTAATTGGCTTTTTTAGCAAAGACAATAATTCAAGGTGTTCTTTTGCAAAACAATTGTTGCCCCTGGCATTGAGAGTTATGCCGCCAACCCAGTTCTTGTCTACAACCAAGAACATCCCCAGCGAGGATAACCTTAATTGATGATGATCTCTAAATACATATTTCAATAACGGATGTTTGTGCGTGTTGCCGGCAATATAGTCTTCTCCAATCATGTCGGAATTAATATATTCCCTGACTTCAGGGGGATATGTGGTTTTAAGGTTTAGGAGTTTTCCACCGCTACTGTCTGCCATGGCAATTGTTCTGGTTATTCCTGCCGGATCATAATAATGAAGATGCGCTTCAAATGAAGGCATATAGTCCCTGATGTATATGAACAGATGCCAGAGGGCTTGTTCTATTTCCAGGCTTCCACAGATCCTCAGCGTTGCTTCACGAAAAAAAATGTTTTTATCAACTTGCATTTTCTATATAGACCCCCTGTTTTTTAAAATATCTGACATATTTGATAGCCATAAGCCTATCTGTTAAATATGTCAAGTAAAACTGTCGTATATTGCGTCGTAGTTGGGTGAGTGAATGCGAACAAATAAAATAATTCAACAATCCCAAATAGTTATCGCTGGCTGATTCGATTGGCGCGCTTCTTGCTCTGATAGTGACGAAAAGTTGGGAATAATTATATTTTTAAATTAGGAGGTTTTTATGCAATTCGTACGGAAAACAGAAATAGTGAATCTCATGGAGCCTTTTATAGCATGTCTTGCTGCAATGATTGCTGTTTCAACGGTTTTTATGACACAGTCAGTCTTTTTGGAAATTTCAGATGCTTTTAATGTGGATATTACCAGAACACGGTTTGCGTTCAGTGTTGTTTCCATATTTTATGCAATATCTTTTTTGCTGTTTGGTCCGGCAGCTGACAGATTCGATTTGCAGAAAATGTCCTCTGTCGGGTTATTCTTTTCAGCAGCAGGAGTTTTTGCGGCAGCAATAGCAGGAAGTTTTAACAGTTTTATTATAAGTATGGCAGTAATAGGAATTTGCGCTTCGGCAGTCGCAGCTTCAATGTTTCCATACATAGTGAAAATTGCGCCGGAAGAAAAACAAGGCATCTATCTGGGATCATTTGTTGCGGCTTCAACAACTGGGATGGTTATCGGTAGATTTTCAGTTGGCATTATGACTTCCTCCTGGGGTCTTACAAATACATTTAAAATCATAGCAATGACTATTTGTATCTTCAGTCTGCTAACAACAATTGTTTTAAATGGTAAAAAAATAAACAATGTACCAAAAGTCAGCGAAAAATATTCCAAATCATATCTGAAGGCTTTAAAACTAATGATTTCTCCGGAATTGCTACCGTTGTTGATGACCGGTTTTTTTCTGTTTTTCGGATTTCTTGGAATGGTTACATTTCTAACATTCAGACTGACCAATGCCCCCTTTTACTTTACGTCTGCTGATATCGGCTGGATAAGTCTTGCAGGCCTGACAGCATTGATAGGATCACCGTTGTCCGGAATTCTCGCTAAGAAAACAGGTGTTTTCAAAATTATGATTACATCACTTAGCCTGTGCTTAATATCTGTTCAGCTTATGGGCTGGATTCCTTTGACATTACCGGTTTGTACCGGATTATTGCTTCTCTTTCTAGGAGTCTATTTTTGCCAACCGTTAATTTTTTTATTGATAAGCTGGAAAGTCCCCCAAAAATATCTTGGAACAGCTTCATCTTTTTATGCTTTATTCTGTATTGGGGGAGGTAGTGTATCATCCGTTGCTTTGGGACCGGTATGGAAATTGTTTGGTTGGCAAGGCGTTACTTTAATTTGTTCCGCTTCACTGGTGATTGCTATGGCATTCTGTATGAAAGGCAAAAAACAGCAATGAAGGAAATTAGTCTTTGTTTTTCTTTTTTAACGTGGGCATTACCTGCTGGAGTGAAGCGCAGCGAAATTCCAGTCAGCGTTCATGCGATGGTTGGATGTTCTGTTTATTCTTCTTTGCTGTGAAGAAGGTTAGAGAATCCCCTTGGGTTTAAAATCGGAATACCCCGAAACTCTTTCAGAACGAGTAAGTCTTTATCGCCGGTAACGATATAATTAGCATCTGCGGCGACTGCTAAACCGAGGATTTTAACATCGTCGGAATCACGGCAAATATCCGGGGGAAGTGGGACTGGGTCGATCATGCTTGCCTGTTCCAGCAGGAGATCGTCAATATCATCAACTATTTTAGGAGAAAGTTTGATTTTCCTATGGAGATTTCTCAGAACTTCTTCTAACAATTCGTCACATAGCACAATCTCATGCTCACTGAGACAAACCTCCATAATAGATTCACAAAGTCCGCGAGAGGCAAAGGCAGCGATGATAACATTGGCATCAAGGACGATCTTCATGAAATGGCCTTAAAGACGTCCTCGTCGGTTAAGAATCCCTGGGCTTCGGCAAATGGTAGAACCTTCCTGCGAATGGCTCGAAATTTCTCAATAGCTACATATCGCCGAATAGATTCCCGTACGACATCGCTAACAGGTTTGTTCTGCTCCTGACTGAATTTTTGAAGATCTGCCTTCAACTCGTCTGGCAATCTGATAGTTAGTGTGCTCATGGTAAGACAATGTAACACATTTTTCGAGAATGTCAAGAATCCAATTTTTACATCTAACCTGCATCACCAGCGCCCCACCTAAACTTGCCGCGTCAGCGCCGCCGCGCTTCTTGCCGTCTGGTGAATGCAATGGTTCGGCAAAATTAATGTAAAACCTGATCATACGGTAAATTAATATTCAATCCCTTGAACTAATGGTTCTGTGAGAAGAAGTTTCCACTCAGCTCTGTTATCTTTTGGACGATTTGAAAAGATAAAAGACTGTTGATCATCAGATATTATAACAATTTCTGAAAGGCTTGAGCTATGTGTTTTTAGCAAAGGCATGATGATATTTTTTGCCTTATTACATTGTTGGCAACGAGAATTGTCCTCTAGAGGTTGGTAGCAATGGCGATCTTGATTAATATATTGTTTTAGAGTGTTTTTAAATTCTCTATCTCGCTCTTCATCCAAAGCAGAAAGGGAGAAGGTAAAGATTTTTCTTGCTTTTAAGCCTGATTCGTTCAGTCTTGTGAGTAACTCTTTTTCTATCTCCAGAGGAAGTCGGTTTTTAATATTATTACGTGCAAACCGGGTAATTTGTTCGTCAAATTCGATAATTCCGTAATCGCAAGGTGCAAAATCAGAGGTATTTTGAGATAAGCCAATAATTATTTTTAATATCCTTGATGGTTCATCCAGGTCTGGGGTGACCCTTAGACACTCTTCAATTGTTGTAATGCCGAGATGTATTTTATACAGACAATCTTCACGAAGTGTGACCATCCCAGCCCTTTTGATTGCAATCTCACGTACTTCCCATATACTCTTCCCATCAGCAATCGCACGGGACACATCGGAGTTTAATGAAAGTATTTCGTGAATTGCGGTTTGACCGGTATATCCTGTGCCGTCACATCGTTCGCACTTTGCTTTAGAAATACTTCCAGTTCCTCTTTTGAAAGCATAGTTTATTAAATCCGTTCTTGGAATCTTGAGTTGATGAATCAAAGACTCTGACGGAGTGTATTCCTTCTGACAGAGTGGGCATGAAATCCTTACCAGGCGCTGGGCTATAATGAGATCAATCGACTCATAGACAAGGAAACTTTCGACTCCCATTTTAAATAAACGATTCAATGTGCTTGTTGTGTTCTCTGTATGAATGGTTGACAAAACTTTATGGCCTGTAAGTGCGGCACTAATTATTGCATTTGCAGTTGTTATGTCTCTTGCCTCTCCTACCATAATAATATCAGGGTTTTGCCTCATAATTGCTGGTAACGCAGTATCAAAGGTAAATCCTGCTTTTTCATTCAAAGTCGCTTGCGTTGCACCATCAAGAGTATATTCAATTGGATCTTCAATAGTGATGATATGTTTTTCATCGACAAGAAGTTGTTGGAGAAGAGAATAAAGGGTTGTTGTCTTTCCTGTCCCTGTCGGCCCTGTCGCAAGAATTATCCCTGATGGTGTCGCCAGAGATTTTAGTATTTTATTCACATTTGCCGGCGAAAAACCTAAATCTTTCAAAGAATGGATTTCTCCTTCTTGGCGTAAAATGCGAATCACACAATTTTCACCATGGCTACAGGGATATGTTGATACTCGTAAGGAATATTTTATACCGTTGTATTTAATTCCAAACCTGCCGTCTTCAGGAACACGATGTGAGGCAATATCCATTCCGCTTGAAGCCTTTATGGCACTGACAATACGCACTGACAAAGTCTTGGGGAAATGAGTTAAAACTCTAAGGTTTCCGGTTATGGCAAGCCGTATCCGTAAAGAATGTTCTAGGGGCTCGAAATGAATATCCGACGCTTTCATTTCGATAGCTTTTTTTATGTAAAGTTTCAGGATTTGAAGGGTTTCATCCAGTTTGGATAGGTCTTCATTATCGGCAAAATTTTCTCCTGATAGCATTTCAATGGATTGGTATTGGTCTTTAAAATCTTTATCATCAGATAGTTTTCTGATTTTCAACAAATCAAAAAAGAATAGAAAATCAATTTTTGGGACATAAGATATTTTTAATGAAAAATTTTGATAAAATTTCTTCAAATGATCAATAAGTTCATACATAGGTGATCGGATAAGACGTACCTAAATATGTCCCTACACTTATCAACCCTCGGCAATTACACTTTAAATTAGAAATAAAATATTCCTTAAAAGTACGTAATAAATACTTGACATGCTATTTACGTTTAGTATATACTCCTTTTAAATTTAAAACTGAAAGGAGGATAAAATGACTGAACTTGATAACTACGTAGAACTTAAGAGACAATTATTGCAAGCTCAACTCAGAGTTGTTTATCGCTATCAACGAAAAACATTGCCCCATGGACAAAAACTAAAACGTACGTCCAATCTAACTATTGTTGAAGACATACTTCAAAACTCCGAACAACCTCTACACATTTCAAAAATTATCAAGATTGCTCAAAAAAACTATAACGTCAATTTGGAAAGAGACTCTATCGTATCTGCCTTAATAAAAAAGATTAATGCAAGAAAAATTTTCGTCCGCGTTGCTCCGAATACATTCGCGCTTAAAACCAATACAGAAAAAGTTGATCAAGGAGGCGTATTATGAGTTTTGTTCATAAATTGAATGCGTTGCGTAAAGTTCTTGGTATCAATGATCACTTTCAGCGGGAAAAAAAATCTCTCTTTTCGAAATCGTGGTATCCTTAATCACGACCTTCTCCGTTTGTGGAAAGAAAAAGAGTATCGCTGATGCCCATAGAAATTTTGTAAAACACACCGGAAAGAATGTTTCCAGAAGCAGCTTCTGGGAACGAATCGCAAATAAAACACTCTTAGATTTCATTGAAAAAGCTGTCCTTAAATTCTCCTTTCATATTCAGGAAAAGGCCCTTTTAAAACTTTCATGGCTTTCTTTATTTGAGGATGTATTTATTTTCGATGCATCTCCTATACGACTGCCTGCCGGGTTATCAAATATATTCCCCGGCAATCGAAAAAATCACAGCCCTGCCTGCTTAAAATTAAGCGCCCTATACAGACTGAGTGTAAGAAGCACAGAATGGATTAAAATTAGCGCCCAAAAGCCACACGATAGCAAGTTTCTTCCAGATTTGAATCAATTAAAGGGGTCTTTGTTTCTATTTGATCTCGGCTACTTCAGTCATACTTTTCTGCATCAACTGTGTGAAATCGGAGTCTGGTTTGTATGCCGTTTAAAAGCAAACTCCGTCCCAATAATAACAAAAGTCGTCAAGGGCGTGGCAAAGCGACACATTGGAAAACCGTTGGACAAAAATGTAAACCTGAGAGGGATTATTGTCGAGGTCTGGGGAAAGTTGAATCTCCCCGGAACAAAATCCCTTGAGGTTCGTCTTATTGGTTTTCGATTTCCTCTCACAAAGAAATACCGATGGTACGTTACAAATATGCCAAGTTCAATGGTATTAACAGAATGGATATACCCTATTTATCGACTAAGATGGCAAATTGAGCTGTTTTTCAAATCCATTAAGTCAATGCTGCATGCTGACCAAATAACATCTGAAAATGAAAATATAGTTCTGGTCACTGCTTATAGCTCAATACTTGCTTCTCTTATTGCAAATTCAATAATAATTGAATATGCTGTTGTTTCTGCCAAGATAGAATTGGAATCGGTTACGGCTCAACGAATAGCACTCGTTTTTTCTCTAATAGCTCATGACTTGGCAAAGTGTATTTTAAAAAAAGTACTTTCTCAAAAAAGCTTTATTGATAATCTGAAAACTTTGCTTCCATTACTCATGTGTCCTAATCGAAAACATAGACCTACGTCATTACAAATAGTAGCAATGTTTGATTCAATATAAAGTGTGTTTTTTATCCGATCACGTATGCATCTACATACAATTAAAAGCCGGACGATCAAAGAGGCCAAAAGCCCACTTGATTTCTCATGACTCATGTTAAGATTTGAAAAGAGTCAAGAGCAGGTCCGACCTTTTCCCCTTCGACAATCGCTCAATTTAGGTCCAACATATGCGGCGAAACCATCTGAAAGACTTCTCGCATTTTGTTGCTGTTGCCGATGATATTCGTTATGTGGTATTTATTCTCAAGCTCATTTTTCAACCGGATGTTCTCTTCACTGAGTCGCTTTTTTTCCAGGCGGATCGTTTCCAGATTGATAACATGTCTGGCTATCATGGTTGCAATCACGGACAACAGTTTTTCGCCGTCATTTAAGGCGTAAGACGGGAATACACTGTTTTTTTCTTTTTTTATCGACTTTTATAGGCGCTTCTATATATAAGCTCCAAAAGTCGCTTAGAAAAACATAGTTCGCCATCGGATCCTATTGGATCGATCAGAAAATGACGAAATATGATGATTGCTGAAAATAAATTTAAAGATAGAGAGGCTTCAGTCCTGCTGGGGGCCCATCTTTCAATTGCAAAAGGTATCCACAATGCGCTGTATGAAGCCAGTAATTACGGTTGTACGGCGCTCCAGATATTTACAAAAAACGCCCACACCTGGAAGGAACGGACACTGTCCCAGGATGAAATCGACCGTTTTAATCAGGCCAGAGAACAGACGGGTATAACCGCAATTGCTTCTCACACGTCTTATCTGATCAACCTGGCATCTTATGATCAAAAGAAACATTTTATGTCGTGTAATGCACTTAAGTACGAGCTGATCAGATCTTCCATGCTGGGCATTCCATTTGTTGTGCTTCATCCGGGCGCTCATATGGGAAAGGGCGAAGACAGAGGAATTTCGAGAATCGCTTCCAGTATAAACGAAATATTCGCAGAAAACACCGGGCTTGAAACACGGCTTCTTCTTGAAACCACTGCCGGCCAGGGGTCCGGTCTGGGACATACCTTTGAGCAGCTGTCATCGATTATGGACCAGGTAAAAGATGTGGATCGGCTGGGAATATGCCTGGATACATCTCATATTTTTGCGGCCGGTTATGATATCCGGAATTCAGCATCCTACCGCCGAACAATCGATACATTTGATTCAACAATCGGCATAGAAAAACTTTATATTATCCATTTGAACGATTCCAAAAAAGAATTGGGCTCCCGGGTCGATCGCCATGAAAACATTGGTGAAGGATATATCGGAATCAAGGCATTTGAATTGTTGATGAACGATATGCGATTTTTGGATGTCCCTAAAATTATTGAAACACCCAAAAAAAAAGAAGATCAGGATTGCGATCGGGTAAATCTCAACAGGTTGAGGGTTCTGGTTCACTCATAGATCCTTTTCAAAATCCATTTGTTTTATTCTTGATAAAAATAATCAGGGGGGATAATAACGCCGCTTTAAAAGAAGGAAGACCCAATATATTCAGGCCAATAATATTCATTTGAGTACAATATATTGTAGTTGCTTGTTGATTGATGCACAATATGTCTAAATTTTTACTTGACACACAATAGGCCCGATCTTATAGTAGATATTCAGATTCTGAAATATTGAGGCTTATCAAAAATGTTTCCCGCTTTTAGCGGGATTCGAGCTATTGGAAAACGATTGCGCTGTTGCGGGATCCACCGAATGAATACATTGAATATTTCGAGTCTGCTGAAATAATCTGTTTGATACAGATCAAACAGATCATCAAAATTGAAATCTAAAATGGACAAAAAAATTACCATACAGATACTAACCGTTGAAATTACTCGCTTTTTTTTCATTTTCGTAATGATTTTGGGAGTCTCTCTTGTCTCAATCCATAGCGGCCAAAGGGATGTCCGCGAAATGAAAGAAACCCCCCAAATATCAATGCCTTCCATCTCTCAGCCCTTGGCGGATGAAAATTCGGGTGGGTATAGTGTTTACGGTGCACTATCCGGACATATGAATAAAAAAGAACAGTTATTTCATCCCATCATCATTCAGGTGTCCAGCCGCCACCAAGTTGATCCTGCCCTTGTCAAGGCGATCATTATGGCCGAGTCCGGGTACAACCCCAAGGCGATTTCTAAAAAAGGGGCAAAAGGCCTCATGCAACTGATGCCATCAACCGCCCAAGCACTTGGGGTGGAGGATGCTTTCAATCCCAAGCAGAATATAAATGGCGGTGTTCGGTACTTCAAACAGCTGGTTAACAGATTTGACGGAGACATTAAACTGGCGCTTGCGGCATACAACGCAGGAAGCCGAAATGTCAGGCAGTATCAAGGCATTCCCCCCTTCAAATCCACCCAGCATTACATTAAAAAAGTTTTTAAGTATTATCAGCTATATAAAGACAAGATGCCAGAGAAAACCGACAGCGCTTAACCTGAAATTCAGTCTAAAAACCCAGATCCTGGTTAATCAGTATTACTTTCACCCTTCCTTTCGGAAATGATTTCTCAGTAATTGTCCAAGTATTGCAGATACGATCCGGGCTTTTACATTCACTACAGAAAGAAGTTTTTGCGCAAGGTGTTTTTTTGTCCAGTCGCATGGCGTTGACGGGGGCTGCATAATTTTTTATGCGGAACATGGCCTCGTCCAGGTCCGGAACAATTTTATTTCGCCCCATAAGAATAATGACATTTTTTGGGCCAAAAGTGATTGCGCCAATGCGGTTTCCAATCATATCCAGATTTACGAGTTGACCGGACTCGGTCACCGCGTTGCTTCCGGTAATAAAAAGATCCACCAGCAGTGATTGGCGACGTCGTTCAAGACCTTCTTCAGGAGACAGGTTTTTATCGTAAGTATCCAGAACGTTAAGGTCTTTGTTCTTTTTAAGAAGATCATAAATTCCGGTGGCAACAAATGTTATAGATCCGCCCCAAGAGACATTTTTTGGGGCTAACTTGGGAATTATTTTTTCAAGCACAATCGATTTGGCCTCATCGGTGTTCTCTACGATAAAAGTATCAAAGTTATTTGCTTCCAAAACTTCTTTAAGATCCGTCAACCTGGTTTTCCAATAGTTTTCAATCGGTTTGTCCATAATAGTCCTCCGGTGATTTCAGTTTGGGTTAAAAAAAAGTATACATTCGGATATCCGATTTTTTAGGGATCAATCCCCCCGCTTGCGGCGGGAAACTTCATTTTCCAAGAAGAATCTGATTTTTGACAGATCTGGATTCTCCTGCTGCGATCACCCGGATGGCAGGTCTACCTCTTACCGGGCATTTGTTCTCACAGATTCCGCATCCCACACAGCTATTGAGATCTACATATGGTAGTTTTACCCGGATTGTTTTCCCATCTCTTGACAGATAAGTCTCCCCTTTCAGGTGTATGGCCTTGGGAGAAGTGGGGCAGTGCTCTTCACAGACAATGCAGGGACCGTTTTCTGACCAGGGGAGGCAGCGCCCACGGTCAATATAAGCGGATCCGATTCTTATGGGTTTTTCAATTTTTTCTTTGACCAAAAGATGCTGTATGGCATCTGTGGGACAGACACTGCCACAAAGCGTACATGTGTATTCGCAATATCCCTGAAGCATTATAAGATTAGGTGTCCAGAACCCGGCCAATCCAGCTTCTGTCAGTGAAGGATTGATGACGTTTGTAGGGCAAACCTTCATACAGAGTCCACACCGCTGACATAGCTTTAAAAAGTCCTTTTCAGGCAGCGATCCCGGCGGTCGGATCAGGCGCGGGTCCGATGTCTTGTGAATCCGGCCGTCCAATTTTCCAAGAAGCCCAAGTGAAACGCCGCCCACCAGACTCCCTAAAACAGCCCTTCGACCGATGTCCGGGGCGTTATTGACCTTTGGCGGCCATTTCAATTTAAAAGCGACGGCATTTTCAGGACAGGCATTAAAACAGTTAAAACAGAACATGCATTCCGCAGGTTCCCATTCCCGGCCTGGAAAAGGAGAGGCCGCTCCCTGGCAGGCCTTGATACACAATTGACATTCCGTGCATTTATCGGGATGTTTTTGAAGGCTTAGCATGCTGAATCTGGAAAAGACAGCCAACAGAGCACCCAGAGGACATAAAGTTCGACACCAAAAACGCGGCCTGATGCGGTTGAGCAGCAAAACAATAAGAAAGAGTGCACCAATCAGCCAGGCCGATTGGAATGCTTTATATCCATATCCAAAAACCGGTGATACGATAATTTCTGCACTGTAGCTGATAAAATTCAAAATTTTAATATCGCTTTGGGCCATTATATCAAAGACTTCTTTAAGACCGGTTCCAATCCCTGGAAAGACGGCAAGAGACAGGGATCGAGAAAGAAAAGCCATAGGGTCCAGCAATCCGGTAAAGTTAAGACCTAAAAGGGAAGCCACCAGAAATAGAATCAAAATAAAATATTTAAATTTCTGATCCGGACGTTTTTGGTTGGCATTGATCATCTTCTGGCCTTTGAGGGCGGGTTTGACATAGCTCGTGAGATGACAAATGGTGCCAAGCGGACAGATAAAACCGCAGAAGAGCCTTCCAAAGAAAAAGGTAAGGACAACGATCCCTATGGCCCATCCAAAACCTTTGATCCATTGGTGTCCTGAAATAAGGGACGTAAGCCATATGAGCGGGTCGATCTGAAAAAAGAATGTTACCGGATAGTTCAATTCAATATTTTGTTCGGCAGTCATCACAATGGAATAATCCATGTAGATGTCCTGGGGAAGACGACTTTCAATGAGGAGAAAAATAAAAAAAAATAAAAAAATGGCCTGGCTGAAGCGCCGTATCCAGACAAGATGTTTTGCTTTCAAATGATCACCTTGTGTTGATGGATTTTTTGAAACTCGTAGGTTCCGAGGCCCCATTTGCTTCCAAGACGAATGAAACCGATGTCTTGGGGGCGAAAATCAAAAAGCGCTGCGGCTTTGGCATCCGCTGCTACAGGATCATTGCTCAAAATCAAACGGTTTGATACCGTCACGTCTTGAGTGCTTCCTCCTGATGGCCCGTTGTGGATCATGATTCGTATGGCATCGACAAGGGTCAGTGTAGGTTTGAAAAACTGAGCTAAATCCACGATGGTCATGTGAATATCCTGATGGAGTGCATTTCTCCGACCGCCCACAGCACCGATCCAATTTTTCATGCCCAGAGTTAAACCGCTCAGCACATGGACTTTGGCCACCGGCAGGTTGATAACCTTGTCGGCTTCCACAAGGGGCACAAAAACCGGCCACACATCCAGCCGGTGACCTTGGATTTTCATCTTACGCATCAAGGATGATCTGGGATAGACTAACTCAGCTCCGGTTCTTTTTGCCACCATCCCGGCGCCGGTAATGGCAAAGCAGCGTCTTGCATCGTGGATGGTATGGTCGGCGATCCTGACTTTTTTAGCACCGGCCTCCTGGCAGAGCTCGATCACCGCTTCCAATACTTCAGGATGGGTCGTTGCACCTAAATGAGGGGCTCTGGCCCAGGAAATATTCGGTTTGATTACCACCACATCCTGTTTTGAAATAAATCGTTGTATTCCGCCTGCGGCTTCAAAAACCTTTCGAGTTAAAGCTTTGACCGAATATTCATGACTTCGGCCGATTCCCTCAATGACAAAATTTTGACTGGTCGATCCGGAAAAGGCTGCAAGATCTCTCTGAAAAGGCCATTGCGCCATCCCGGTCAATGCAAAACCTCCTGAGATCTTAAGCAGTTTCTTTATCGATTCTCTGCGGGTAATGGGGTCATTATTCATCATTCCACATCTTGAAACTTTTGAAAAACGCCTCTTTCTGCCCAATTCCAGCGTGAGTCTCAAATTTTAATCCTCCCAACATGCGAAATCATATTTTTGATATGTTACCATTCGTTGCACTATTGTTTATCGAGAAGGACCAACGATACCTGTTAATATTCCAGAATCATTGGGGGAGTCGAAATAAATGCGCTGGATATCCCCGACGCCGGCACCAGAGAGCATGGCCGTCATCTGTTTTTCAGAATAGGACTGACCACCGGGCGTCCCCAGAAGCATGTTCAGGGAAAACAGGGCCGGGAAAAGCGGCCCGTCCATTGTGTTATTTAAGATAAATTCGTGTATTATGATCAATCCCCCGGGTTTAAGGGCGGAAACGGTCTTTCCGATAATTTTTCTGCAGTCTTCGGGGCTTTCTCCATGGAGAATTTGTGACAGCCATGCTGCATCGTAGATCCCTTCAATTTCTTGTTCCAGATAATCTACCGCTTTAAAATCGATCCGGTCCTGCAAATTAAATTTAGCGATGGTCTTTTCAGCAAAAGGTCGTGTGGAGGGCAGATCAAAAATAGTAGCTTTAAGCTTTGGATTTTTTAAACAAAAATGAATCGAATACGTTCCGGGACCACCGCCCATGTCTAGTAGATGACGCCGCTTTGACAGGTCTATTTTCGGTACCAGAACCGGAGCCAGATTCATGGCCAGGTTGAACATCCCCATGAGAAAACTTTCTCGGCGTTCTTCATCCGTATGAGAGGCGCTATCTCTCACCGGTTGGCCTGATTTAACCGCAACATCCAGTCTGCTCCAGGAATCCACCAGATGATGATGGTGTAGGATGATGTGGCCGATATAACGGGAAGCATCCTTGACAAGAAAAGCCGAACTTAAGAGAGTGTTTGAATAGGCATTGTCATTTTTCTCCAAGAGACCCATAGCGGTAAGGGCATTAAGAAGGATTTCAACGCCTTTCCGGTCGCCATGGAGTTTATCTGCGACATCTTTGTTGGAGAGACGGTTGTTGCCGATAATCGAAAAAACATCGAGTTTGACTCCGGCGTGAAGGGTACAAGATTCCCAATAGCTTCCCGATGTTTTCAATATATTTCCTGGATTCAATCCTTGAAGGGTCATGGTCTTTATTAATCCTCATTAAGTAGAAATTGATTTATGGTTGCGAAGAAATTTCCATTTGACATAGATGTTATCATACCTATTATGATTTGTTCAATTCATAATATTTTTCTTGGGACTCGAGATCCCAAATTTCCGTGTTCCGAATATTCTTCGTGTGGGGACAAAAGTGTTAAAAAAATTGATAAAATACTTTACTTTTTTCAGTCATGACTTATTGTGAAAGCTAATGAATTTAAAAGCGGGTTTTTTCAAAGCCATCAAAATTAAGTGTAAATAGGAATTGCACCTTGGAGAGATAATGGTAAAGAGTTTGAATATTCCGGATAAATTTCAATATACTTTTAAACGTTTGATGAATTTGGTCCCTTATAAACAGAGAAATGAGCGGGACACACACAAAATCATTCTGTTATACCTGAAATTAGGGGGAGAAAAACTGGCGAGGAAATATATCGAGGTCCTCAAATCGGATCTTCGTGAAAACAAAGATAGAACTAAACCTTCAGAAAAATCTAACCATGCCGGGGATCTCTCCTCCGACCCTAATTTTTCTGAAGATGAAGATTCTGAAGATGAAGATTCTAAAGATGAAGATTTAGAATCCCATAGTAAACAGACTGTCTAAAGGAAATAAAATGGTCGTTTTTCCGACTTTCTACGCGGTCAAAGCTTTACGTCGGACTGACCATCGGATTAAAGGAGGTTGCCCATGAAAGAGACACAGGATATAAAATTCAACCTGCCGGAAGATCTAAAAAAATGCATCGAATTTCACGGACATCTTTGTCCGGGTCTTGTGTACGGTTACCTGGTTGCCAAAGAGGCCATGAGCCTTCTTAAACTTAAACGATCAAAGGATGAAGAGGTTGTTGCCATTAGTGAAAATGACTCATGCGCAGTTGACGCGTTGCAAATACTTCTGGGGGCTTCAACCGGGAAGGGTAATCTCATTTTAAAGGATTACGGAAAAAACGCATATACCATCCTGAACCGATCAGACAAGCGGGCTTACCGGTTTTCCCGTAAAAAACATTATCGATATAAGGGTGAGGTCAAAGAAGAATTCGGTCGGCTCGACACAGCCATTTCATCAGGCACGGCAACCGAAAAAGAGAAACGACGCCATAAGATGATGAAATCGAAAGACCTTCTATCAAAACCCTTTGCCGAGGTCTTCTATACAGAGGAGGTCCGGTTTATTATGCCGCCCTATGCCCAACTGGCACGGTCAGCAGCATGCGCAACGTGTGGCGAAATGACCATGTCAACAAAGATGGTTGAAACAGATGACGGTAAGCGGGTGTGTATTCCGTGTTCAGCCTAAACCTGCATCAAGGGTTAAAGCGTTTTGAACCCGTAAAAAGTCTTTAGCGGGCGACATTTCATATCTTGTAACATTTTATTTTGAAAAAAAAAGGGCAACACAATTGAAGTGTTACCCTTTAAATAAAATCAGATAGATGCTTAACCGCAGGTGCTTTCTGTTCCGCAGCCTGAACATCCTGCTCCGAAATCTATCCCGGAATCGAGTTTAAATCCCATTTCCGAAAAATCTACTTTAATCGGTGTTGCCTTTATCAAAAACTCTTTGTCAACAAGATATTTAAAACCGTCGATGTCAAAGACATCGTCTGTATCTTTTGGCTCATCCAGAGCCATAGCAAGAGACGGGCCGCCTCATCCTCCTGAATTTAAAAAGATCCGGATCGGTGCGACATCTTTACCTTTGAAATATTCAGCAATCTGTTTCGTTGCTGCTTCTGTAACTTCAACCATTATACTCTCCTTTTTAAAAAAATTGCCTGTCTGATCGGGCTTAAAAACAGTAACAACATAGTTCCGGCAATAGGATTTGTCAATGGAAGGGGTCAAAAAAATATCTATTTTAATACTGGATTAACTATTAAAAATTGGGTGACGCTGGGTTTTGAGTACTTTTAAATTCTCTCTTCCCTGGTGTTGATGAGGCTTTTGGTTTTTATGGGTTCCGCATCTATCCAGAGACTTTCAAGATCATAGAACTCACGTACGGGTTCGAAAAAAACATGTATGATCACATGGCCATAGTCAAGTACAACCCAATGTCCTTCTTTTTTCCCTTCAACACTCAATGGTGTTATCCCCTGTTTCTTAAGATCCAACTGAATATGTTCCGCAATGGCCGAAACCTGACGGTTGGATCTGCCACTGCAGATGATAAAGACGTCGGCTAAAGAAGTTAACTTGTGGACGTCCAGAACCACCAGGTCGATCGTTTTTTTTCTCATAGCGGCTTTAACAAAAAGATCAAGGTTCGGATCCATGGAAGAATCAGGCACATTTGTCATAAATAGAGTCCTTTGGTTTTTATTAAATCTTCGACAATTTCCGGGACCAGAGATTTAATCGTGCGTCCTTTTCTGATACGCTCGCGAATTTCGGTCGATGAAATATCCACAGGGGTGACCTCAAACAAAAAAATCGGTTGTTTCTTGTCATGAACGTAGCATGATCGCGAAGCAGATTGTTTATATCTGTCTGAAATTCTGGATTTAATATAACTTTCAAGGTTTTTCCATTGCAAAACCGTATCGCTTTGCCCTGTTGTGGTTCGAGATATGACGATGAACGGAATCAGCGGGAAAAGATCCTTATAAGATTTCCAGGTATCTACATCCAAAAATGCATCCAGCCCCACAATGAAGTAGAGTTGGGCATTCTCGGGTAGAATGGATTTAAAATGGCGAACCGTATCGATGGTATATGAAAACCCTGAACGCTTCAGCTCAACATCGGAGACCACAAAATCAGGATCGTCTGAAAATGCAAGCCGGATCATCTCAATACGATCCAGTACGTCTATTATTCCTGCCGTCTCCTTGTGTGGTGGCAGGGCCGAAGGGATTAAAAAAATTTTGTCCAGATCAAATCCCTCTTTAACTTCGCGAATCACATGGACATGCCCCATATGAATCGGGTTAAACGTACCGCCAAAGAGTCCTATGCGTTTCAAAAATTCCCCACTTTTCAAACAATAACACTTCAAATGGCCTCAAGATGAAATCGGAAAATAAATCTGCGGATCAATGGGAACATTTTATGGCAATGGTTCTATGTTCTTATCTGCCCATCTCCAAATACAGCAAATTTGGTCGTCGTAAGTTCCTCCACCCCCATGGGGCCGAAGGCATGCAGTTTTGAAGTACTGATTCCGATTTCAGCGCCCAATCCGAGCTCACCACCGTCATTAAATCGTGTGGAAGCATTGACCAGAACCACCGAAGAATCGACTTCCCGCACAAAACGTTTGGCCCTTTCATAACTGCGTGTCACAATGGCTTCCGTATGGCTTGAGCCGTAATTTGCAATGTGCGAGATAGCCCGGTCCATATCCCCGACCACCTTAACGGCCAAAACAAGCTCGAGATATTCTGCCGGCCAGTCGGCTTCTTCGGCCTTTTGTGCATCCGGTAATACCTGACATGTTTCAGGGCAGCCTCTGATTTCAACCCCTGATCTTACATAACGTTCGGCTATTTTAGGCAGAAATTTTGGCGCGATTGACCGATGTACCAGCATCGTTTCCATGGCATTGCAAACCCCCGGACGCTGCACCTTGGCATTGAAACAGATTTCTTCGGCCATGGACATGTCTGCTCCTTCGTCCACATACACATGGCAGACACCTTTATAATGCTTCAATACGGGTATTCTTGAATGTTCTACGACAAACCGGATCAAACCTTCTCCCCCCCGAGGAATAATCAGATCGATGTATTCTTCCTGATTTAAAAGAAAGTTGACAGCTTCTCGATCCCTGACGGGTATAACCTGTACAGCTTTTCCCGGGAGACCGGATTCATTGAGAACCTCCCCGATGATACCGGCCAGGGCCTGGTTGGAATGAAGCGCTTCAGATCCGCCGCGAAGTATGACAGCATTGCCTGCTTTCAAGCAAAGTCCGGCAGCATCTATGGTTACATTGGGGCGCGATTCGTAAATAATCCCGATAACACCCAGCGGTATGCGTATTCGAGAAACTTCCAGGCCGTTTGGCCGCTTCCAGGCCTTGGTTATGGAGCCTACAGGATCATTGAGCCGGGCAACTTCCCTTAAACCATTCGCCATGGATTTAATAGTTGCGTCGGACACTGTGAGCCGATCGATCATGGCATCGGAAAGGCCCATCTCCTTTGCACGGAAAAGATCCTTTTGGTTGGCTTCCTTTATATTCGATGATTTTCCTTCAATTTTATCGGCAATGCCAAGAAGAACATCATCTTTTTTATTTGAAGAACATCTGGCAATCTCCGAGGAGGCAGTCCGGGCCGCCTCGGCCATTTTTATAATTTCTTTTTCGACGGTCATGGTTTTTACCTATAAAAAAGGGTTGTTATGAATTATGATATTCAGATGTAATGGCAAGGTTATCTCTATGGATAACATCATCATACGGTTTATGTCCCAGAATCTTTTTAATCCGGCTCGATTTGAGTCCCATGATTTTGCGAATATCAGAGGAACTGTAATTAACAAGGCCGGTTCCCAGCGTTTCATTGTCGCTGTTTTTAAATTCCACAGGAGCGCCCACATTAAATTTACCTTCCACATCGACAATGCCGCTGGGTAAAAGACTTTTGCCCCTGTTCAGGATGGCCGCTGAGGCACCGTCATCAATTCTGATAACGCCTTTGGGTTTTAAGGTAAACGCTATCCAGCATTTTCGGCTTTTAAGCTTTTTCTTTTTTGAAACAAAAAACGTTCCAATCTCTTTTCCGGAAAAAAGTTTTATTAAGATATCCGGTTTGCCGCCGTTTGCGATGACCATGGGAATTCCAGAAGCGGTAACCTTTCTTGCAGCGTTTATCTTGCTGAGCATTCCGCCGGTGCCAAGGGGGCCCGGGATATCACCGGCAACTTTTACGATGCTCTCCCGGATGGTTGAGACCAACGGAATCAGTTCTGCATCAGGGTATTTTCGGGGATTTTTTGTATAAAGGCCGTCGATATCCGTCAGGCTGACAAGAATATCCGCATCCATCAGGAGTGTAATCATGGCCGCAAGGTTATCATTGTCTCCAAATTGAATTTCTTCGATCATTACCGTGTCGTTTTCATTGATGATCGGAACAATCTGCCACGATAACAACATGCAGATCGTATTGCGAGCGTTCAAATATCTTCTTCGGTTATTCAGGTCATCACCGGTCAGCAGAATCTGAGCAACTTTTTTGTGATACCGGGCAAACGCCTTTTCATATTCCATGATAAGTCCTGCCTGTCCAACGGCAGCAACAGCTTGGCGCTTGGGGATTTCATCCGGCCTTTTATCAAGACCGACTTTTTTCACCCCTGATGCCATTGCACCTGAAGAGATCAGGATCACCTCGAGTCCGCTGTCAATTAAACGGCAAATTTGCCTGCTGATAGATCGTATCGCTTTTAAATTCAGACCATCATCTTCTGTTAAGACATTACTGCCAACCTTCACCACCAATCGCTTGGCGTTGTTAAATATCGATTTTCTATTATTCTTCATAAGATTGGTTTAACACGTGAACGATTTGCCGCTTTAATTCTTCAACGCCTTTGCCGGTCAGAGCGGAAATTAATCCGATTTTCCGATCCTTAACCGCAGATTGAAAAATTTCTGCTGCTTTCCGGATATGGGGCAGGTCAATTTTGTTGAGTACAATAATCTGAGGTTTTTGAGCCAGCTCTGAATTATACAAGGCAAGTTCTTGATTTATGATATTATATGCCTGCAGCGGGTTGTCAAGATCGATGGTTGCAATGTCGATCAGATGAACCAGAATTCGGGTGCGCTCGATGTGCCGGAGAAATTTAATGCCAAGTCCGGTTCCTTTATGGGCGCCTTCGATCAATCCGGGGATATCGGCTACTACAAACGGCTCTGCCCAGTCGGTTTGAACCACGCCGAGACTGGGCGTAATTGTAGTAAAGGGATAATTGCCGATCTTGGGACGAGCTGAAGAAATGGCGCTAATGAGCGTAGATTTGCCGGCATTGGGGAGCCCGATGATACCGACATCGGCCAGAAGTTTAAGATCCAGCTTAAGTGTTATGGTTTCCCCGGGTTCACCGGGCTGGGCGAAACGGGGTGCCCGGTTTGTTGAAGTTTTAAAACGTGTATTTCCCTGACCGCCTCTGCCGCCTATCGCAATTACAAATGTTTCGTTGGTTTTGACCAGGTCCTTTATAACGGATCCGGTGTTGGCATCGGTGACCAGGGTTCCGGGGGGAAGTTCAATGACGAGGTTTTGGCCGTTTTTGCCGGTTTTCTTTTTGCCCTGGCCATGGGCACCTTTTTTGGCGTTGAAGTGTTTTTTGTATCTAAACTGATAAAGGGTGCGTTTTCTTGATGTTGTCTTTAATATAACATCTCCGCCCTTGCCACCGTCGCCACCGTCCGGTCCTCCGCGTGGAATAAACTTTTCACGCCTAAAACTCACACAACCTCTACCGCCGTCACCGGACTGAACGGTAATAACCGCTTCATCAATGAATTTCACTCTGCATAAACACTTACTTTTTTGCGAGAACGACCCTGTCTTTCAAAAGTAACAACACCATTAACCTTGGCAAACAGCGTATAATCTCTGCCCATGCCCACATTGTTACCGGGATGTATCTTTGTGCCCAGTTGGCGAACCAGGATATTACCCGCCTTTACTGTTTGACCGCTGTATCGTTTTACGCCCCGGCGTTGCCCTTGACTGTCGCGTCCGTTCCTGGAACTGCCGCCTGCTTTTTTATGTGCCATTATTAAAACTCCTTGCCAAAAGAAATAACCTCTTTAAGACCTTTAAATAGCGTGTCCTTTTCCCCATATCCAATGCAGGGATCAAATTTCAATCCTCGAAATGCTCAATGTATTCCTGCCTGCCCCGTGGAATGCGAAAAAAGTTTTCGCATTCTCCCGTTTAAAGTCTGGCATCTTTGCCTTACCTCGAGCACAATCAAACAAGTTTTCAAAGGTCTCTTTTTTAAGTTCCGATACTGTCTATTTTAATTGCCGTATACTGTTGTCGATGCCCCAGTTTTCGGCGATATCTTTTACGTTTTTTATACTTGAAGACGATAATTTTTTTACCCTTTCCCTGCTCGACAATGTGTCCTTCGACTGCTACATTATCAAGAATGGGCTGACCGATGCGGATGTTTTCACCATCTGAAAACATAAGGACACGGTCGAAAGAAACAGGGCTGCCGATTTCTCCAGGGATTTTTTCGACTCTTAAAATATCGTCCTGACGAATTTTATATTGTTTTCCGCCGGTATTAACGATAGCGTACATGTGTTTGACTCCTCCTGCCGCGCACTTTATTTTAGCTACTATTATTTAAGAAAATCACCATTATTAGTCAACCTCTATAATTTGTCAAGACAAAATTTTTGTAACAATCAGAATCCAGAGCAGAGCAAACGCATTTGAATCCCAATAGAGAGAGAACCACGCCGTCGCTTCGCTGTACCGGAGTCAAATGCGTTCACCCTGGAATCCAGAGATTATGGTATTGACATTTGTTTCAAGTTGACATATGAACATCTGATCATATAATAGGAGGTAAGTGATGGAACAGTGCCAGGAAAAAATATTGCATATGACCCAGGTAAAGCGTGCTGTGGATAACGTTCCCGATTTAAATACACTTCAGAGCATGACCGATATTTTCAAGGCACTGGGCGATCCAGGCCGGCTAAAAATAGTTATTGCACTGTCTGCCTGCGAACTCTGTGTTTGTGACCTGGCCGTTGTTTGCGGGTCTTCCGAATCCGCTGTTTCACATCAACTTCGGATTCTCAGAAATTTAAAAATCGTACGCTTTCGAAGAGAAGGGAAAATCGTGTTTTATCGTCTGGACGATGATCATGTAAAATCTCTTATCAGCCAGAGCCTGCAACATGTTAGGGAGTAAATAAAAATACTGTCAGAAAGGTTTTAATGAATGATAACCGTGGTTATTGAAATCATACTTGCTTCATGGCAAGTTTTTTATGAATCAGCCGTTTACATGCTATTGGGCTTTTTCATCGCCGGCATTCTTTATGTTTTTATAAAACCCGAAACCATCGGCCGGTACCTCGGCGGCGGAAAAGTACGGTCCGTTTTCCTGGCCGCTCTTGCGGGGATTCCAATTCCGTTGTGTTCCTGCGGTGTTTTACCTGCGGCGGCAGGCCTGAAGCGACAGGGGGCCGACAACGGAGCGACCTTGTCATTTCTTATTTCAACACCCGAAACAGGTATCGACTCAATACCGCTGACTTTTGCGCTTATGGACCCGATTATTGCGCTGATTCGTCCTGTGGCGGCATTTATTACCGCCATTGTAGCAGGTTTATCCGAAAACTTCTCCACCCGATGGAACAATTCGTCAGATAATTTTTCTCAAATTTCATGTTCCGATTCAATTGATTGCGGCGGATGCAACAGTACGGTGGTGAATCCGGGCAAACCGATGGAGAAAACATTTACAGCCAAAATCGTTTCAGGCTTGAAATATGCCTTTGTCGATCTTCTGGGTGATATCGGCAAATGGTTTATTCTTGGTATTCTGATGGCCGGTATGATAACCTACATAATTCCTGATGCGCTGTTCGAATCCTACCTGACCAACAACTTAATTGCCATTCTCGTTATGCTGGTTGCAGGCATCCCCATGTATGTCTGTGCCACCGCCTCCACACCGATTGCAGCCGCTTTGGTACTCAAAGGGTTGAATCCAGGTGCGGCCCTTGTCTTTTTGCTGGCCGGTCCTGCAACCAACGTTGCCTCTATGAGCGTAGTTTCCGGTCTTCTTGGGAAAAGGTCTCTTATGATATATCTCGGTTCAATTGCTATATGTTCTATCATATTAGGGTTTTTTACGGACATGCTCTATTACAGTATGGGTATTTCAGCAACGGCAGTAGCCGGACAGGCCGCTGATATAATCCCTCATTTTATACAGATGGGCAGTGCCGTGATTCTGGGTGTCCTACTGCTCTTTGGGCTTTGCCAAGGATATTCCCGATGCTGTACTTTCTTTCTCGGTATTCGGAAAAGATTAAATGCCATCTGACATTGATTTTAACCCTGTGGAGAGATATAAAAGACCTTGAACTTATATCAAAACTCAGGTATCCGATATCTGCAATTCATTCAGGAGGTTTTTTTTGGAAACATGCATTAAGCATATGGTTGTATCCCGGGATAAAAAGATCGTCCGATCTTCCGAGCACATGCTCATTGGCGAAGAGCCCCTGTCAATTTATGTTGAAGGAAAACCGTATTCTGTTGTGATGCGTACACCGGGTGATGAATTGGTCCATGCTGCCGGTTTCTGCCTGGGCGAAGGGATTGTAGATACACCGGATGATTTTAACACGATATCTAGTTGTGATGACATTGATCCCAATGTTGTCACCGTTACCATAAGCAAATCGAGGCTCGATAAGATAACCGGTCTTTTGGACAGGCGTGGTTTTATCAGCCAGACAAGTTGCGGAATTTGTGGCAAGGAGATTGTTAAAGATCTTTATCAGAAGATTCAACCAATCAAAGACAATACTCGGATTGATGTTGGTCTGGCTGTGCAAATTCTTGAAAATCTTTCCCAACACCAGCCCTTGCGTGATAAAACCCGTGCGTCTCACGCCGCTGCTCTTTATGCGGTTGATTTTAAGCTGTTATCTTCGGCTGAAGATGTCGGTCGACACAACGCCCTTGATAAGGCCATCGGAAAACTTTTCTTGGATCGCAAGCTTGATGAGGCTGTGATGCTGGTACTTTCCTCCCGTATTAGTTACGAACTGGTGCAAAAGGCTGCACGGGCTCGGCTACCCGTTATACTGGCTTTTTCTCGCCCGACATCACTGGCCGTAGAACTGGCATCAGAATTAAATATGACCTTAGCGTGTTTGGCTGAAGATTCCGGGTTATATATTTATTGTAAAGAGAAGCGTTTGACTATTTGAGTTCATTTAAAAAAACCAGCGGAGCAGAGTCGATATGAAACAGGAGCTTATTGAAATCATATGTAGAAAATCTTTTAAATACACCGAAGCGCCGAGTTTTAAACTTGTTTCAGGCAGAATGAGTCGTTTTTACGTGAATTGCAAGCCGACGACATTAAGCCCGAGAGGTATGTTTCTGGTGGGCCATCTTGTATTCGATATCATAAAAGATTTAAAGCCGAACGGTATTGGCGGGCTTACTTTCGGTGCCGATCCAATGGCTATGGCTACGGCATTTGTTTCAGAACTAAAAGAAAGTCCGATAAATGCCTTTTCCATACGCAAGACCCGAAAAGATCATGGAATTGTCAAGTGGGTCGAAGGTGACATGCAACCGGGACAGCGGGTTGTAATCATCGATGATGTTGCTACAACCGGTGGTTCCACAATCAAGGCTATAGAACGGGCCGGTTCCGAAGGACTGGATGTGGTTAAAGCGGTTATTCTGGTTGACCGGCAGGAGGGCGGACTTGAAAATATCCGTCAGCACGTCAGAGATGTGGCTGCAATCATTTCGAGAGATGAATTAATGAAACAGTATGAAAAAATGGGGTGATAGAGACAAATTATTAAGTTACAATATATGTCGCACAGGCGTTCTCCGATTCCCAGGAAGTTACCCGGGCAACTTTGACGTCAGAATTGTTGATCATGGATTGAAGGGCGTCTGCAATATACCGGGCAATGTTTTCCGAAGAGGGCGGGTTGTCATCATGAAAGTAATCGAGTTCGTTTAAAAACTTGTGATCCAGCCTTGCCATGATTTCAGAAACATACTGCTTCAATTCTCCAAAGTCGATCAATACCCCCGCATTGTTGAGATGCTCTCCGGCGACACAGACTTCGATCTTCCAGTTATGTCCATGCAAGTTTTCACATTTTTTACCCACCATTTTAAGCTGATGGGCTGCTGCAAAACCCGTAACAACTTTTAATTCATACATTACTGTTAAATCTCCTTAAGTTCGTGAAAAAACCGGATGGCCCAAATTTCTTTTAAAAAATCGAGGTCAGTTGGATGCCCTGTCTATGCTTCTTTTGAGAATGTTCTTTAATTTATTGGGTAGTTTGGTTGATTCAATTTTGGCGAAATCTTTGAGCAGCGCTTCCTGTTTTTTATTCAGATGGGTCGGTGTTTTAATTAAAATTTGGATGAATTGGTCTCCTCGTTTGCCGTATCTCAGAGAAGGGATTCCCCTCACCGCGAAGACGAAAGAGGTGGCCAGGTTGGGTGCCTTTTGGAATTTTCAGTGTCTTTTTGCCGTTTAAGGTAGGAACCGTTATGGTATCGCCAAGCGCAGCCTGTACAAAGGAAATCTCCATCTGGCAGATTACATTTGTATTGTCACGTTCAAAGAAGTCGTGTTCTTCAACATGAATAAAAACGTAGAGATCACCCGGAGGCCCTCCGTATATGCCGGATTCACCTTCTCCGGTCAGACGGAGCCTGGATCCGGTATCTACGCCTGCCGGTATTTTAACAGCCACCTTTTTACGAATCCTAATCTGTCCGGCTCCCTTGCAGGCAGTGCATGGATGCGGTATGGTTTGACCGTTACCATTACATTGGTAGCAGGTTGTTCTCACAGTAAAAAAACCCTGATTCCGGGAAACCTGCCCGGTGCCATTACACTGCCGGCAGGTTTCTGGATGGGTGTCCGGTTCGCACTTGCTTCCCCCACAGGACGAGCAAGTTTCCATCTTCTGTAAATCTATTTCGGTTTCTGTACCAAAAGCGGCGTCCATGAAGCTGAGCGTCAGGTCGTAACGGAGATCAGCCCCCTTTTGAACCCGGCTCCTTGACCGGCTTCCGTTGCTGAATCCAAAAAATTCCTCAAAAATTCCGCCAAAGCTCGAAAAAATGTCTTCAAACCCGCTAAATCCAGAAAACCCGGACCCTTCGAGACCTTGATGGCCAAACTGATCATAAATATTCCGTTTTTGAGGATCTTGAAGAACTTCATAAGCTTCAGAAGCTTCCTTGAACTTTTCTTCAGACTCTTTGTCGCCGGGATTTCGATCCGGGTGGTATTTAAGGGCCAGTTTTCGGTAGTTGGCCTTTAGTTCACTCTCATCGGCATTACGGCTTACATTTAATATTTCGTAGTAATCTCGTTTGTTTGTCATTTAGTTTCCTGGTAATCGCTCGGGAATTCCATGAAGTGTAACCGCGAGCGGGATCCTTTCGGCTTTCTGCAAGGTTAACAAGGGAATATTAAAATGCATAAAAATCCTTATCGTCGAAAATTCCCTGAAGCTTTTCGGAAAAAAGCGGAGATCCTGTTTCAGCGAAGCCAAAGGGAGTTTCAATTACACAATAAGGTAAGCATAAAATTTTCTACTAAAGTAATACAAAAACCAGGGTTGTCAATGAAGATGAAGGATAAAAACAGTATCACGCGGACGCGCTAGGAGTATACATTTCAAGGGGTTGAGTTTACATAAAAGGCAAAGGTTGGGGGTAAGAAAATGTTGCATGCGTCTTATCCCATAAATGATCGCCTAAGAATTGTGTCTTTTTGCCACCGCATGTCATCCCGATAGGGATATTCGATGTTGTGGTGGAGCCCTCGGCTTTCTTTCCTGTGTCCGGCACACTTGATAATAAGTTCTGCCACCATCGCTATGTTTCGAAGCTCAACAAGATCTGCAGAAACCCTAAAGTCCCAATAATACTCCCGTATCTCTTTCTGTATTATTTCAATGCGTCGCACAGCCCTTTCCAACCGTTTGTTTGATCGGACGATACCCACATAGTTCCACATGAATCGCCGAATTTCATCCCAATTTTGCGAAACCATAATAACTTCGTCGCTGTCTGTGGTGCCGACTTCGTCCCATGGTGGAGGAACAGGGGTAGAAGTGAAATCGAATGTATCGATATCCTTCACGGCCTGCCGGGCAGCCATATGGGAATATACCAGAGCTTCGATCAAGGAGTTGCTTGCAAGCCTGTTGGCACCATGAAGTCCGGTACAGGCTGTTTCGCCGATGGCGTACAATCGGTGCAAATCTGTTCTTCCAAACATGTCGGTTGCGATACCTCCGCACATATAATGGGCGGCAGGAACAACCGGAAGCGGCTCTTTGGTCATATTAAAACCGAAGGTTAAGCACTTTTTGTATAAATTTGGGAAGCGTTCTTTTACGAAATCGGAATTTTTGTGGGATATATCAAGAAATACGGAATCAGCTCCACTTTTCTTGAGTTCTGAATCTATGGCACGAGCAACCACGTCACGGCATGCAAGATCCTTTTGGGCATCATATTTTTCCATAAAAGGGCTGCCGGAAGCATCAACCAGGACCGCGCCTTCACCCCTTAAGGCTTCTGAAATAAGGAAGTTTTTGGCATCAGGGTGGTACAGACACGTTGGATGAAACTGAACGAATTCTAAATTGGCTACTGTAGCCCCGGCACGGTACCCCATAGCAATGCCGTCACCC
>PVMK01123048.1_pt1 | contig 29947 bp, 37 predicted proteins | sample 1853481 | NCBI WGS metagenome assembly PVMK01 (sample SAMN08533507, study PRJNA380276) | Marine sediment metagenome, whole genome shotgun sequencing project.
CACTTTCAGCAGTCGGTCCTGGGAGCAGCAGTATTACCTTTTCGCCATCAGCCGGGGATCGATGCTGCTCAGCAGGCTGCGATCGATCGATACGAACTCTTTCTACGCAGTTATGTTTATGGCCTGCGTCTGGCCGGATCACCATACGCCTTCAATTCCGTCGGCAGTGCCATTGCCTGTCGGGCATCAGCCTACGTGCGTTGTGGCGGTATGAATTGCCGCAAAGCCGGAGAGGACTTTTATTTCCTGCAGAAACTGGCAAAAACCGATGGTGTCGATTTCTTGACCGGAACGACAGTGTTCCCCGAGCCGCGGGTATCGGAGCGGGTTCCTTTCGGCACCGGGCGCAGTATGGCTCGTCTGCTCGATGGCGATGCGCAGGCCGTTCTCTTTTATCCGGTAGAGACTTTCCGGGTGTTGGCTGCCTGGCTGCACGCAGTAGAACATAATCTTTCCGGCGATGCGGGCTCTCTGTTGATACTCGCTGAAAAGATCTCCACAGAACTGGCCAACTATCTTGAACAAGCCAATTTGCGCACAACCTGGCCGCGATTGCAGTCGACGCATAAATCCGAAGTGCAACGTTTACAAGCTTTTCACCTCTGGTTCGATGGTTTCAGAACAATGCGTTTGATTCATATGCTGTGCGATGTCGGGCCTTGTCGTGGTGAGCCTGAAGATGTTCTCCCGGGCTATTTTGCATGGGAGGGCCGGGCATGTCCCGAGACACTGTCGGCAATGCTGGAGGCTTTGTGTTTGAACGATGGCGTGTCGCCTCTGATATGTTTATAGAAAATCTGAAAAGCTGTGCTACTATGAGCGGCAACGATACCGACCTTGCCCGTCCCGTGAGCAGGATAAAGAGATGCCAATGAATGAGACTGACAATCCTGAGTATACTTCGGAACAGAAGAATAAGCGTAGTGCTACACGAGCTCCGTTGATTGTAGAGAAAATTCCCTGTGGCGATGGCCAGAAATCCTTTTTTGGCTACGCCAAGAACATCAGCCGCAGCGGGTTGTTTATTTCTTCGATAAATCCACGTGAGCCGGGTGAAGAGTTTATGATTGAATTGACCCTGCCGATGAAGCCCCGGCACAGGGTTCGCTGCCGGTGTGAGGTTGTCTGGAAGCGGCACTATCAACGTAAAAGTACTCATGAACCAGGTATGGGTCTGGAGTTCCTCGATATCACCGCTATAGACGGCGACAAAATTGACGAGTGGGTAACGGAACAAACAGTAAGGTTTTTGTAATGGTTTGCCCTGATGACAAGCGTTGGACTATCAGGGCGGAAGGATATTGATACCTAATGTGCGTATGTAACAGAATAAACCTGAAAACCGGTTTCCTTCTTTTGTCAGTCGGGCTGCTGCTGGCGCCCCTGTCAGCCGTTGCCGTTCCCAGAGCTGTTCACGATGTTCATCGTCTGCCGGGCAATGATGAATTTCAGCGTACAATCGAAGCCCGCTGTACAATCTGCCACACACGGGCAAGGGTTGATGGGGCGATTGGTCAGCAAGTTGATTTTGATGCTCTTCTACAGCGGATGATCGAGCGCGGTGCCATTCTCAGCGAGGGTGATCAGAATGTCCTGGGTACTTTTTGGGGCTCGCCGCTTAAAGAGAATGAAACACAATCTTCTGATCCGAAATAAGCCTTATTTTTAACAGAACAAAAAAGGACCAGCCAGCCGGCCGGTCCTTTTTGTTGCATCGTTAAACAAAATTCTCAGGGCTGCCAGATCTTCAACAGTGCTTCCGCCATTTCGGCCGGACTGTCTGCAATGCTGACACCACACTCGGCAAGAAACTTTTTCTTGCTGGCCGCATCACCTTTACCACCGGAGATGATCGCGCCGGCGTGGCCCATGCGCTTGCCGGCCGGAGCAGTCGCCCCGGCGATGAATGCTGCCACCGGCTTGGTCATGTGGTCACGTACAAATGCAGCGGCCTGTTCCTCAGCGTCGCCACCGATCTCGCCGATCATGATCACCGCTTCTGTGGCCGGATCGTTTTCAAACATTCTCAGTACGTCGAAATGACTGGTGCCGTTGACCGGGTCACCGCCGATACCGACGCAGGTGGTCTGGCCGATGTCGCGGGTGGTCAGCTGCCAGACGGCTTCGTAAGTCAAGGTGCCGGAACGGGAGACGACACCGACCGGGCCAGGCTTGTGAATATAGCCGGGCATGATGCCGATCTTGCATTCGCCCGGAGTAATCACACCGGGACAGTTGGGGCCGACCAGTCGACAGTTCTTGCCTTCCATATATTTCTTAACCTTGACCATGTCGAGCACCGGCACACCCTCGGTGATGCAGATCACCAGTTCGATGCCGGCATCGGCCGCTTCCATGATCGCATCGGCACTGCCGATTGGTGGCACGTAGATGACCGAAGCGGTGGCGCCGGTCTCCTTGATGGCATCTTCCACGGTATCAGACACAGGAAAGCCTTCGATTACTGTGCCGCCTTGCCGGGGGTCACCCCGCCGACCATCTCGGCTGCCGTAGTCACGGGCGCCCTGGGCATGGAACAGACCTGTGGAGCCGGTGATTCCCTGGGTGATGACTTTGGTATTCTTGTCAATCAATATACTCATTAGATTTAGCTCCTCATTTAAAACCGGTGAGGGGTAAGGGGTGAGGTGTTAGGAAAGCTAGACGCCTCACTCTTCACACCTCTCACCTCACGTATCTCGCCTTGCTATTCGCCTTTAACCGCCTTAACTATCTTTTCAGCCGCATCACCCATGCCATCGGCACTGACGATGTTCAGGCCCGATTCGGCCAGCAACTTCTTGCCCAAGTCTACGTTGGTGCCTTCCAGGCGCACGACCAGCGGAACGTTGACGCCCAGCTGCTTGGCAGCCTCGATAATCCCGGTGGCGATGACATCGCACTTCATGATGCCGCCGAAAATGTTGACCAGGATCCCTTCAACCTTGTCGTCGGAGAGGATGAGCTTAAAAGCTTCGGTGACACGCTCAATGGTAGCGCCGCCACCTACATCGAGGAAGTTTGCCGGGTCGCCACCGTAGTGCTTGATGATGTCCATGGTCGCCATAGCCAGACCGGCGCCGTTGACCATGCAACCAATGTTGCCATCAAGAGCGATGTAGGAGAGGTCGTACTGGGAGGCTTCGATCTCGTTGGCATCTTCCTCGTCGTAATCTCGCAAATCGCGAATGCGCAGGTGACGGAAGAGCGCGTTCTCGTCGAAATTAATTTTGGCGTCGAGACAGATCAGGTCGCCCGCACCGGTCAGCACCAGCGGATTGATCTCGAGCAAGGAGCAGTCGGTATCGACAAAGGCCTTGTAGAGATTCATCAGCAGCGGGACCGCCTGTTTGACCTGGGCAATGCCGAAGCCCAGCTTGAAAGCGACTTTGCGGGCCTGGAAAGCAGTCAGGCCGACGATCGGGTCAACAGCCTCGAAGAAAAGTTTCTCCGGGGTTTTTTCTGCGACCTCCTCGATATTTACCCCGCCTTCGGCCGAGGCCATCAGGGTGACTCTGTCGGTGGCGCGATCGACCAGAAAAGAGAGGTAGAATTCATCGGCAATGTCGCAGCCGCTCTCGATCAGAACGCGCTTGACAACTTTGCCTTCCGGGCCGGTCTGGTGGGTCACCAGGGTCATGCCGAACATCGCGCGGGCATACTGTTTGACTTCGTCGGCGGTCTTGGCGATCTTGACGCCGCCACCTTTGCCACGTCCACCGGCATGGATCTGGGCTTTGACCGCATAAGGGCCATCACCGAGACGCTTGGCCCAGTCGCGGGCCGAGTTGCCGTTGTAGACCACATGTCCTTCCGGGACCGGAACCCCGAAATGACGCAGGATCGCTTTGGCCTGGTACTCGTGAATATTCATGGGTGTTTAACCTCCGCAAGAAATAGGTTGAATGAGCCAAACCCACATTTTTCAGGTGGAATTAGCCTTTGGTCAGACCTTTAAACAGTTTCTCAGCGGGAAGATTAGCGCGATTTTATCTCTTTGTCTATTTTTTTTATGTAAATAAAAGTGATTTTCTGTAAATAAAACACTGGTTTACATTGTGAAACGGGGATGGCTAAGCAAAAATTTTGTCCTATAAGGCGTAGTGTTTTTTCAGGGGTGAAGGCATACATTATGTATGTCAAGGTCCTGAAAAAACACTGCAACGCAGTAGGGCGGACTTTTTGCGACGCCATCAGCCATCAATGTTCATGTGGATGAGGCTCATCCTCATGATTTGGATGTTCATGGTCGTGCGGTCGGTCGGTGCAAGGTGGGTGTCCGTGAGTTGGTTCTTCATCGGAACGGGCAGACACCGAAGAGGCATTGGCAGGTTCGCTGCGGTGTGTGTGACTGAAGGTGTGAGCGTGTTCATGTTCATGCTCGTGGCGGTGGCTGTGTACCTGGTCTCCATGTCGGTGCGGATGCTCGTGCAAGTGGTGATGCAGGTGCTTGTGCTCATGTTCATGTTGCAGACGCATAATCTCCAGGCCACAGCGGTTACGATAGGTGAAATCGAGCTGGTTGAGACTGGTCAGATTGCTGTCGGCAAAGAATTCCTCTGTTCTGTAATCCTGCACCAGGCGACCTTCGTGCAGAACCAGTGTACGACGAGTCAACTGGCGAACAAAGAAGAGGTCGTGGCTGATCAGGATCAGAGTGACGTCCAGTCCTTTGAGAATCCCCAGCAACAGCTCCTCTCCGGCTGGATCAAGACCTGCCGTTGGCTCGTCAAGAATCAAGACCTGCGGTTGCATGGCCAATGCGGCTGCCAGCGCCAGGCGCTTGCGCTCTCCACCTGAGAGATTTAAGGGGACCCGCTCGTCGAAACCGACCAGCCCGACCCATTCAAAGACCTCAGTAACCCGTTTTTTAATTTCCCCTCTGGGCAATCCCAGCTGGCGTGGGCCAAAGGCAACTTCCTCATAACATGACGGGCAGAAAAGCTGGTCCGCTGCATCCTGAAAGACCATGCCGATCTGACGACAGTTGTCGCGCCGATTAGCCTCTGTCACCTGTTTGTCATTCAATCGGTAATGACCGCTACCGGATCGCAGGCCCATCAGGCAGGAAACCAGGGTGGTCTTGCCGGCACCGTTCTCACCGACAATGGCAAGGGTTTCTCCCTGGCTAATATCCAGGTCTATCCCGGAGAGAGCTTCAGTGCCGTCGGGGTAGGTAAATCCGTAATGCTGCAACCGGATCAGTGGATGACCTTCACCAGTAAGGTGGTTTTCAACGTGTGCGACCTCCACTGGGGAAGGCTTCTGATGATTTGATTGTAGATCCTCAGGTATTGGCGGCGTGGCAAAACGAAAGGTGAAATCGAGGCCGTGTTCGCGCAAGGACGCCCTGTGGGACACTAATTCCTTGAAAGTATAATCGTGATGAATCTGCCCGTGGTCGAGAACCACGGCACGCTCACAGATCTCATAGGCAAAGAGCAGGTTATGGGTGATGCAGATCAAGGTGCCGGTAAAATCCTTGAGCAGTTGCAGCAAGACCTCTTCCTGATGAGGGTCGAGATTGGCGGTCGGTTCGTCGAGGAGCAGGACATCGGGTGACATCGCCAGCAGTCCGGCCAGACCGGCGCGCTTGCGCTGGCCGTAACTGAGCTTGTGCGGTGCCCGTCGGGCAGCACCGGCCAGGCCGACAGCGGTCAGGGCGGTTTCGGTAGCCGTTGTCGCTACCGCTAAATCGAGTCCCTGGTTCAACGGTCCAAAGAGCACATCTTCCTGCAGGGTATTGCAGAAGAGCTGGTCGTCGGGATCCTGAAAGAGCAGTCCGATCTCCAGACGAGCGTGACGCAGATGGTCCTCAACCAGAGATTGCCCCTTGTAAATTAAACTCCCCTGTTGAACTGCCAGCAGGCCATTGAGGTGTTTGAGCAAGGTCGATTTGCCGGCACCGTTTTGACCGATTATGGCGATGCGATCACCGGGAGCGATGTCCAGGTTGATTCCTTGAAGAGCCGTCTGGCCATTGGGGTAGCTGTAAGAGAGATCTCGCAGCTCATAGAGGACCGGTCCGTCCTGTTGCAGATGAAGGTTTCGTGCAAGTTGATGCATCAGAAACCTCCCGTGGTCAGGCGATCAATGAGCACCAGACTGAGTCCCAGTCCGAGCCAGACTATCGCCTGTAGCCAATCAGATATTGAGCCGCGAAATTGATGGTGATGCGGCAGGCTGCCCGTGTAGCCACGTGCCTGCATTGCCGCATAAACCCGGTGAGTGCGTTCGAAACTGCGCACTAGCAGCATGCCGACAAAGTTGCCGAGGTCACGCAGGCTATCCCAACGGCGGCCGGGGCGAAAGGCGCGAGCCTCCATGCCGCTACGCATGCGCTGAACTTCGCCGAGAAAGACAAAAAGATAACGATGAGCAATCTGCAGCATTTCGCTGATCTTGCCGGGCAGACCCAGTCGGGTCAGTCCCTCAAGGGTCGCCCCCAATGGAGCCGTTGCTAGAAGCGGTTCCATCAACAGAGCGACACACCAGGCTTTGCCAATAATGATTAAGGCCAGCTCCAGACCGCGAAGGTTGCAGGTCAGCAATTGCCAGTTACCGAAAACGATGAGGGTGTCTCCGGGGTGAGTCGGTACAGTAAGCGGCATGACGACCATGAACATGATCAGGAAACCGTTCATGGCCACCAGACGACGCAATGAGCGATGCCATGGAAGCCGGGCGATTGCCACAGTGGTGATAGCCAGCAGGAGTGCGCCCAGAACCATGCGTGGTGACTGCAGGGAGACGGCACAGAATGCAAAACCAAGCAGAGCAATAATCTTGAAGCGGGGATCCCAACGATGAATGAGTGAGGTACCGGAGGCGTCGGCATCAATGGTCGGAATCTGCTCATCGGCTGTGGTCTGCTGAGCGATTATCATTCGACGCAGGGCGCGCATCGCCAGCCAGGAGCAGAGGATTACGCCGCAGACCAGTAACGGCAGCCAATATGCGGCAAGATGGATGGTCTGTTGCTCAGTCATCTTTTAGTTTGGTGACAGGTAAAGGCTGCGTTTTACGTAGTGTAAAAGGTGCCTCAAGAAGCTCCGGTTTGACACGAAGCAGAAAATTGACAATGAAGCCGGCAGCAATCGCCTCAATGATAACCACTGGCAGGTGAGCAAGCAGGGCCAGTTTGGCTACACCGAGAAAGTCTTCGCCGCTCAAAGCCAACAGGATCGCCAGAATCAGGGCCGAGCCAAGAACTCCAAGGCCTCCGCATAAGGCGCCAACTATGGCTTGTCGCTTGCGGTTTTGCCCGCGCAGGGTTTGAAAGAGCAGGCCGCAGGCCAGCGCCGGAAGACCCATCATCAGGGCGTTGGCGCCCAGAGCTGTCAGTCCTCCAAACTGAAAGAGCAGGCTCTGTAGAACCAGACCGAGAAGTATGGCCAGAAATGCCGCCGGACCGAGCAGAGCGCCAACAATTCCGGGTAGCAGCAGGTGAATGCTGGTTGGCCCAAGCGGGATATGCACCAGTGAGGCGACAAAGAAAGCCGCCGAGACCACAGCCACTTTGGGCAGGTCTTCCGCGGGACTGCGCCTGGCGCTCCATGTGGCAATGACCAGGCTGGCAGCTCCGGTGCCGAGGGCGATGGTCGTTGGCAGGACACCGTCAGAGATGTGCATGGGGACCGTTTGGGAGCTGGGGGTAGGACAGCATCTTTACTAACCTTTACGACGGGAGGAGACGTAGGCGGCAGCGCCGAAGAGGCCTATGATCCAGCCGATGCCGCCGATAATTTCGGTGAGGCCGGGCTTGTTTTGGGCGGCTTTGAGAGCGGCCAATTCGCGATGCAGGCGGCGCAGGTCTTTGCTCAGGGCCTGGTGTTGTTCATCAAGCCGTTCAAGCAGGATGGCATATTCCGCCGGGGCAACCTCTTTTTCAACCAGTGCGGTTTGCAACGGTGGTGCTGTTGCCGACTCTGCGGCGACAGCTGATCCTGATATCACCAGCAGAAGAGCGCCGATGATTATTGAAGAGACCTTTTTCATCATGTTACTTCCCGAGTTCTTGCCTGTTGATCTCATAGGTGGTTTTGTGTCCCATACTGGCGTCGAGGACAATGGTCAGATTATCATATTTCGGGAGGGGAAAGTGAAAGAGCCCTTCGCTGTCAGTATGGCCTTCCAGGAGTAAGATCTTGCCTGCATCGAAAACCTCAATTTTACCATTGGTCACTGCTCGTCCATCCGGAAAATAGCTTTCGACATAAACCGTTTCGCCTTCTACATATGCGAACAAGTTGACCTTGTGGGCGAAGCAGGGTGCAGCCCATAGTAATAAAATTATCAGACCAAACCGTAGCGCTTTGGCAATTTTGAATTTCTTGCTCATTTCATATCCCTTGTCCGCACCCAGTAAACCGCACCAATTTCGACTGCCTTGTCCACACCATCATGCTTGAGGGTCCAGTCCGCTTCATTCAAAGCGGCAAACCCCCACCAACCGGCACGCGGCATGGCATAGTGAAAAACCCCATTACCGTCAGCTTTTACAACCTGGGTCACATAAGGGTCTGCCGGTGCGGTAACAATGGAAGGATTGCCCGCGGACTCGTTGAGGTACTCGATTTCGATTTCGGCAAAAGCGACCGGCTCACCTTTGAGCAACACCTGCCCGGAAAAAAGGTTGTTGGTCCACAGTCCGTAAGGACGGGTCAAAGGAACAATTTCGGTTTCAAGGCCGATCGGTTCATCCCAACCCTCTTCAAGTCCAAAAGCCTGCACACAAACCTTGGTGTAATGAACAATGAACAAGTCTTCACCCGGTTCCCAGTAGGGCGTGGGTTCGACATGGAAGGTGTAATCGCCAGGGCGTTTGATCGTGAAATCAGTTGTCCAATAGGTAGAATCAGTTGCCTGGTCTGGACTTTTCCTCTTTTGGGGCCGGAGGGTTTCCAGCAGGTTATAAGACGTCCCACGATGAATCACAGCAAAGGCACTTGGTTTTGCCATCTCCATATAGTGCTGTTCCAGTGGATGAATGAATTTGACCTGTAGATTGAGAGTGCGACTCTCGCCCTGGCTGACGATGTCATTGGATGGAAGTATGAGCCCGAAATGGGCCGATACGGCTCCAGGCAGGCAGACGACCAGGGGCAAGGCTATCAATAATGAGTAACGAAGAGCCTTTAGCATCTCTGATTCTCCCGTGTTACAAAATTAATTTTCGTAGCACTGTAGAATGGCGGAGGGCTTTCGTCAATAAAAATGTTACGAATTAAAAATTCGTAGCACTCTCTGAATAATGCTCTATCGGACGATCAGCTTCGTGTCTGGATGAATTTGAGAGGTGTTCTGCAAGCATTGCAGAGGGCTTGATAGCTCTTGGAGATCCTGTTGTGCATGATGCTGGTCAGCTGGTGCTCACGACAAGAGCAGGTATACAGGTAGTCTCGTGGAACCACCCGGGCAGGAGTGGTCGCATAAGCGTGGCAACGCACAGGCTCCAGCCCGAAACAGTTTTGCATAACGGCCTGCCATTCAGGCCCGTGTGGCCGCGGGCGACGGCACCTTTTGTGGGCTTTCCAGTTGACCACCAGATGAGCGATTTCGTGAGGGATGGTATTTTTCAGGAAATCATCGAGATTTTCCGCCAGCAGTTGTTGGTTAATGCGCAGACTGGTGTGACCGTTGCGATCAACTCTGGCCTGACCGGCACAACGGCCGCGTAACGAAAAGTCTATCAAGGCCTCGGGCAGATCAATGCCATAAAAACGGCGTGCGCGCCTTTCTGCCTGACGAACAACAGCTTCGGCCTGATGATGAAGGTCTGTTTTCTGTTTGCTGGACATGGCGATATGATACAGAGGGTTGGCTTGAGTCACAAGAGATTCAACAGGGATTTAACAGGTCACGGTGGTCAGACTAAGACCGCTCCTGCTGTAGGGTTTTGATCAGTTCTCTGGCCGATTGATGGCCGGAATGGATACCAAGTGCTTTCTCACAGTCCTCCAGGGCCTGATCGTATCGCTGCATATCGTAACAGGTCTGCGCCCGGCCAAAATAGCTGTCGGATCGGCTTGGGTTAATCTGTAGCGCTTGATTGAAATCCTGCAAGGCCCGTTCGTGCTTTTTTAGAACGCGATAGCAGAGACCACGATTGGCATAACCCCGGTCACTTTCGGGGTCATAACTGATCGCACTGGAAAAATTCTTGAGCGCCCGCTGATGGTTACCCATGGCAAAATATGCCATGCCACGATGGTTATAGACCAGCCCCCGCATTTTACGATCGAGTCTCATGCCAAGTAATTGGCCATAGAGAGCAATGGCATTTTCCAGGTCATGATTGCTGTGAGATTCCAGGGCGCGCAGCATGGTTTTTTCCAGGTGACTGGCCAGGGTTGAAGTAAACGGACCTGTCTGGAGGGAAGGGGTCGTGTTTGTGGGGTGAGAGATAGCGATGAGCCCCTGGTCCTGAGCCTCCTGCTCAGCCATGGCACGACGTTTGCGTCCGTGCTGGCGGAGCTCTTTCTGGTAGTCGCGGATTTCCTGAAAAATCAGGTCGGAGAGTGTCAGGGTTGCATTGAGAGATGCCAGTTTTCGCCGAATAGATTGATTGGGCAGTTGAATTTCGCAGATTTTTCGAACCCCGGGAAGTAACCGTCCGGCCTGTTGTGTATCGAGTCGAATGGCAAGGTGAACCGAGTCGTAACCAAACTCGCGAAAGGAGTGCTGGTTGGCTTTGTGCTCTTTTTCCACAACGTCAAAATGAGTGGCAATGAGGCTGGAGACTGTTTCGATGCCCTCAAGGAAAGGACAAACTATGCGCAGGCCGAAAAAATCACTGATCGGCACAATGCGACGGTTGGTCGTTGCAGTATTCTGCTTGTGAAGCTTGTCATAGTAGGCATCGAAGCTTTTTACGCGATACCTGATTGCCGGAGTGAGGCCCTGTTGTTCAAGAATCAGGCGCATCTCCTGGGTGAGCTGTTGCAAGGCCGCCTTATGCGAATCCAACTGTTGTTCATAAAGGTCCTTGACCTTGTTCCGTTCCGGGAGTTGTACCTGGCCGGTTACGGGGTTCTTCATGCGGTGCTCCATATTCACTGAAAGCCGTCAGCTTATTAATAGCCAGACAGGCTGCAGGGGGGAAGGCAGAAGAGGTTGAGAGTTACGGTCGCAACTTCTTTTACTTTGCTCCCTGATGTGGGTTGGGATATTCCATGTATGGGGTCGTCGGTGTCACTCCTGCCGGCAGGCTGGCAAGTTCCGGAGTTCCTTTCGGGCCGAGATATCTCACGAATCGGTAGACTGCTCGCAGGTCCTGCTCCGGGGTCTTGGGCAACATGACCCAGGTCATGGGCGAGTCCTTGCGCATCTGATTGGCGAGGGTCAGCCAGGCCTCTCCGGACATGCTGTTAAGCAGCAGTCGCAGGTTGGTCGGGTATACTGTCCCTTGAGGGCTGCGGAAACCGAGGGGGCTTCCGACCAACCAGTCCTCTTCCGGGACATTGGCTCTGGTCACCATGTAGCCGGCAGTATGACAGTCATTGCATCCCATGGTTTTGATCACAGCGCGGCCACGCTCGATATCCGCCAGATGCTGAAGGTTAATCTCTTCGTCAGACAGTTGTTTACCAGCGGCTGCGCATCCTGTGACCACAGCGAGCATAACCGACAGTGAGACAATGAATTTAGAATGCATATAACCTCATTTTTATAAAAGTCAGTAGGGTTTCTCCTTACATTTTTAATAGAATATCGAGTTGTTGTTGGCTCAAAATCTGACTTGTATCGTAGATACACTTCAGGTGGAGCATAGTTGCCTCGGTTTTCAATTTAGAGAGGGTCTGAACAACAGAACCCAAATCATCAGGAGTTTTCCCCATAAAAATGTTGTCTGTAACCTGCTCCTGAAGGGAGATGATTTGCGGCGTGAGATTTTTGACTCCGGTAATGGTTTCTTTTCTGACGACAAGTAATTGGGTCTTTTGCTCCTCGGTGAGGTGCAATGTGGGATTATCCCATTGCTGCATTAACAATTTCGTCAGATGTGGGAGTCCGCTTGTAATTAAGAATGGAGATTGTTTCTTCTGCTGAGTGTCTTTTGCAGAAGGACTGTTGCCCTGTGCCAACAGGGTAGTGCCTGACAGCAGAAATATTGTTGTTAAAACAACAGTGTACAGAATCGTTTTTTTATGCATTCCCATGTTCTCCTTTTTGCTTTCTGAAGTTACAGATCGCATTAGTCACACTTGGTAGGGAAGCATTGTATCTGAAGTCCTGAAGTAATAAACGAAGCGACCCTGTTTAATGATGCAGATCAACTGTAACATATAATGAGATCGCCACAGGTGAATCACCCTCTGCACCGATAAGTCTTTGCAAGGTGCTTGTTGATCTTAAAATATTAAGGCCACTCTCAGAGGAGAGCAGCCTTTGTTATTCTCCGGCTTCATGGTCAGAGTTAAACCTGACATTGTTTCTTTTCTCTTAATTGAACATCTTGGCTCCAAGATAGGACAGTGCCGGCCAGGCGATCAGAGTGGCAGAGACAAAGGCGAAGACGCCGAGCACGCTCATGATAGAAATAGTGTAACTGGCTTTTACGGTATTGATGATATTGGCTGCGTTTTTCATGGCGTTGCTCCTGTGCTTCTCTCGCTCGGCGAAAAGGTTAGTTGCTAAAGTTTCGATCCTGGTTAAAAAATCCGGGCCTAGCAGCCTGTCGGACAATCAATGAGCTGGCTGCAAATTCGCCTGTTTGGCCCATATTTCAGCTCCTTTTCGACCAATAGCTACGGCTATTACTCTCAAATGAGCCAAAATCTGGTCTCAAACATCCAAATTTTCGCTTCAGCCCTGATAGTCCAACGGGCTGCTAGTTAAAAAGTTTCGCGCCGATATAGGCAAGTGCCGGCCAGGCGATCAGAACGGCCGAGATGAAAGCAAATACGCCGAGAGCGGCAATGATCAGAACCAGGTAACTGCTTTTTACGGTATCCATAAAGTTAGTTTGAGTTTTCATGACGACCTCCTGTTGATTTGTTGGTAATTTGTTCCTTACTCTTGATTAAAATTTTAACATTAAAAGAAACTCATGTCAACAATAAAAGCTAAAATATTTTCATGTTTCTTTAATAAATTGCAACCTATTGTTTTTGCAGTGTTTTTTGTTTGCGGATTTTATTGAAATTGCTTGTTACAGAATCTGCCTGAAAATTAATACTACAAGTTTATTTATAAATGCCTGTAAAGTGTTCATAGAATACAGCTTGATATCAGGAGGACTTATGTCTAAAAAAGTTTATCTCGCCTCTCCGCTCGGCTTCATGAAGGGAACGGAAGGATATCTACAGAACCTTAAAGACCACTTGAGCAATCAAGGTCTTGAAATCCTGGATCCCTGGAGTCAGGACTGGAGTGGCTCCATTGCTGCGTCTTTCAAGGCAATACCGTCACAGGGAATTCGTGATGCCTTCACGCATACGGTGTCAGTAATTGGAGCTGCTAACGAGAAAATGATTCGTGAGGCAGATCTGCTTCTTGCGGTATTGGACGGAATGGAACCCGACAGCGGCACGGTTGCGGAACTCGGCTTTGCTACTGCCTTGGGAAAAATCGTATATGGACTGCGAACAGACCTCCGCGATGCAGGAGATTTTCCCGGAGTCCCCCTTAACCTCCAGGTTCTCCACTTTATTAATTCTTCAGGGGGGTGTTTATTCAGAACTATTGATGAGATTCAGCTATGACACTACCGGGTAGCAGCCTGTCGGACTATCAGGGCTGAAGCGAAAATTTGGATATTTGAGGCCAGATTTTGGCTCGCTTGATAGTAATAGCCATAGCTATTGGTTGAAAAGTTCGCGATGAAACATTGAGCATACGCGCCGCTTCTTCTTGGGTAATACGCCCTTCTGTCCAGATACTGAAGGTTTTTTCAAAACGCATTTTACGAATCTCCTGTAGCAGTTCTGTCGGTGTCATAATCACCTCCTGAACGGAGAATTATGAACCGGACAGATGTTGTGCTACAAACCCGGACAGTTTACGTGTTACTAACATTACAGGAGGTTTTTCTTGATCTAAAAGTCAATGTATGACTAACTTAGTAGACTTCTGCTGTCGACATGATGCTGTCAGGGGGGTATATGTGAAACTCAAAGAGGGTGAACCTTCCATGTTTACAAAAAACATTCTTTTCATGTATTCCAAAAACATTTTGATCGTCGATGACAGGCTTCTTTTCCTGAAGAAGGCTGAAGACGTTTTTCGTCGCGAGCAAGTAAATATTATCAAAGCGAAATGTGGGCCAGAAGCCGTAGAGCTAATTAAAAAAGAGAAGCCCGATCTGGTATTTATGGCTCTTGATATGGAAGGGGGGAACGGTGATGATGCCTGCAAGGAGATCAAAAATGATTGCAGTTTAAAATCAACCCCCATCATTCTGTTAACAAAGGGCAACAACCAAGAGGACATAGAGCGTTGCCTAAAAGCAGGATGTGATGATTTTATTCATAAACCGTTTACAAGTGAAGTTATGCTGAACGCGAGTAAAAAATTTGTTAAATTTCCTCGTTGGTCTGGGAAAAGGGCCAAAATCGATGCCCTTGTAACATGTATCACAAAGTCTGAGAGACTGTTTGAAGGGGCTCTGTCTGACATTTCTGTTGGTGGATTTTTTTTGGAAGCAGAAGACGCGAGGCCTATTGGTTCAGAACTCCATCTTGTCTTTAAACTTAAGCCCGATTTACAACCCATTATATGTAAAGGTCGTGTCGTCTGGGCCAACCTAAAAACAAACCTAAAAAAAAGCTACGCATTACCGGGTATGGGCATCGAATTCACTGACATTAAAAAACTGGATATTTTGTCAGTCCAATCATTTGTATCGCAGGGTTTGTGATCGTCAGGTTCAAAGCCTGCGTACCGTAAATCTAGTGGCTACTGGTCAGTTATGGGAGCCCTTGTTCGGCCGGCAGCTGTTGAATTGCATATTCTCGCAATTGATTATTAGATGTCCTTGTCTTAGAAGTCACGACTTATGATAATGTTATGATTAAAGAGCCCCCTGTGTCAGCTTTCCGCTACGTTGATCTTTTTTAAGAACAACCATAGCTGCCATCCCCGGCGTGATCTTTTCGCGATGTTGTCCATTCATAGATTATTTCTTCTTCTTGTTCTGGCTCGCCTTAAGCAGATCAGCAAAGATTCCCATGCCGGAAACAGCAGCGACAGAACCGATAAATTTCATAAAAACATCCCGCCTTTGGCTTCAATGAGCAGGATCAACGACAGCCTGCCCCTTTCACAATGCTGACCAACAAAAAAAGGGGCCACCTGGTCGCCAGTGGATTTAAAGTCATCACTCTAAATGATTACTTCTTGGCAGCTTTCTTCTCTTTTTTTTCCGCCTTTTTTTCTTTCGGGGTTTTGGTCGAAGCTTTCTTGACCGCTTTTTTGCTGTCCTGACCCTTGCCCATGGCTTTTGCTCCTTATCATTTAAGATTGTGATGCGTATTCACCATATGCGACGCATTATACACTAAGGGACACTTCCGGGGGTATCCCCAATGTCAATAGAGTCTGATCAGCAGCTTTCGCACTTCATCATAACAAGGTATAATTTTTCGACCTGATTTCTTGCCCAGAGCGTTTTGCGCAAAAACTTGAGACTCGACTTCACCGAAGGATCGTTATTGAAACACCTGATATCAATGCGCGTGCCCAACTCGTCCCAGCCATGCTGAATTTTTGATGCACAAGCATTTCGCGTTGTATCTCATCGGCGCTGGGACTTTTCTCTTTACCATCTTGGCGCTCTCCCTGGCTGCCGGCAGAAGCAATCTGAAATCAGCTCAACTTGCGAACAGAGCCTTGGAATATGATATTATATTCCCCGATTCAAAGTTTACATAAAGCGGGACACTTCCGGGAGTGCCCCCAGTGTCATCGGATCATCCATAAAAGGGGCTCGCCGGGGCGAAACAAACCGAACACACAGCACGGACCAGGGAAAGACGGGAAACAGTTGGCTCATCTCCATAAAAACAAACAGCCTGGCAAGCTGAGGAAGCTGAAGAACTCCGGAGGGATGACCATTCTCCACGAAGATCGGGATCTCCTAGTAGTAGTGAAACCCTCAGGACTGCTGACCGTCGGCACGGCACGGGACAAGACGCGCACGGCCCACTACCTGCTCAATGATTATGTTCGCAAAGGCGACCCGAAATCGCGCAACCGGGTGTACGTGGTTCATCGCCTCGACCGGGACACCTCCGGGATTCTGCTGTTTGCCAAAAGTGAACCGGCCAAGCGGTTCCTGCAGGAGCATTGGGAGGAGACCGACAAGTACTACCTGGCCATCGTCCTCGGCCGATTGACGACCCCTGCGGGCACAATCTCCACCTATCTCGCCGAGAACACCGCTCACAACGTCTACTCCACCGGTGACGCCGCCAAGGGCAAGCTCTCTCATACTGAGTACCGGGTTCTGCAGGAAACCAGGGAGAGCAGCCTGGTGGAAATTCATCTGCTCACCGGTCGCAAACACCAGATCCGTGTGCACTTCGCAGAGCAGGGACACCCTGTCCTGGGAGACCGGAAGTACGGCAACACCGCTCCGGCGGCGAAACGACTCGCCCTGCATGCCCGCACGATCAGCTTCATCCACCCCTTCAACGGCAGGCGGATGACTTTTGATACCGGGATGCCGGAAGATTTTGTCAGGATGTTGGGGAAGGGGTGAGCCTCTACTCCCTCGCTATTTCCCCCCTTGTGTCAGCATAGTTTTCGCCTCTTTGTTTGTTTGAGGTGACAACTATGCTGACACAGTACTAACCCTGACAAATAATAAATGGCCACTCGGAACTGATCCAAGTGGCCATCATTTTGTTGATTAAATGGCGCCTTAAATGTCTCTATCAACAAGAAGCCGTTTTTCCTCTCAGAAGCCGTGATTTACAAGAAAAAAACCCCACAGTTCAGGAGGTAGAGACTGTGGGGCGAGCTTTTTCTGTTTTTAGGAGGTTTTGAAAAAGATTATCTCTGGCCCGCCTGCCACAGCAAGCCTTCGATGGTTGTTAATTTATCGAATCCTTCAACAAAAATATACGTGGTGTTGCGTAAACTTTAAATCGACACTTCACGAAACCGAACTGCGCAAAGACGCACATCACAGAGGGTCCTGCTGATAGTGTTCAATAAGAGGCCTAATTTCGTTTGAGTCCAGCACGGCTCTTTGTCCTGAAAGAAACCCGAACTTCCTATGCGCTTCTCGCACAGGAGTTATAGGCTAAGGGCTTCTGGATATTGTGGCGTTCGAGAAGTGCCTTGGCCTTCGCATGGTAAATAATTATCTAAGATTCATCAGAAGTTGATCGCCGAAAACACTAACTACCTGTTAACGACCACCTTAACCGGAAGCTGAGTCACAGAAACCTGCTCAAGATAAAAATCAAGTGCCTTTTGCTGTGTGCACCTGGTGTGTTGGCTGTAGACAGCCTCTCTGGAACAGAAGCTCTGGTTATCCTTCACATCACCGTATGAACATTCGTGGCAGATAGGTAAAAACATGACTCGCTCCTTCAAACCCTGCAATGTAAGAAATACCGCTCAGGGCAGGCCATTTAGTATTTGAGATGTGGTGATCTTTAAGAAAATGGCCTACCTTCGTATAAACGTGGGCCGTTTTCTTGCTCCCAGAAGAAACTTCATATAAGTGCTATTTTGCAAGTTTAAGGCCACAACTATAAGCCCCCCGAGTGCATCAATTCGAGGAATGATAACTTACTGATAAGTTTGAGGATATTTTAGCTGGATAAATTGTTGCCATTTTTATTGTGCTGCGGTTTTCATTACTTAAAAACAGAAAAAGTGCCCAAAATTGTCCCTATAGTAGTGACGTTTTGGGTTATGCCTAGCAGAATGGGTTTCGGAACTGGTGGTTTTCAAGAAAACGACTGCCAAGAGGGCGACGAGAAGCCAAAATCATGCCATGCCGAAGGCCCAGAGAAGACCTATAACTATAAATACAGAGGGGAGAAGGTTTCCGACAGGTAGTCGCTTGATACCTAGCAGGTCGATAGCTATAGCAACTATCAATAACCCACCTACAGCGTTCATTTCGGTGACTACCGATTCAGTCAAAACAGTTTTAGCAAGTCCTGCCGCTAAGGTGATACCACCCTGGTATATGAGTAGGGGGATTATAGAGAAGACTACGCCTATGCCGAGTGCGGAGGTCAGAGCTATCGATGCGATGCCATCAAGAGCTGCTTTTGCGTAAAGGATCGTTGGTTTCCCGCCCAGGCCATCCTGTAGAGCACCCATAATAGCCATGGCGCCCACACAATAGAGCAAGCTCGCAGTGACAAATCCTTCTGAAACTTTACCCATACCTGAAAAGCGTCGTTGCAAATGTTCGCCAAAGTCTTCTAGCCGTTTTTCTATGTCTAGTCCCTCTCCAACAATACCGCCGAGAACTAATCCACCAATCACAATCATAATCTGATTGCTCTGCAGGGCAAGTTGCAGACCGATAAGCAGGACCGCAAGTCCCAAGCCCACCATCATGGTCTGTCTCATTCTTGCAGAGAGATAGTTTCCAACCAACTTGCCGGCCAAACAGCCAACAATAACAGCTGCGACATTAACTAACGTTCCTTGAAGAATCATGAACTACCCCGCAACTTATTTTTGAAAAGCAGCCGAAAGTAGCACAATAAGGTTTGTATATTCAATCCGCATTCTGACTTTTAGAGTTATAAAGTCCTTCCTAAATGTCTCTATCAATAAGAAGCCGTTTTTCGTCTGATAAGTCGTGCAATTCAGAACACTTCCGGTGTTTCTAGCAGAACAAGTAGTTTGCTTTGAAGTAAGCCTCCCTGACGGAATTCTTTAGAGTATGCCGAACACGGTTTTAATGTTGACTGGTTGTCAAGCGTGGTCTATTCAAGATATGTAAAAAAGTTTTCATACTTAAACCGGTGGGGAGTGGCGGTCACGGGTGACGTTGGTGCGAACTCCGAAAAGCAAATTCCTGTCAACAACTATTATGTAGGAGGAAACAGCTATGGGCTGGTTGGTAGCCGGGCTGATTATTTTCTTTACCGTACACTCAATATCGATTGTTAACGAGCCCTGGCGCGATCGAATGGTCGCAAAATTAGGCGAAGGACCCTGGAAGGGTATCTATTCAGTGGTGGCGACAATCGGTTTCTTCTTGATTGTCTGGAGTTATGGACTGGCTCGTCAGGAGACGGCAGTCATCTACTTTCCCGCCCCATGGCTGATGCATATGTCGATGTTGCTGCTGATCCCAGTCTTCCCCCTACTGCTGGCCACCTATCTCCCTGGGCGCATCCGGGTCGTTGCCAGGCATCCCATGCTGATAGCGACCATTCTTTGGGCTTTCGCTCATCTGCTAGTTAATGGCAGGCTGACTGATATTCTGCTGTTTGGCTCTTTCCTGGTCTGGTCTGGCCTGGATCTGTTCTCAATGCGGCAGAGAGTGCAGCGGCCTGTGCCTAGTGCACCAGCATTAAGATTTAATGATCTAATAACCATGGTGCTTGGACTTGCTCTCTACAGCATGTTTGTTGTCTGGTTGCATAGCATGTTGATCGGGGTTCCACTTGTCATACTAACCCGGTGAGGGTGCTCTACGAATGCTTACCAAATAAGCCGATTTCCGTCTCAGCAGTCGTGACTTATAGGAAAGAGACTGATGTCCAACGGCCTATTTATCGTCGGTATGTTCCCACGTAAATTGCAGAGAGAATGAGTAAGACGCCGACGACTTCCCTACCTTCGGTTGGTCGTGAGAAAAAAAGCATATCCCACACGAAAGCGAGAGCTGGTTGCAACAGAAGGAAGAGGCTAGTGATAGTAGCACTGGTGTGTTTGATCGCTGTAGAGATTAAAGACCATCCTATCGTGGTACAGACGACTCCTACACCAGCCAAAGCCCAGAATGATATAGCGTCAGGAATAATAAAGGAAGAACCAGTTACAGGCATAATGATGCTGAAGAAACTAGAGCATGTGATAGCAATGACAAACATTGCTGAAACACCACTTACCTCTTGATGGTTCATTGCGCTCTTGAGGAAAAGAATGTAGGCGGAGTAGAAGACAGCACTCACGATGCCAAAGAGAATGCCAAGACGGTAGCCTTCGTCTAGAGAACTCAGATCGACTCCTGTGATGAAGAACAATCCAAATAAAGCCATTAGAATCGCGACAATAAATATACGGCTGATTTTCTCTCTAAACAGAAAACATGAGAATATAGCTGTAAAAAAAACCTGAAAATTTATGATTAGAGTTGAAAGTCCTGGTCCTACATAGTGGATGCTACGATGCCAGCACATGAAATCAAAACTCAGAAATAAGCCGCTACATACAAGCAGTAATAAAGTTTTGCGGTGCATGAGCAGACTTACAGCTTTAAACCGCATCAATATAAAAAGAGAGATTGCCGCAAATAGCATGCGGTAAAAGCCTGCGCTGTCGGGAGAAACGTCAGCCAGTCTTATGAAGATAGGAGCAAAGCTGATACAGGTAGACCCTATAAGCAGCCAGAGCAAGGGGCGAACATGGGCACTTGGTGTTGATGTCGCCATGGTGCTTCTTTCCTAAATAGCAGAAGAGTTATAGATGGTTTTGACAGCCTAGCATCGACAGCGACTTAGCCCCCCGCTGCTTTATGCAAACCGCTCTAATTGACTTGGCGATTTGATCACAGAGACCATAATGGAAGCAAGGAAATGCAGTGTGAATCGTCTTTGTTGAGGCAACAGCTAATGAAGGTTCAGAGGCCCATAATCCACTACGAAATTACAAATGACCACCAAGGATCAGATCCCTGATGGCCATAATTTTGCGGATTAAAGAGCTTCCTGAATAGCTCTATCGATAAGAGGCCGTTTTTCTTCTCACAAGTCGTGACTTGCGAGACATAACCGGGTGACTCGAGAGTGTCTAGGTGACTAGAGGCGAATTACTAAACTTAAATCCAGTTTGTGCTTCTCGCTTTTCGAGGCAACTTGTGTTTTGACCGGTGTTTGGGGTAGCCCACCATCAAAGCTCCATAGACCCTGCGGGATTTATCAAGATCCAGAAGCTGGTTAATCCTTTTCGACTTTTTCCCTGCGGCACTTATCAAGAAACCACCCCAGCAGGTTCCCAAATCGAGTGTTGGTGCTAATATTTCTATATTTCTCATAGCAATTGAGCAATTGATTTGGGCTAAATTGTTGGCCTTTAATCCGTGGGCGATGATTACCATAGGTGCATTCCGAAATATCATGCCCTCTATTTCATGGTTTGCCTTTCGATGTTTTATGATTGCATGATAGCTCTTATATTGTTCGGCTAGATCTGGACCAAATTTTTTGGTGAGTATTTTCATAATAAGACCATCTCCGTGAGCGAATTTCAAACCCGCGTGCCAGAGAATATTGATCACCAACAGCTCTAATTGCCTTAATATGGCTTTGTTTTTTAAGATGATGAACCCTTCAGATTGAATGTTGCCACCAGACCCGGCATGGCTTGCAGATTCAAGGAGTTGCTTGACTAGATCATCGGGGACCGGTTCTTCTTTATATTTCCTGATCGATCTTCTAGAAAACAACAATGCCTTGATCGTATTGGAGGATAGATCGATCTCTTGCAATTCTTCCAAAGTCTCCAATGGAATCTTCTCATGATTAATCGCTTGAGCAGAACATGCTGAAACACAGTGACCACAATGGCAACATTGCTCAGGGTGTTTGATAATCGGCCCTCTATGTCCTGATTTGTCTTCATGAGCAATCACATAATCAGGACAAACATCGTAGCAAGCAAGACATTCAGTGCATTTTTCAAGATCAATACTAATCATTGTTTTGCCCTCGGTCATTACGCTTCTCCCTTCTTTACCTGGGTTCATATTTGGTCCTATTCAAACTGGTCTTGTTGAAATTCAACTCGGAGGAGTTGACTCCCCGTAGCTTACCGTGAGGCTGTTTCTCTATATAGACGGGAAGCGGGAATGAAAGGATACGCTTCGACAGTTATTCCATTGGGAGGTGACTAGAAAAGTTTTCCTGCATAGGGAGGGAGCAAAAGCTTATGGACGATGTAGCCGACGGCGGAGTGTCTCATAACTCTGACTCATAAGAAAGCTTTTCTCCTCAAGTCGATATATTTGATATGATTAAAACATGGAAGTAGAGTACCGCTAGAGCATGGTTAACAAGGAGGTCTCCTAATGGATGGTGAGATCTACGATTTCGAGAAACTGCACGCTCGCTTCAGACCGAAGATTCACACCTACTTGTGTAGATTAGCGGGAGAAAGCGAAGCTGATGACCTTTGCCAGGAGGTGTTCGTCAAAGTTGAAAGAAGTCTGGGCTCTTTTCGCAATGAAGCACAACTCTCCACATGGATCTACAGGATCGCCACTAACAGTTTCCATGACCGGTTGCGCAGCCCGTCCTTTAAGCAAAAAAGCAAAGAGCATCCAATTGAAATCGATGATCACACTCTTGAAGACAGGGATTTTATCACTCAGCAGCAAAAGCCCGGAATTGACCAGCAGGTTATCCGCAGTGAAATGAATGACTGCATCCGGGGATACATCGATCAGCTTTCAGAGGATTACCGGACAGTGCTGCTGTTAAGTGAAGAAGAGGGTTTCAAGAACAGAGAGATCGCCGAGATCCTGCAGATCAGTCTCGACAACGTCAAAATTCGTCTCCACAGAGCCAAAGCCAAGCTAAAAGAAAGTTTGCAGAGCAACTGCGACTTCTATCTGGATGAGCGTAGTGAGATTGCATGTGATCGCAAACAGCAGTGCGACATTGAAGATTGATTAGTTTTTCTAGTCATTAATTCCTGCCAGATTTACCTTTTAAAAAAATCTACACACCAGCTGTATCCATTTACCTCTCACCATCGTCTATTAAGACAGAAGGGAGGTGATATCCATGACCACAACTGAAATTACCGAATACTGGTGGTTGCTGCCATTATTGCTTATGTTTTTTTGTTGCGTCTGGAATGGCGGTTGTTGCTGTACTTCTCGTCGCTATAGAGGCGTTGAGCAGCGCGACGATCAGCCACGGTAAACTCCAGGGGACAAAAAATGATTGACTGGCTATTGGTTGCCGGTTCGTTAAATCGTGCATGCGGGAAAAAACAACAAGGAGAAAAAAGATGGCAGAAACAGAACAACAAAATGATACTGCTAAACAGTGCTGCGAAGGTGATGACAAGCAAGACTGCTGTGAACAGATGTTCACAATGATGCAAAAGTTTATGGGTGACAAAAAAGGCAGTTTTGATTGTGCTGCTATGATGGAGAAAATGGGTTGTATGCCTCGGCAAAAGGCAGAGTGATAACGTGGGGGCAGGTCAAGCGTTGGCTTGCCCCCTATTTATTATCATTGCTAACAATCTCACAGCTCTTTGACAAAAAACTTTTTTTGGAGCCAGAAAGCGACGTGGACCAGACCAATCAGTGCTGGCACCTCGACCAACGGACCAATAACCGCTGTAAATGCGACCGCCGAATCGAGCCCGAAGACCGCAACAGCCACGGCAATAGCTAACTCGAAATTATTGCCGGATGCAGTAAAGGCCACTGTGGCAGTTTTGGAATAGTCTGCGCCTGCCCTGACCCCCATCCAAAAGCTAACCAGAAACATGATGACAAAATAGATCAGCAGAGGAATAGCAATGCGCACTACGTCGAGCGGTATGGAAACAATCAGTTCTCCTTTGAGGCTGAACATAACAACGATGGTGAAGAGCAACGCCACCAGAGTGATTGGACTGATTTTAGGAATGAACTTCTTTTCGTACCAGTCACGCCCTTTAGATTTGATCAGTACTAAACGAGTAAGCATCCCGGCAACAAAGGGGATGCCGAGATAGATGGCAACACTTTCGGCGATCTGGACGATAGAGACTTCAACGACCGCTCCCTGCAGACCGAACAACGGCGGTAGCACGGTAACGAAGAACCAGGCATACACTGAGTAGAAGAGCACCTGGAAGATTGAGTTGAAGGCGACCAGCCCGGCGCAGTATTCGGTGTTGCCTTTGGCCAATTCATTCCAGACAATGACCATGGCAATGCAACGAGCCAGACCTATCATGATCAGCCCGACCATATATTCCGGATAGTCGTGCAGGAAAATAATGGCAAGGGTGAACATCAGTATCGGACCAATCACCCAATTTTGCACCAACGAGATTCCTAGGATCTTCTTGTTCTGAAAAACCTCTCCCAACTCCTCGTAGCGTACCTTGGCTAATGGCGGGTACATCATCAAGATCAGGCCGATGGCAATCGGGATATTGGTCGTGCCCACGGAAAAGGCATTAACCACATCTTTAACGCCAGGTGCCAGCCAACCCGCACCAACACCGATGAACATAGCAATAAATATCCAGAGCGTCAGATAGCGATCGAGAAAAGAGAGCTTTTGAGTTAGGCCCTGTTCCATATCATTTTTCTGGTGTAGTTCCCCTGAGAAATCAATGTGATGCTCCCTCGCATCGTAAGCTTCTCCATCTAATAGACAGTTCGTAACAAGAACAAGCCACCCGAAATTCGACGGATGGCTTGTGTTTACGCTTCATCAATTCCTCCGAGAAATTCTCAGAAACCCACATAAATCAGACACGGCTAATTTACATCAGTCGTGAGTTGAGGTCAAAGGGGCATTTTCCAATAAATCCTCCCGCATTGCCTTGGAGTGCTCAGGTCAGCATAAAGGCGAAGTTCTTAGAAATCCTGACATATAGAAAAACGCCCCAGGAAACTCTGGGGCGTTTTGTACTAATTTCTTTCTACGAGTGTTCCCGTCGTGGGAACCTTTGTTGAATTACTCAATTTCAGTAATCCAATTATTATCGATTCTCATTTTGATAAAACTTCCTCTAAATGGCCTGGTGGATCAGAGACTAGCATAGAGCCTTCCTCCTTTGCATTCGAGGGGCCTCAGTTAGGATTTGAGGTGTGTAAACAATATCATAAAGCGGATTAAAATGCTTCTTAAATGTCTCTATCAATAGTAAGCCGTTTTTCTTCTCAGAAGTCGTGACATTTAAGAATAATGTTGTTGAGGTTCTTCAGTAGGTTGGAACGATTTTAACATAAGACAAAAATAATATCTTGTCCTGTAGACAGACCTGTCTGTCTATGCTATGTTCAGACCATGATCAAAACACGCACCGACATAGCTCCACGTGAGCGGATCCTTGAAACGGCAGCCGATCTCTTCTTCACCCAAGGATTCCGTGCGACTGGTATCAACGAAGTGATTGCAAGGTCAGGGGTCGCCAAAGCTACCTTCTACAACCACTTCCCAACCAAAGATGATTTATGCTTGGCGTACCTTCGGGATCGTAACACTAACGAGTTTGAAGCGATCAGTGCATTTGTCCATGACCATGTCACCCCCCAGGAACGGTTCCTGGCGGTTATGGAGTCGGTGCAACCTTGGCTCGAGGCAAACAACCTACGTGGGTGCGCCTTTCTCAATATGGTGGCGGAGGTTCCTGACCCACGCAACCTCTTGCGCAAGGAAGGCTTGGAGCACTACGAGAGCCTGCGGCGCTTGATACAAGACCTCGCCCAGGATCTGATCCGGTCCGACGTGCAAAAGTATGACAGCCTTGATGTTCAGGTTTTGACCGACAATTATCTGGTGGTTCTCGGTGGAGCGATAGCAATGACCGAGATTTATCATGATATCTGGCCAGCTATTCAAGGGGTAAAATTAATCAAACGTCTCATCGACCAGGGGTAATATATTTTTTACCCCACAACAAGACAGACCTGTCTGTCTACTTAAGGAGAATAATTATGGTACCCGCACATAAAACAACTATTATCAGCAACGGCGTTAATGTTACTCAACTCTTCGATACTATCGAAGCCATCAAAGGAAATCCCGAGATCTCAAAATTCAAATTTCGTGCGACCAACGAGTGGCAGGCGGGAACTCACAACCGCGCAACAGTTAAATCATTCTATGGCGCTATGCAGGAAGACGACAGTCGGTTGCCGATGGTCTTCGAGATTGATGAGCCCCCTGTTCTGCTTGGGGAGAACAAAGGGGCTAACCCTGTTGAATACTTGCTGGTCGGGCTTTCAGGTTGCATGACCACAGCCATGGTTGCTCATGCTGCTGCCCGCGGAATCGAGATCAAATCGGTTACGTCGCGCCTTGAAGGAGATCTGGACGTTCAAGGTTTTCTGGGCCTTTCGGATACAATCCCAGTGGCCTACAAGGAAATTAGAGTCAGCTTCAAAATCGAAGCAGATATCAGTGAACAAGAGAAACAAGAACTGTTGGAGATGACCAAAAAGTATTCTCCAGTATTTAACACGGTCACAAATCCGGTAACAGTCAAGGTTGAGCTTGATCGCTCTTGATGCAAAAGATAAACTACTAATCAAAAAAATGGCCACCAAGGATCGAACCCTGGTGGCCATTGTTTTATCTTCCTAAATGTCTCTATCAATAAGAAGCTGTTTTTCTTCTCACAAGTCTTTATTTATGAGACATCATGGCCCGATAACCAATTTTCTGCTTCCTCTTTTTGGTCTCTATCAAAAGCCTTAATCTCTAGACCTGGGTACAAAGCCCCCTCAAATTCACTAACCTTCTTCAACCAAGCTTTATCAGTCAATACCGCTGCGCGATCAAATTTTTTCATAAGACCAAACATCGCAGGAAGCCGAGAAAATTCAACTGCAATTGCTCCAAGTGACGGAAGGTGAAAGTCGATAACGTCATACAACATTTTGCCATTTTCAATATCCTTCGACTTACTGACAAGTTCGTCTAATGCAATTTTCATTTCTTCAGTATTCAACTTTCCACTCAACTCAATATCCAAGCGATTTATGCCATTTGGTATTACGTTAAACATAAACACTCCTATTCATGAATACTTTAGATAGTGGTTTTACCTGAAAAGAGTCGTCACGGTTAACTATTTAAAAACGTCCCAGATACCCTGTGACTGACACACTTAATAAATTCTCAGAAATCCTCTCATATTGTTTTGATGCAGTCAAACTTACAGAAATGCATAATTCTTGCTGACCCTGACAAATAAGAAAAGGCCACTTGGATCATCTCCAGGTGGCCATAACTTTGCCTTCCTAAATGTCTCTATCAATAAGAAGCCGTTTTCTTCTCAGAAGTCGTGACAAATGAGACACTCAAACCATAAGCGAGATCCCTTAAAATTGTCGAGGTCTGGCTTTTTAGAACCAGAGGCTCAAAGCGGTCTATTTGTTAATCTGATCAATAGTTTTTATATCTTCCTGTTCAATTGGCGTTGATTCGTCTTCAAATGAGGTGTCTCCATTAATCTGACTAATTGTTTTTATATCTTCCTGTTCAATTGGCGTTGATTCGTCTTCAAATGAGGTGTCTCTATTGATCTGGTCAATTGATTTGATGTCTTCCTGTTCAATCGGTGTTGATTCATCCTCAAAGTCCGAACCCGCGACGTAAAAAGGGCAAAGCATAGTAAGAATTGTGAAAGATATGATAACCAGATTTTTCATAGTTTCATCCTTTGATCTTATTCATACAGAAAGTTAATAGACCAATCTCTGCACAGTCATGTCCGTAAGCATAAGCTTGCCAATGATTTAATTTTTGTCAACCTGATGGATTTTTTTAGGGGAAATTCTTATAAATCTTACATTGTTTGCAGGGTGTGTAATTATCTAAAACCCAGGATTCTTACTGACCCTGACAAATAAGAAATGGCCACCCAGGGTTGATCCTGGTGGCCGTAAATTTGTTGATTAAGCTGTCTCTCAAATCCCTCTATCAATAAGAAGCCTGTTTTCGTCTCAGAAGTCGTGGTCAGTAAGAAAATGTTCTACTCATTGTTAATTGATTATTAATGTTACGATGGTCGATAAGTTGACCATGAGGGCATGAGGTTGACTTGAAGAGGATATTAACCTTGTATAAATTTTGGTGTCCGTGGTAGCTTTGAGAATCTTAAACGTTTGTGCAGAGATAGTTTGTTAGACGAGATTAAAAGTTAATCAGTCACAAATATGCCACGCAGACCTTTTATGGTTGCATGTTTTTTTATTTTTAAGCAGATATGGTTGCACAACCAAAACGTTCCCACAGGGGAACATGGAGTTAAAAATGGCTGAAGGTACTGTGAAGTGGTTCAACGATGCAAAAGGTTTTGGTTTTATTGAGCAGGACAATGGACCGGATGTGTTCGTACACTTTTCTGAAGTCCAAGGCGACGGTTTCAAATCTCTCGCTGAGGGAGATAGGGTGAGTTTTGATGTCACTGAAGGCCAGAAAGGCCCTCAATCATCAAATGTTCGCAAAGTGTAAGGCATCTACATTAGATTAGCTAAAAAGCCTCGCGGATTTCCGTGGGGCTTTTTGTTGTCCAGATACCGAAATGAGAAATGGCCACTCAGAGTTGATCCAGGTGGCCATAATTTTACAGATTAAAGTGCTTCCAAAATTCCTCTATCAATAAGAAGCCTGTTTTCGTCTCGGAAGTCGTGCTCTATAAGAAAGTATTCGCAGCTTATCATGCGGCCTGAACCTCGGGAATTTGGGACCAGTTTTCCGGCCTGGCTCAGAATTACTTCTCTTGGCGTGGCACGACTACAATCCCAGATTCCGTTACTGTGTAGCCATGACTCCGATCGGCCTCATGATTGTAGCCGATGGTCGAGCCGTCGGGAATCACCACGTTCTTATCTATAATCGCCTTACGGATCTTAACATTCCGACCGACTGTGACATTTTCAAAGAGGATGGAGTCTTCGACCAGACTGTAGCTGTTAATCTTGCAGCGCGGTCCGATAATGGAGCGACGGACAGTGCCCCCGCTGGTGATGCATCCAGCGCAGACATAAGAGTCGATGTTTTGTCCACGGCGGTCATCATCATCAAAAACGGTCTTGGCTGGAGGCAGGTTCCCTTGGTTGGTCAGAATTGGCCACTTGTAGTTGTAAAGGTTTAACTGCGGCGACACGTTGATAAGATCCATGTTCGCCTCATAGTAGGAGTCGAGGGTCCCCACATCCCGCCAATAGCCCCGTTCCTCTTTCCTCATCCCTGGGACCACATTGTCGTTGAAATTGTAGGCAAAAACCCGGTCGCCGTTGGCCAGCATCATCGGGATAACATGTTTGCCGAAATCGAGATCCGCGTGTGATTTCTTCGCCTCTTGCAGTACTTCGATCAGTTTCCGGGTAGGAAAAATGTAGTTACCCATAGATGCGTAACAGGTCTCTCGTCCCGGAATCCGCTCCGGGACCACAGGCTTTTCAGCAAAATCGTTGACCCTGGACTCTTCGTCCACGGAAAAAATACCAAAACGACTGGCTTCCACCACCGGAACTTCCAAGGCGGCAATGGTAATGTCTGCTTTGTTCTTGCGGTGGAAGTTAATCATCTGGGTGATGTCCATCTTGTAGATGTGGTCGCCGCCGAAAACCGCGACGTAATCTGCGTCAGTCGATTCGACGAAGCGCAGATATTGGAGGATCGCGTCGGCCGTCCCTTTGAACCACTCCTCGCTTTCGCTGCTGGTCTCTGGGGAAATGTCCACGTAGAACTCACCCAGTCCTGTCCATTTACCCCAGGATTCCCGGATGTGCTTGTTGAGTGAGTAGGCTCGGTACTGGGTCAGAATGTAGACCTTCTTGATCCCTGAATTGAATAGGCTGGAGAGGACAAAATCGATAATTTTGTATTTTCCGCCGAAAGCAACACTTGGCTTGGCCCGGCGCAGAGTTAAAGGGCTGAGCCGTTCTCCTTTGCCACCGGCCAGGACCATTGCAATAGTACTTCTCCCCACATTATCCATGGCATTCATAAGTTCTTCTCCTTGCGAAGCAAACCTTTTACTGACGTTGTCTCCTCTATTCTGACAAAGACCTTTTCAAATGCAAGGTAACCGTAAATGGGAAAATCGATAT
>PVMK01157400.1_pt1 | contig 29938 bp, 32 predicted proteins | sample 1853481 | NCBI WGS metagenome assembly PVMK01 (sample SAMN08533507, study PRJNA380276) | Marine sediment metagenome, whole genome shotgun sequencing project.
GTGCCGTATTCCGGGTGAGCCAAAATGGTGACGGAAACATCCGTTAGGGGTAGACCAGCCGGATCCCGAGCCAGCCCGGTGACCACAGAGAAACGCTTGGGATCATATGCGTCTAGGGTGACGTCCAAAGGGATGAGATCTTCATACTGCTTGCCAAAGGAGCCATCTGGCTGGGGCTCCACATCAGCCTTTACCGTAAGCACTGCTTGCGCCTTTGCACTGCCTCCCGGTCCACTGGCGGTGATGGTGTACGTAGTGCTGCGGTCTGGCTTGACCTCCAGCGAGCCCTCATAACTTACCTCTCCTATGTTCTGATCGATGACGACATTGTCAGCGTTGGTGGAGCTCCAATAAAGAGTTGAGGATTCGCCATATATCACGGTCTCGGGATCAGTGCTCAAGGTCACCGTAGGAGGCTGGTAAACAGTTACGGTGGCGCCCTTGCTTGTCGTTCCTCCTTCTCCCTTTGCTGTGAGCGTGTACGTGGTGGTTTCTGTAGGGGTGACTGTCTGAGAGCCGCTCGGATCCACGCTGCCGATGCCAGGCTCGATGCTAACGGAAGTGGTATAATTTGTGGTCCAGTTCAGGGTGCTCGCTTCGCCGAGCTTGATGGCCAAAGGATTGGCAGAAAAGTTGACCTCCGGCGGTGGGCTTAAACTCTTCTTTTGCACTTCTACACTGATGGAGGCTCCGCGGGCTCCATGCAGCAAGACAAACAGGTAATTACGGGATCGCAAATTGACGTTTTTTTCAAGAACAAGGTCGTCGCCACGGAGAAAGTGACGGATGGGAATCCATTTTCCATTCAGACGTGCAAACCCTCCTCCGATTTTCTTTCCCGGGGTATTCTTGTTTATGATGATGGTCCCTTCTCCGGGCTCGTCGACTATGAACTTGTGGAATGAGAAATGAATACCAAACCAGCCGATTTTTAGGTCTTTCGGGCCAAAAACTGTCTCTTGTGCTAAAACAGGTTTGGCCGCAATAGAAAAAACGGCAAGTCCAAAAGCAATATTGATAATCTTTCTTAGCCAGCTCCATCTCAATCTCGTGCTTCTTTCTTTTTTCATCAGGTGCCCCTTTAGAAAACTGGAGATAAGAGATTATGCACTCTTTTTTCGTGCCCCTTCGATCATTTCTCACCTCGCTCTTTCATTGAAGGTTCTCAGGATATCTGCAGTGCGCTCATGCACTAGCAGGCTGCTGAAAAAGTCTGGGAAGGGCCCCGAACGTCATACCGGACGAGACGAAGTCGAGATCCGGTATCCAATAAACTATTGTTTTCGCTGGATTCCGGATAGTCGCCTCGCGACTTCCGGAATGACGGACTTGATGCTCGCACTCAAATTATTGAGTTTTTCATCAGCCTGCTACAGAAAGCGCAAGAGTGCCCATTACTTTCCACATGCCAATTAAGACACCTGTAGAGAAGACAGAGGACAGCGTCGCACTCTCCGCATTGGACACACGTAGCTGCTTCAATGAGACCTGATTCGTTTATCCAGGCATGGGTGCGCCTTTGGAGGAAACCTGGCGAGGGCCGCTCTATGGTAACTTAGTGCCCCTAAGTCCCCTACGTAGCCCACATTATCCACAAAACGTCTACTGCGACCGCGGACATGAGCGCCCTTCCGCGGTCCGTAACACCCTTTCGTGGTAATCCGGGCCTAGATGTACAACGGTTCCTCGCCAGGCCAACTAGAATGAGGTTGGTACGTCCTCGGGCTCATGTTTTACGGTCAGGTAGTCAAATGCCTTCTGCAGCACCAGGATTGCTTTCGGAAGATCGTTAACATACAAGTTGTTCGTGGTCTTAAACTTTCCTTCTTTGTCACGGTAGACCCTCTGAACAGAAATGCTGTTCTTGGTGAAACTCTCACCGTCCTTTTCGTGCTCGTTGGCAAAGATGGCTGCCTTGACTCCGCCGTGCTGAAAGACTTTTTCTGGTTTGTTAGACATTGCTGCCCCTCCTTCTTTATTGGACCATCCGGGATGCCCCTGTAGCATTACTTAATGGGGGCTAATGCCATCTTTGTCTCACAACCTCAGCCTTTTCTGTTTGCCAAGGCCGGGTGCGCCTGGTGAGACATCTGCTGGCATCCCGGAGGTCCAGCTTGCGGTTGTGGTTATACCCCTAGCCCCCTTTTCTCGACCCTGTGGTAAGGCAGTCAGCGAGAAAGTATGCCCTGCTAGGGCCGAGCGGTCTACCAGTTGAACAATGTCGGCACGGAATTGCTCCCGACATTGAAACCACTGGTAGGGTCATGCATTAACTATTGGTACTGAGATACGTTCTGAAAAAATGTGGTAGGGGTGCCCCCCCAGAGTTTAATCACGCACTATAATGAACGAGGGTGTGATAAATCTTCTTATGTGAAAAATTTAGAACAGGCGGGGTTGGTATGTCAAGGAAAAAATTGAGAAGCAAAAAATATCCTGTGTAGGTTCTTTCACTCAACTTCTACTCACGACGCGCGCAGTAACCGTAATGGACTTAAATGCAATGAGTCGTATTCGTATCGCCAAGTCGCTCAAGGCCTCAAATCCGGCAGAAAATCTAGTCCGATCATAGGCATTTTTACCCATTTTATCCCGTACATGTTTTGGGTAAATTTACCCATTTTATGTACGGGATGTTTTGGGTAAAGGGGAGGTATTTGGCAAAGTAATGATGGAAAATGATTGATCGAGGAGATGGAGAGAAAGGCCTGACGGCGGGAAGGCTGGGTTTGGACCTTCTATTTATTTTTGTCCAGGCCTAGTTCTTTGATTTTATAGAGGAGGGCCTTGTAGCTGATCTGGAGGATCTTTGCTGCCTTCTTGCGGTTCCAGCCAGTCTCTTGGAGAACTGCACTGATCAACTTGCCTTCTGCTTCCTGGACAGCCTTCTTTTTAACTTCTTTGAGGGGAGGGAACTTTCTCTGTTCTCCAAGTTCTTGATCGTCCGCAAAAGGTGCCCCAGGTTGGGCGCCCAGTTGTCGACTATCGATCTTCCTGGTATCTCTTCCCAACAGTTCTGGTTTAAGAGTGTCCCAATCACCCAGGAGCATCAGGCGACCAACCACATTCTTGAGTTCTCTAACATTGCCGGGCCAACCGTACTCGTGGAGAAACTCCATTGCTTCACCAGAGAAATCAAAGCTGGAGTTGTAGCTGTTCTCGGCGAACTCTTGGCTGAAATAATTGATGAGAGGTAGGATGTCATCCCTTCTCTCTCTGAGCGGCGGGATAAATATCCGAATAATGTTAAGGCGATAGTACAAGTCCTCCCGGAAACGGCCCTCTCTGATACTCTGTTCGAGCTCTTGATTGGTAGCGGCCATGACCCAACAGTCAACCTGCACGTCCTTTTTCCCGCCCAAGCGTGAAAATTGAAGATCTTGCAGGACCTGGAGCATCTTCGATTGGAGAAACATTGGCATATCTCCAATCTCGTCCAACAGCATGGTGCCCTTGTGGGCTACCTCGAACTTACCCTGTTTCGACCTGTCGGCACCGGTAAAAGCGCCCTTCTCGTAGCCAAAGAGCTCACTTTCGAGAAGTTCCCCGGGGATGGCAGCGCAATTAACCTTGATAAACGGCCTGTCTCTCCGGATCGAGCTGAGGTGAAGTGCCTGGGCCACCAATTCTTTGCCCACCCCACTCTCGCCACAGATAATGACGTTAAGATCGCTGTTCGCAACCTGACGAATGAGTTCTTTGGTCTTTATGATGGGCTCGCTCTCACCGATAATGAGGCGATCACAAACGTCCATATCAATACTCACGGTAGCTCAATATTCGCTGAACTCTACCTGCCCCTTCAACTGAATGAGCCAAATTAACGTGGGGCTTTCTTTCTATAAAAGACCAGGTACTTCAAAGGAACGATGCTGCCTTATCTTCAAAACTAATTCTGCAGGCATCGATCCCGATCAAACATCTGCAAGAAATTGTAACGCCATGAGATTTCAAATTAATCTACTGACTCGCTATATTAAGGGTGATGGGGCTAAGCGTCAACAAATTTTTCGTTGACCCATAGATCATAGTGTGGTAGCGTCGAATCACTCAATATTATCAATAGATTATGCACAACACTGATTATTTAATATCAAAACTAGTGTTTATTTCTCACAGAGCTCACAGAGTTCTCAGAGAGCTCTGCAATATAAATACACTGACGTTGATTTGATCTAGGAGAAGATCGCTTAAAGGCAGAATGGAGAGTGTCTGACGACCAGAATAAGCTAGCTTCTTCTGGCGCTCAGGATCTCTCCATTAGTCCCGATGGCCCCATCGGGACCCCTGCGTTGCAGGGTTCTTTAAGCGATCCGAGCACATCCGCTAATATTTTTTCTCTGAGCTCTCTGAGGACTCGAGCGAGCCCGCGGAGCGGGAGAGCGGGTGAGAGTAACCCTAAGAAGAGGATGCGGATATGGACGATCGCAGGAGAAGCCCAAGGCTGGATGTGGTTCTCAAGGTGCGCTTTGAATCAAGAGAGGATTTTAAAGATGCGCTTATCCACAACATCAGTCAAACGGGAGTTTACCTGGCAATGGATGCACCTTTCGATGTTGGCTACCAGTTTACCATAGAGATAAATTTGCCTAATGATAAGGGGCAAATTAAAGGCAAGTGCGAAGTCATATGGGTCAATGAGATAGAAGCTGAAGATTACCCCAAAGGCATGGGCGTACAGCTTGTTGAGCTAGAGCCGAAAAATCGGGAGCTTCTCGAAGAATACCTCAAAGAGTTGGAAACCGCATAAATATCTTTAACCACTCGTTAGTGAGCAAACCTTAGTACTATCCCACCACTCACCGCTTACCTTTTCCTGCCTCGATCGTTTATCTCTCACAGAGCTCACAGAGTTCTCAGAGAGCTCTTCAATATAAATACACTGACGTTGATTTGATTTAGGAGAGGATCGCTTAAAGGCAGAAGGGAGAGTGTCTGACGACCAGAATAAGCTAGCTTATTCTGGCGCTCAGGATCTCTCCATTAGTCCCGATGGCCCCATCGGGACCCCTGCTTTGCAGGGTTCTTTAAGCGATCCGAGCAGATCTGCTAATATCTTTTTCTCTGAGCCCTCTGAGGACTCGAGCGAGCCCTGAGCCTGTCGAAGGGGAGCGGGCGAGAGCTTCGTGCCCTTCGTGGATGAGTCTGCCTGGCAATCGAAGGAGAAAAAAAGTGCTCACTTGTGTGAGATTCTTTCTCATTTCCATCTCCACTTAGAATCTAAGTTATTGAGATTATTCTTACTATTTTATGGCATGTGTTTTGCTCCAAGAGAGAAGATCTAAGCGGTGAACGGGTATCATGGACTAGGCCGGGATTGGAACATGACTTATATTTGCGTGAAGTGCCAGCGGACCTGGACTATGAATGAGCCAACGGACTATGTCAGTGGCGGGATATGTCGAGAATGTATTACCGCATATGTTCACTCTAAACAGGTCAAAGCTGGGAATGAAGCTTGTTTTGGTGAACCTGACGAATGCAATGAACTTGAGAACTGCAAGTATAGTCAGTGGTGTATAACCTAGTCCTTTTTCTTCGCACAAAATAGTTCTCCCTATGAGGTAGTAAAATGATCTTGGCTTGTTGCAAAATTTGTGAGTATCACGAAAAGGTTGAAATCGACTGCAAATTATACTCTAAATGCCAAAAAGAAAACTGCCTGTCTATTTATTCCAATTGTGTCAGAGATGTAGCAGTCAAAAAATTTATCTCTGAGAATACTTTAGACCAAACGGAAGAACTCTCCTCAGCACTGGAAATCTGCTACCCTTTGGCGTAGTCAGCATTTCGAGGCCTTGAAACCTCTTGCCCGCCCCCTCTCAGCGGACTCAGAACAAGTAGGTATTAGCCGCAGACCTACGCCGACATTGGGTTTTTGTTACCGCAGAGATCGCTGAGAGCACAGAGAAAATCTATGGTATAAGGCTGTATTCCTTCGGGATGTTTCTTGGCGTAGCGAGCAAGTGCACCAGCTATGAAGGAAAATTTGTCTCCTGGAATAGTGCTTGGAATGATTAGAACTCCATAATGGGGTAAATGATCATTGAAGAACTGAACCGTCAAGCGGATGAAATCATCTCTATTTCTTGTGACTAGACATCGCTTTTCCCTAGCGGCTGAATGAAGCTGTTCTAGATCAGAGGCCTGTACCATCTCAATTTCATGAGCGCTTACACAGTCAACACCTTTTTTCCTTAGCAGTGCAGCTATTTTCGGACTCAAATCTTCATCCAAATAGTATCTCACGCATGCACCTAAGGAGTCAGAATTCAGGAGCCAGGAGTCAGTAGGCATAGAGCATAGGGCCCCAGTGAAATAGTCGCCACAGGCGAATTTCACGGGGTAAACATGGAGCATAGAGTAAAAGGCTTAAAGCACGAACGCTATGCATTTTGTTTGGCTGCCCGCTGCCCGCTGTCTGCTGCGTGCTGCCTGCTGGCCTTTTATTCATTCCTACTCAGAAAAGGAAAACGCTTGGCAACCGTTTCTCCGGACCACGACTCATTTCGCTTAATCACCTCGTCGATCTCTTCTCGATAAACTGTATAGTAGCCTATTGCTGCCCTTAGCTGCTGTTCGGTCAACCAATGGGATGCTTTCTGAAGGCGGCTGAAATCATGATTAACGCTTCTATAAGTTGTGATAACCTCCCATACCTCAAGGCCGGTACCTGCAATCCTGGCTCTTCTCCCGCTCACACCATCCGCAAACACAATGCCGGGACAACGGCGCATTTTAATGGCTTCCGCAAGGAGATCTTTAGCTATTGAAGAAAAATCGCGCCCGGTCTCACGGGCAATTCTTTCTATTTCTTCTACGATCTCTTGAGGTATCCTCAAGCTTTTTTGCACAGCACCCATATCCTCTCCTCTTATGTTGCATTTCAGTGTATGACAGTGTATTACGCACTCCACAGGTTGTCAAGTTGCATTCAGATGATGTGTTGATGTTGACAATCGGCACACATAAAGATATTATTCTTTTATGAGATCATTCAATTGGGATCCCGAAAAGAATGAGATGCTCAAAAAGGAGAGAGGAATATCCTTTGAGCACGTTATATTTGCTATTGAAAACGATCAACTCCTGGATGTGCTAGAGCATCCCAACCCCGAGAAATACGGAGGGCAGAATCTCTATGTGGTAGAGATCGAGAACTACGCATACATTGTGCCTTTTGTAGATCATGGAGATGAACGAACTTTGAAAACGATATTCCCCAGCAGGAAATACACAAAATTGTACCTTGACAAGGAGAGATGATATGATCGAGCTGAACAAGGACGAACAGGACCTTTTTGAATCTGTTGAGAGAGGGGAATGGAGATCAGTTAGAAATCTCGATGAGGAGATCAAAGTTGCCAAAGAATATGCAAAATCCACACGTGTAAAAGATCAACGGATGAACATTCGCATCAGTAAAAAAGACCTCAATGCATTGAAAGTCAAAGCTTTGGAGGAGGGCATACCTTATCAAACACTCGTCTCCAGTGTTATTCACAAGTACCTGTCCGGTCAACTGGTAGAGCAGTAAGAGAGATAGCAAACACTCCCTAGAAGGAAAAAAATAATTTTCCAAATAACCGATAACAAATAACTCCACCGGAGGCTGGCCTCTGCTCAGCGTTTACCTGCATGGTAGCAAGTTATAATTTTATGGACGTCCCCCCCTTTTGTCACAAATAGAATCAGTATCAGGGAATGTTGATTATGCGAGCAAAGAAAGTATTTATGCTGGTATTTGTCTTTCTGGTTATTGGATGCAGCCCCACTAAGCATATAACCGCGGATGACGCATACACACATACTACTTCTAAATATTATCCTTATAAGAAGGCAACGTGGATAAACGGCCCAACTATGAGGGTATACCATGCCACTCAAGAGCCCTATTCAGCAGAGTATTCCGATGTTTTTATACGAACATTAGTTGTAGGAGAAAAAACAAGATTTCAACAACTATACGTTACCTTTTACGGATTAGATTGGGTCTTTTTTAATGATGCATACGATGTTAACGGCAATAAATTGGAATTTGTACAAATGGATAGAACGTTTGACAGCCCAGGAGTAGTAGAACATTTTGCGATAACCCTTCCTAGGGGTTATCTGGAGTCAGTGACAAAATCAGGGATTAATATCAAATGTGTAGGTAAAAGGGGGGAAAGGGTGGTCACTCTGGAACCGACCTATATAGAAGGCTATTTGAAAAAGTCCAGGGAATTGACTTCCTCCCAGTAGTTTAAGCTGCTCATTCCTAGGAGAACGCGGCAAAATCTCAGCTTAGGGGTTCGGATATGAAAAAACATGTAAGGTCTGGGGTTAGAGGAGCGACCAAGGCATAGAATAATCGGCGTAAGGCTCAAGGCGCATGGCATAAGGTTGGAGGTAGATGATTTCGGAATGCGGATTGCGGATTTAAAAGCAAGGAGTAGGTCGGATGGTTTCCGCCTCGGCGGAGTTTATCCGACAACAAAGCTAAACACTTATCGCGGCTGGAAAGCCGCTCCCACAGTAAAGGGTTCCGGATACGGTCAGCCTTCTCTCTTGGACTAATTTGTCGGATCAACCTTACTGGCGTAAGAACGATCCGATCTACGGGTCTGACAATTAACATACTACTCCGCCTGGCTATAATATGAGAAACTTTTTTCCCTCGGTGTGGGTAAAAAAGTACCAACATTGGTAAGCGATTTACCTTTTTTAGTGGTTTGGAGTAATAGAAGCGGAATCTGGATTCCAATGCTGAAAATTCTGGTTCCCAGGTTCCAAGCTCTTACCTATTTTCCTGTTTAACTGATTGAAATTAATAACTAAACATAATTTGAGTGTTGGAGTGATGGAGTATTGTAGTAGTGAGTTTACCGGTTTTGGGTCCCTCATATTCCATTATTTCTCGTTTCAATCCTTCGCTGTCTTCAAATATTAACATTCCCATAAGCCCCTAAATTCACAGGTATTTTACGTGTCATTCCCTTCCGAGCCTGAGCTACCAAGCAAACCTGGCATCAACCTTGCTCTAGTTCCCCCTAATCCTAGGATCGAGTCAACCACAATAACCATCCGGTGGGTCGACCTACAACGATCCCATCAAAGCGGCGCACACCGATTGATTTTTGCTGACAGTGAGGATCATCCCTCTCTATCTCGGGAGGATTAGTTCCTACTAACCAGGAAAGGTATCACCAAATCACCACCAAAAACAAAGCGCTTCACTGAGAGCGGTTACAGGTAAAACTCCTGCTAGAGCCGTGGAGAAAACAATGGAACTGAGAAAAATCCTCATTGTCGAAGACTCGCACCCCACCCGGGAGTATCTCACCGAACTGGTGCAAATCCTTGGTTTTCAAGCTCACGCCGTCATGCAGAAAGCAGACTTCTTGCCTGATTTCAATCGGCACAATCCCGACGTGTTGCTCCTGGGATCCTGCCACAGCCCTGGCCAGATCAAGGCTTTCGCCAAAGTGGTCGAGCTTGAGCAAAAATGTCTCCCCACCATCTACATCAGTGAAAATTCTGACGAAATGGAGCCTGACAATATACCTTTAGGAGACAATATTTGCTGCCTACCGAGGAGCTTCAATCCCGATGACTTGAAACTTGCCATCCACCGAATGCTCAAGAAATCCCAGGATGCCGAATACGAAATACTGAATGAGACCATTGTGGGTGGAAGCAATGCCATAATGGAGATCAAGAAAAATATTCTGCGCTTGAGCAAATCAGACGTGAGCGTGCTTATCACAGGTGAGAGTGGCACCGGCAAGGAACTGGTGGCCAGAGCTATTCACGACCTTTCTCTGCGTGCGAAAAAACCCTTTGTCAAGGTCAACAGCGCTGCCCTACCGGACAACCTCATTGAGAGCGAACTGTTTGGCTACGAGAAAGGTGCATTTACCGGCGCCTGGAGGAGCAAGCCAGGGAAGTTCCTGCTGGCTCACGCAGGCACTCTTCTTTTGGACGAGATCGGCGAGATCTCTCTCCACCTGCAACCCAAGCTGCTTCAAGTTTTGGAGGACGACGAGGTATCAGCTCTTGGCAGCACTACCAATGCAAAAATCGATGTTCGCGTGCTCGCTTCTACCAATTCGGATTTGAGAAAGGGGGTTGAGGAAGGGCGGTTCAGAGCGGATCTCTATTACCGACTCAACGTGATCTCCATTCACGTCCCACCACTCAGGGATCGCATGGAGGATATTGCCCCCCTGTGTGAGCATTTACTGAAAAAACACTCTGCCCTTAACGGAAATGCAGAAATAAAAATTAACGGTGGAATATTAGAGCGAATGCATCGCTACGCATGGCCTGGGAACATACGCGAACTGGAAAACACGCTCAAAAGCTTCTCTGTTCTCCGGGATGAAGAAAGCTTTTTTGCCAAGCTCAGGAACCAGTACGCTATCGCAGATTCCGTGAGCGGCTTGGTGCCTGAGCACATAGTCCCGCTGGCTACAGGATATTCCGGGGCACCCATATCTAGACTGCCTTTAAAAGAGGTCACCAAGGAGGCAGCCCGTAGGGCAGAGACCGATACTATTTTAGACGTCCTCTCCTACACTCGCTGGAATCGTCGAAAAACCGCATCTTTGCTCAAGATAAGTTATAAGGCCTTACTTAATAAGATCAAGGAATACGAGATCAAGGATAGGTATCGGGAGTTAGCCAGGGAGCAAATGTCACCCGCCTCCGCTGAAGCTTCGGCGCGGCAAGGGGGACAGCTGACAGGCGGCAGAAGGCACTAAAAAGAAATTAACCGCAGAGATCGCCGAGAGCGCAGAGAAAGATTTAAGTCTAACCACGAAGAACACGAAGGACACGTCATATGACTTCTCGCAATGAAAAATGCAGCTCTAGCGATTCTGATGAGCGAAGCGTGCTGACACCTGAAACCGGATCCCTGCCTGCCCCGTGTAATGATTTATCTATTACACCGGGGACCCCTGAATTGAAATGGTATGTCGTCCAGTCCAAGCCCCGTGAAGAAGAACGGGCCCTTCACTTTCTTAAAGAAAAGGGTTTTCACACATACTTGCCCCGTATGGAGGTGGTTAAGGTTCGGGATTTCAAGAACGTTAAGACAAAAAAACCACTCTTTCCAGGGTACCTCTTTTGCCGATTCGATAAAGATGAAAACCTTGGGCACGTTCGTTGGACACAAGGGGTGAAAAAGCTGCTGCCCGAAAGTGTCAGTCCGATGTTTGTTGACGACGAAATAGTGCAGGCGATTCAACGCCTGGAGCAGGAAGACGGAGTTATTCGCCAGCAACCGTTGCAGAAGAATGACCAAGTCCGCATTGCCCGCGGTCCCTTGAAGGATTTACTAGGCGTCTTCGACCACTGGTCATCCGACCAGGGGCGCATCAGGGTTTTGCTCAATTTTATCAATTACCAAGCGTCGGTGGAGTTGCATCACAGTTTAGTTGAAAAGGTTGCATAGTCAGGAATCACTTGCTGCGACCACTTCAGAATCTTAGATTTTAGATTTTAGATTTGTCCTTCGGACTCCCACCCTTCGGGCGGGTTCCCGGTTTCAGATTGAAGGGTTTCTGATCCAAACTGGTTATTTGAGTAAAACAAGAATGCAACTTTAACTACCACCGTTTACTTTGTCTTACTCGGTCTTTTGCAATCTCAAATCCGCAATCCGCAATCTTCAATCTGCAATCAATGGCCGTCCTTCCTGGCGTCCTCGGGTATCGGCCCCTGCGACGTACCGTTCAGGTACGCCTCACGCCTCGGAACCAATCCCGCGGTACCGCGGGACGGGTTGCCCGGTGGCACGCCCATCTTCGTGGTCTCGCGACAGCAATACATGAAATATCCGGGCTAAGTAGCTCGCAGCGTGCAGCTTCAAATTGGGTTCCATAGAAGAACCTAAGGTTGCACTCGCAATGAAGCAGCCGCCACCGGCTCCCGGATCAAGTCCATCAGTAGCGGCACCCACAACGCCACCTGGGTCAACAATAATTCCATTGGCCACGCCGTCGCTGTCGCCGTGACCGCCGTCCTGGAGTTCAACCGTTACCGAGCGGCGGTCGGGATTGAAAATAGTGTACTGGGTGTAGTCCTGCCAACCGTTGATGGTGTCATAAATGTAATACCCAGAGGTTTCAGAGATATCTTCTGAAAAATACACTTTGACCTGGGTAGTTGCACCTACTTGGTTTACCTTCAATCGATAGGCGGCGAGTCCATATAAGAACTTCTTCGGTTTATTCTTCTTGTCCATTATCTCGGAAGGATGAATGGGCTCCAGCACAACAATGCTATCGACATTTGTCTCAATTTTACAAATTCCAAAAGGTTTCTTACCGGCAACGGCCGATTTAGCGCTCTTTATAACATCTGGTTGATCGTTATCCGGTGTTCCATCTTCATTGAGGTCAACAGTGTCATCGACCTCTCTGTCGTCGGGGATGCCGTCGTCGTCATAGTCGACGACACTGTTATGGGTGGTGAATACCACCGGGTCAGACCAGGGTGAAGGTTCGTCGTAGACATCGAAAAACTGAACGCTCACATTGTAGGTGGTGTTTCGATCTAAGACAGCGTGCGGAACGGAGATTGCGGTTAGGTGTTCGTTACTTACTACCTCCAGAACAACTGAGGAGTCAGCAGCCTTAACGATCTGCCACTGGGTCTCTTTGTGAGTGTCGCCGTCCGGATCGGAGAATGGTTCTGTCTCCACTGTGAGAAGTAAATCCGTTTCCATTTCGCCATCATGGGGCGAGGCGATAATCGGCTGGTCGGGAGGCAGATTAGAAGCCGGGGGCTCTACGACTGTAATAGGGACAATTTCCAGATCGCTCTCTGCCGGTGTGCCATTATCGGTTACGGTGAACTGAACATTATAGATTCCTGCATCACCATAGTCCGGCGTCCAACTGAACACCTGACTTGATGGATTGAAACTCGCACCAGTTGGGACGTTGCTCGCACTTAAGGTTAAACCGTCTCCGTCCGGATCACTTGCCGTTACGGTAAAGGTAAGTAAATTACCCTCACCTACGCTCTTGGAGCCAATGGGATTGAGTACAGGTGGGTTGTTGACATCTGCAGGTTCCCAAGTCGCTTCATTGGAATCACCGCTCTCAACATATTCGTTAAAAGCTCTGACTACGAAGTGGTATGTTTTGCTCTCGTCTAAGCCAAAAACTGTACACGTAGTTGCCGTACCTTCCCAATCCGGCGACCCGTAATTGTAGATGTGCCCATCCTCTCGATAGAATAACCTGTACCCGTCCGCCCCACTGCTGGCATCCCAGGCCAGACTGACGTCAACCTGTCCAAAGGCCACGGAAGCGCAAGAAAGTATAGAAAAAAAGACAGTAAATGCTAGAAATAGAAGTCCAGGCCTGATGTTGTTACTTTTTGTATACGAATATGCAAAAACAGTCCCCATTGGCGCCCCCTATCCCCTTGAAATATCTGGATTTTTATTCTTAGAGGATTGTTCTCTGCATTATATAAGAGCAACTCATGTGCCGAAGACAGAGGACAGAGGACAGAGGACAGAGGACAAATGCCATTTTTAATGGTTATTACGAGGTTTTATATATAATGATCTTGGAAGGAGTGTTATAAAATAGGGTTGGTTTTTGGAGAGACTTTTGCAGAGAAGTATAGATAAATGCACAAAAACAGGTGCAAGGCGTAAGACTCAGGGCACACGGCGAAGCCCAGCAGGCAGATGACAGCGGACAGCTAGCAGCACAAAACATTTGAACCGCAGACAGACGCAGATTATTTTGGGCACGGGGTCCCGCGTCGGCGGGACCCTTTTAAGCGATCCTCCTATTGACTCGAGCCCTTAATGTTTTTCATCTTGTACGTACTGTAAATCCTGTCGCGTTAATTGAAGTTCCAATAATGCAATTATGCAAAAAAATTCCACTAGTTAGAAGTACTTTTCTCTCTTTTCTTCTTTCAGAAGCCAACCATCTTGCCAGCCAATTTTTTTTCTAATCATTTCAGTATGTTACATTTCGCAACAAATTGGTCACTTGGCACACTATTTGCCTTGCTTATTTTCGAAGACCTCGTGCGGCTGCCGCTAAGCGGCTGTATTTGATGAATGGGAGGATCAGATAACGTGTAAGAGTGGTTACTTTGAGAGGTATCTGATGACTCAGGTGACTCACGATAATGGCACTGGCATCCGCATTTCTCGTGGCGTGCTGGAGGATGTTTGTAAGAGGATGATAGAAATCATTCTCTTCTGTCTTCCCGATGCATTCAGGGGGACAATTTATTCGGTTGGGCCGATGCCTGACTTGCGAGTGATTCGTGTTGCCACAGGAAGGAAAGATGATCTTTCAAGTAAGATAACCTGGGATGCATTAAACCCCTCCGACTATGATCCCCCGGGAAAGATATGGGGCACATACCGTGACAGGCCGGGTAGCACCCTGGAAGCCACGGCATGGTGTGTGGAAAGACAGAAAAGCTGGACTGCGGACCACCCGGAAAACAACATCAGAAGCGTGAGGAAGCAATTGGAAGGCAAGGCTGGAGAGGACTTTCACCACATGGAGCCGGTTTTGGTGAGGAAGGCCGATCTTTGGAAAAAGATCCCGCCTATGAACGCATTTCCCGAAGATAGCTCAGGGAAGCCGATCTGGAAGGACAGTCCCTACTCCACTGTGGCAGTTATTAAAATCCATTTCTTCCCGGGGACTATCAAACAGGGTGACAGAGCCACGAGAATTATCAAGGAGTTGTCGCGCTCGTTGGGAACGGAAATGCTTTCCCTGCATGCGAGGGAGCTTGCGATTGAGAAAGAGAAAAAACTGGTATTAGAAAGGCAGGAAACCACTGACGCTTTGGCACACGAATTTAGAAATTTGGTGCCAAAAATAGGATTCGCCTACCGTGCCATAAATAACGAGATCAGCTACTTACGTGAGACCTGGGAAAATCTTATTCAGGAGCATGTTCCCGCGAAATGCAGTAAGCAAACAATTTTCGAACAACTCGACACTCTTTTAGATCAAGTGGCGATGCAAAACCCTTCTACGGATTCCCTGAAAGAGATCTTAACACTCAAAGAATATCAAAAGTATTTAGTGGAATCATTTCTTCAGCCTCAACAAAATGAAATGTGGTTACGGCAAAGGATAAGACCATTGTGGTTATCGATTCTCTCGCAGACAAAAGTATCTGAATCTTATTCTGAAAAAGTTGATCAACTTCTGGATCTACTCAAACAGTCTTTTCATTCGCCGTTGAATCAAGAATTTATTGATAAGATAAAAATTATTCCTAATGATTTGAAACGAAAATGGATTGATTTGGCTTACAGGGAAGTTAATCGTGCTAATAACGGAATTATCAATGACTATATTGAATTTCTCGAGAGTGTAGATCTGGAACTGCCGCGCAAAAGGACGTGTCTTAAGAATTTCGGTTGCCTTAAAGTGTTAGTGGAACTGATACCGGAGATAGAAGAAAAGCTTAATCATCGATTAGAAGAATTGAAAAATTCCGGGAGTTAACTGCAGCCCGACGGAGATGAACACGGATGGTTTTTGCGGCACGGGTTTCGCGTTGCGAAACATACAGATCCTCACAGACTTTTTAGGGCGCATTTGTAACGGATCGCTTAAGCAACCCCGCCTAGCGGGGTCCTTTAACCCGAATATTTCATGAATTACTGTCTCGACTCAACTACTTTATCTTTCTCACATCCTCTACATCCTGCCTACCTCGTAGGTCCGAAGGATCGTACTGGGGTAAATCACGTTTAATGAATTCAGCTCTACGCCTATAAACTTTGCTCCGCAACTGCTTTTGAGGTCTGAGCCATTCCCTCTACGGTCTGCTGAAATTGCGGGGAGGCGGAGTTAAGTGCATACCCATTTTTCGTATTCACCTATTAATGATATTGGTGTATGTTTAAGGTTCTGCCGGAATTTGCTAGAACAGCATAAAAAAAGAGTTGGATTGGCCAGGAGAAATCTACGTGGATCAGCACACTAGAAGAAAAACTCTCCGAGTTCCTGTGTCCTGCATTGTTCATCTCCAGCAGAACGATCTCAATGAGCTTGCAGGCAAAATGTTCAACTTAAGCGCAGGAGGTTTCGGAGTTAAAACCAATTATCCCATTTCCATCAAAGAACGACTCACAGTGGCTTTCCATTTGCCGGACACAATCGGCCGTGTAACTGGTCTGGGCCAAGTGGTCTGGCGTCAATTCCATAGCGACAGCCCTGGACATGAGAAGACGATATTTACCGCAGGAATAAAGTTTTTGGGCCTCAGCAAACCCTCCAGAAAAGCTGTTCGCGATTGCGTCAGGTTGTTAGCCTCTCCACCAATCGAATAGTCTTCACCCTTCCCACTGTCAGCAACCGCATTGATTACGCTAAATGTTTATCGAAGTTGGCACAATTCTTTCGAAATGTGGTATAGTTCTATGACCTTTTGTCTGAGGGAACAGAGTCAACCAAGCCAAAAGCTGGAGATTTCTCTGTAATAGGCGTACTGATGATACTCGCGACACTACTGCTTGCAGACCTTATTTCCACCCGCATCTTGTTTCTCTATTGGCATAGCGTGCGGTACAATCTATCCACCTCCTGTATACTGCACTACCCAATTGGGCAGGTGAGCAGAATGGGGGCTTTGGTAGATTCGCCTGGCATTATGTGCAGCAGACAGAATTATCATTCGGGCAGGAGATAAAGCTATGAAAATCTTTATAGTTCTTTTGCTATTTCTTTTTCTCGGATGCACATCATCTCCACCCCCCATGTGGGAAAATCCTGACAAGACAGACAAGGAGTTTCGAGAAGATGTGGAAGAATGTCGTTTTTTGTCGACCAGATCCGAGGGCACGCGGATGGGAGGCCTAGAAGTCACAGATCAATCCAGGCTTTTTGATCAGTGCTTGAAAATGCGAGGTTACCAGCTGGTGCAGAAGGAGGCGGAAGAACCTGAACCAAAGAGATAAACGACACCTCTAAACTATCCGTGTCTGTCTCACTGCATTTCTCTCCCCTCCCTCACCTCCATTGTGTCAGGTGTCCAGCAGTTGGCTCGAGAGCGAAGGACCAACTTTGACTAGCCCGGATATTTCATCACGCCTTGGCGTGACTGCGACCCAAGTGGTGAGCCCTACAGTGGCCTTTGTGGGAGTTTCTTTTTTCCAACCTTCTAGCCCAGGTCGCTATGGTGCCTGCCAGATGACATTGCCTTTTTCGTTGAATAAGACCAATGACGAAAGAGGCCGCTTCTCGATTACTCCGGTTTGAGTTTGTTTCAGGGCAGCGCTTCCAAGAACGACACGATTATCACCTGTGGCGTTTTTCAAGGCCAGATGTGGTCTCCCTTCTATGTCTAATGCCAAGATAACTCTTTCAACTCCTTTATTGTCCATCAAGAGTATAGTGGGCCATTCGTCCTCTGTACTCATTAGCCTCGTTAAGCCAATCTGTAACCGGAGACCGCTTTTATCCCGCATAGTAAGAGCTGGGGTTCCTTGCCCGATTGAAAAACCAGCCCTATAACGGCCCTTCTCATCATAGAAATGAAGTCCGGGTTCACCATTTTCATCAACCGCCAACTTGATACGGGGTTTGCGGTCCAAACCTAATAGATTTATCTCCCTTGCCATAATAACTCTAAGTTCAGGAGATATTTCGGCGGCCTTCTTGGTTGCTTCCCTGGCAAAAACAAGTTGATTGCTGAAAAACCAACTTGATACCATCCCACCTGCTAGGCCAGCCACCAAGGCCAGCACTACCAACGAAATGTATTGTTTCCTGCTCATCTCTCCCTCCTCATTTGTACCGCCGAGGTGTTTGATTCAACTCCTCCATGCCAACCCTGTGGCAAAAAACGACTACGCTTTGTATCTTTAAAAATAAAGGTACGCTCTACGAGCAGTTTCTAGTACAGGTTAAGAGAACTCCTTACAGGTTACAAAAAGGCCGGATTTCCTGCAATAATAATCGCTGCCTACATGCGCTTAGCCGAGCAAAATGGTGGTTTTCCCGATTGAAATGTTGTTCTTCAATCTGACAGAGCAAATGATAATGTGTTAGCGTCTAACCCCCCTAGCGCGGAGACTTTTATCTTATAATGAGATTGTCACAACACATGCCGGAATACGATCTTCAGGGCTAGAAGGTAGGATGTCATGGAAAAGAAAGCAAGCGCCTTAAACTTGCCTTTACTGATCAGGCGGGATGTGGGACACAGGCCACATGGAAGCTTCAAATGCCCTTAGTTCTTTTTGGAACTGAAGGGCTATTCCGCCCTGCTCTTTTTCAACTCTTTTGACGACTGCTGGGCCGCCAAGAACCAAAGTGCTTTGTTGTCCTGTCATCTCAGGTGGAAGAAACAGTTGAACTATCGCTTCCTCATTCTTTTGAAATGAAGGCAAAGATTGGCTTGAAATCAAGGCTCCCCCCTGAGATATATTCTCAGTAACGCCCTCGATTTCTGTGGCAGTGCGGGCAATTTTGACGCTCGCTTGAAACCGCTTTAATAACCTTTTGTGATTCCGTCTATCAAGAAGAGAGCTCACAGAATTTTCCTATTCCCCGATTGAAGCTCGATAGGGTATGGCAAACATCCTCATCCAGCAGCTGATGAAAGATGTCAGGTAAAAATTGCAAATCATTAGAACTTTTTTCTTCACTTTTCGAGCAAAATAATATTTACTACCGTTATCAAAATCTCATCAGAGATTTCCTCCAGTGCTGCCCAATCTGGAGGGAATAACAATCAACTCAATCTCACTTTACCCCGAGCTCTTGTTAAAAGACTGCTAAGATACCACCATGGCAAACAATTACTGGGATAACTGCTCATACTATGAAAGCGGCAAATGCCCGCAACCCGAGGCTATTGACAGGGCCTTTTTAATTCCTCAGCTACTTGACACCTCAGAGGTAGAGGCCATAGAGCAAATCTGCCTCACTTGCGGCAAGTATTTGGATCAAAAAAGGAAACATCCCCGGATAAAAAGGCCTCTTCAAATTATTCTCCTGCGAGGCCGAAAGACTGCTCTCGAAGGAGATGTTGTAAACATTAGCAAAAGTGGCGTGCTCGTCAAGCTGCGAAACTGGGTTGACTTTGAGGAAAATGAAAAGGTGACCTTAAAGATCTATCCCTCCCAAATAGCTGGGAAGAAGACATCCACCTCTGCATTTAAAGTTTCAGCACAAGTGAAAAGAATAGAGGCCAAAAAAAAACAGCTCGCAATTATTTTTCTTAGCGAAATAGATCACTAGATTGTCACAATAACGGTTCTCTTTCCACATTTGCATAGTAAACCATTTCAAGTTTTTACCCTTCTAAGCATTTTCCATACCAAAATCTTTACAAAACAAATTTACTTATTAAATCAATACTATATTCTATTTTCTCACTTGTTTATCTGGCCGAGATAGTGAAAGAGAATACCGACTTAGGGTATTTTTCTTCCGTATATACGTACATACGGTGGTACAAAAATTGCAGATTTTTTCCAACAAATGGAATGACGAAAATACGGGATTGGCATATGGGCAAGAAGAAGTTCACAACTACTCTGGATGAAGCTTTGATCAAGGCGATCAAAAAACTAGCTGTAGACCTCGGTCTCTCGGCAAATAACCTCATCGAACAGGGCATGCGCTCAGTCCTCAAGAAGCACCGGCGGCAGGCTTCAAGAAAATAAACCCTAATGTTGCATATCTATGTCGACGTGCAGCGCAACCGCTTGCGCCGCATGGAAAAAACGCGTAAGAGTGCGTTCCCGCCGAGGTTGGGACTGCGCATAGGCTCGGACAGGTCCTGACCGTAGGTGAAGTCCTGACCGAGGCGAATCACCTACATAAGTTTACTTCGACTGCGTATAACAAAGTGAACCAAGAGGGAAAGATCTTTGTCTGGTGGGACGTATTTCACCTGGTAACTTTCGCCATCAAGGATCGCGTAAATTGTGATCTAATAGCAAACCAAATAGTTTTTTCTTGTTCTTTCAATAAATTAGTTTACCTTTTCGACTTGGGAGTAACCTCTCCGGATAATATATCCAAATGTATATCGTAAAGCTCAATTAGGGTTCATTTTGTTAGTGCCATAAGGTCTCCCAGTCCCCTTGAAGTGTATCCCGGATTTACTATATCTTCCCAAAATTACAGAGAAATATTCTTCCACCACCCAGTCGTCAGGGACGTTATTCAGCCTTTCCATTCCAATTGGCACAGTAGTTGCCCTAGCCTGGAACCAACTTCTTGCCTGATCTAGCCGAAACAGTATTGAGTGTGCAGGTCTCCTCAGAGAACGTGGGACAGCTTTAGCAAGTGGTGACAAGTGGTTGGCACTGGAGGTGAAATTTATCGACGAGTCAAAGGTGAGTCAGGGCAAAATAGATTTTTTCTGTAAGATTAGCTTAATTCCATCATAGAAAACCCAGCTGGATGTGGCAGCACCCAGCTGGGCCAATACATAAACCCCACAGACTTCCTAAAGCCGAGGGGATATTTTTTGCTACCCGAGAAAAAACAAGGTGTCAAGAAAAAACCGGATGTTCTTCATGGGGAGTGGAGAAAATCTATTTCATCTTATCCATCCTTTCTGGTCATTACATCTTTTGCGGCTCTCCTACTCGTGTTTTTTTGCTCTGTTCGAATCGTCAATGCAGGTCGGATTACCTTAGAATGGGATCCAGTTACGCACCCAGACCTTGCAGGTTACATGGTTTACTATGGCACTTTCGGCGGGGATTATGATGAGTCGGTGGATGTTGGAAACTGGACGAGTGTCACTATTGAAGGACTTGAAGAAGATGTGACCTACTACTTCTCAGTAACCGCTTACAGCGCCTACGGCGAAGAAAGCGAATACTCCAATGAAGTGTGCAATAATAGTGCTATTTGTGACACCGCCAGTAGTAGCGGTGGGGGCGGGGGAGGATGCTTCATCGATACCGCAGCCTACGGGTTTCGTATGGCAGAAGAGGCAAGAATCCTGAGGAATTTCTCGCGAAAAACTTCTCTTGACCAATCCGCTGGGCAGAGCTTGCGTGAGATGCTATTATAAGGTCTCTCCTCCGCTGGCTGACTCCCTCTCCAGGCATGAGACCTTGCGAGTATCTGAGGAGTACTCATTTCCCCTATTGTTACACATAACTCCTTGATGACAACCATAGATCACAAGTTATACAGCAGTTAGTGCCAGGAAAGCTCAGTATCCTAACCAGGAATAGAAGGACCCGGCTTTGGTCCGCCTCCGAGGGGACTTAATGGTCTTTCCTATCTTGCGGCAGTCTACTGGATTGAAATAAATTCCAAATCACAAATCTCAAATAACAAACAAATAACAATGACCAAAATTCAAAATTCCAAACCTGTTTTGGTCATTTGATATTGGAATTTGAGATTTGTTTGTAATTTGGTGCTTGGAGTTTGGGATTTCATAAACCCTAGCACTCTAGTACTCTAAAACAGCTTGCAATCTTTACCGGCAATCCCGCCACGGGCGGGACTGACCTGGCCTTAAGGACCAGGTTTTCGAAGTTGAATGAAATTCCTAGCGAACCTGCGGGCTGCTTTGCACTTGGCTAATTCGCCAATTCGTATTTGGTAGTTTGGCCAAATTTGGCCATTTCACAAAACTACCCTCAAGCACGATCACAGAGCCAACTTCTTGAAACAGTTCGATTTATAAGCCATTCCACCCGTTTGGCATCCTTACTGCTTATGTAAATAAGGCGACCGGGGGGAGTGGCTCCCTTGCCATTTAAACCTTATTGTCTGCCCCATCAGCCATCCGTGCCCGGTTCGTTTAATGGGGACACTTCTTCAAATAGCACTAGATCTTGAAGTATAATAATTGTAAGAAAACGACTTTAGTGTAAGATAACCCTTTCTTGGTGTCGACAGAAACGCACTGTCTTGGCTGCCATTTTCTCAAGAGGTGACTATGGACCCGGCACATCAGTCTCAACAGCCGGTGCTCTCTGTACTCTGCGTAGACAACGACCGAGAGGTTCGCGAACTTCTCTACGAAATCATGAGTCATCTAGGGCACCAGGGTAAGACCGCAGTTGATGGCATGGATGCCATGGATAAATTGGCAAACGATCATTTTGATGTTGTAATTACCGATCTTAGCATGCCCCGCATGGACGGCGCCGAGTTAATCAAAACGATAAAAACCGAGTTCGATGACGTGGATGTAGTTGCTATTACAGCCTATGAGATGACATATAAATACACAGATATCATAGCTCTTGGCGCCAGCGATTTTATTTCTAAGCCATTCAATGTCAACGAGTTGGAAGCCAAAATCAACAGAATTACTCGCGAGCGTAAACAGCGGATTCAACTCAAACAGCTATCCACCTGTGATGGACTCACAGGCCTCTATAATCGTCGTCACTTCGACGAGAACCTAAAACATGAAGCGAGTCGAGCCCTCCGACAGAACTACAGCCTGCATCTTCTCTTCATAGATCTTGACGGCCTCAAAGCTTTCAACGATGAATATGGTCATCAACAGGGGGATAACCTCCTGAGAACACTGGCAGAGATCATTTTGGTAAATGTTCGTAAAGACGTGGATTCTGCTTACCGCTACGGAGGTGATGAATTCGCAGTTGTTCTTCCCCACGCCAAACGGCAACAGGCGCTGATGGTAGCGGATCGGCTAATCAGAAGCTTTAATAGGGTAAGTGCGTCTTCCACTAGCCTCAGCATTGGTTTGGCCAAGTTGCAAAGCTCTGGTGAGACTCTCAAAGAAAACCTTGAAAGCCTGATATGGAGGGCCGATCAAGCAGTTTATTGCGCCAAAACCAAAGGCGGCGACCAAGTGTGTATTGGACCAGATGAAAACGAAACTACCAGCATCTCTCTGGTCTAGCCCGGGCACCTACGATATCGACAAATGCTTCAAAACATCCGGCAGTTTTTTTATTCATTGATTGATATTAAATGAAAGTCGTTATTATCTTAAATATCCGATCCTTTTGTGAAGGAAGAGAGATTGCAGACCCAGGTAGTTTTTTCTCAACTTCTTCTATTCTGGCTCTATTTCAACGAGTGCGTAATAATTAGGTCGATGGCTAGCAGATACTCTCAAGGTGTATTGAAGATTCTTTCGCACATCGAATACTATATAACCGTCCTTAGACACTCCAGGACTTAAGTATCCAAAGTCATTAAGATTTCCAACTCCGGTATGCCATTTCTTGCTAAGTTCGTATCTGAATCCTTTCTCACCGATTAAGATGAAAAGCGGTTTAATCTTTCGTCTATTGCTATCGTTTTTAAGAGTAATTTCAACTAGCAAATAACAGGAGTCAGGCTTTATATTTAAATACTGATTATTACTAGATTTTTCGTACCATTGAGCATTCCAGGCCGCGAATGTTAGATGGCCAACTTTGACCCCCTGTTCCATTTTGTAGATCTTAACCTCTCGGCCTTTTCTCGTCACCTTATCTGCTTGCATTTTTCTTCCAAAAAATCTACTTCCAATTACCAGGCCTGATAAAACAACAGTAACGATAATTATTAACTTGCCGAAACGCTTAACTTCTGTGTCGTTTTGCCTTTTCCTCTCTTTAAGTGATTTCTCTATTTTCGGCTCCGTAAGTTGCATATTTTGACAGCCACTAAAGTTTACTGATTCGACCTGTAATTTATTACCACGTCGTGGACAGGTAAAATCCGACCTCACGTTGGAATACCCGTACTAGGTAGAACATATGCATACTCACTTGCGGCCAGACGATGCCATATCCGACTTTTTTTTTAGTATGATGGAGTCGAGCCCTTCTTCTTTATGAAGGCGCTCCATCTCTGCTCTAGCAGCAGCAAGATTAGCATAACCCCGGATGCGGACGCGATGGAAAAGTCCAAATTCTGGTAGAGTATGTTTCTCCAAGTAGGCGTCATAGCCTTTATCCTTAAGTGCCTTTTGCAGATTCTCAGCTCTGGCTCTCCTACGAAACGCACCGACTTGAATCACAAAACCCCTGTTGTCTGAACTCACGCTGACATCCTCAACCGCATGCTTACCCTCACTTATATCTTCCTGTTTCAGATAGTCATCTTTCGCGAGGCTGTCCATTTGTTCTTGAACACTGGCAACCGCAGTTTCTTGCAACCCATCTCCTTCTGGAATATTGAAAGCGAGGCTCATACTTTCCTGGTCTGGGGCCGAAGGTATTGGACTTATCACCCTATTTCTCGTAATTGCTGCAGACTTGACTTGATCTGGCTTTGCAGATTTGTTCCAAAACAGCCAAGTTATCGCCCCCGCTAAGATTAGAAGACCGAGCAAAGAAACGTACCAAAAGGACGGCAAACTGCCTTTCAGTTTACCTGTTTCGTAACCCTTAAAATAGAAATTTTTTCCCATGGCTCAATTTAATGATCTTTTGGAGTATTTTTAGAACAAATCCTCGGTCTTATAGCGAAATGTAGGTCAGAGTAAGCCATTACAAGCCGAAAAGTAGAAAAATAATTATATTCTAAGTTCCTACTCACAAACAATATAAATCTGACACACTACAGGGTTAAAAAACAACGTTTTTATACAAGATAGGTAGTTCAAAGCCGGGGAACAGAGTGCATGGAATGCTGAGAAATGTGAACCCGCCTCAATCGTGGCGAGAGTCTGTATCACTCCCTGAATACTCCATAATCTCCAGAGAACCACATTTTCAAGTCCCTGTTACAGATCCATAAACCCATAAAGTGGTAATTTTTTTCCTGTTTGTTACATTTATTACCCAGTGTTTGTATCACTGCTTTCTCTAAAATAGAGGATAAGAAATTGAAACTACTAGAAATATACCTATACAGTCCTTTAGGCATGCTTCTTGTTTATCGGATAAAACAATCTATCTAAATGACCAGCCCGGTGTCGCTTGGTTGGGCGGTGTAACCCCCTCAACATTGGGGTTTGCATCACCCTGCAACCATTGAAGGAGGGTCTGGGGGTGCATAATGCAGGTCCATATTATGTATTTGCCATTAAACTCCATGTTCATTTCCTATCTTCCCTGAATCTATGGAGTCGAATAGGTGGGCATCGCACCAAGTTTATCTGTGAATATCTGCCAGTACGATTTCGCCTTTAAGGAATAATAAATTGACCAAACAGCAAAGGTTAGCAGTTCGCATTCCGGTCATAGGTTGGGAAACCAATATCTTGTCAGAAAACATAGAGCGGACAAGGGCAAAGATTGCCAACCTTAGTGCAGGGGGGGCGTATTTGATAACCGAAGCCGAGTATCAGCCAGGCTCTACGGTCAATTTGGGTGTCGAGTCATCTCAATTATCCTTTTGGGTAACGGCTGTCGTTCTTCGCAACGAGCCATTCGGAATAGCTGTACGCTTTCTCGATCTGAGCGAATCTACCAGAGGTTCCATCTTGAAAATAGTTTCTAGATCCTTATCAGGAGGGAAGCCAGAAAGATCAGTTACAAGAAAAACTCGGTATATAAAAAAATTTGTCTGAAGTTTAACTGTGATTTATGAAGACCGGGTTAAATCTATTTTCAACAAGTTGGAGAGTTAGTGGTTGACATTGGAAAGCGAGTCTATTTAGTTGTAAAGGATTTAATTAGGATTCAGAGCTACCCAACGTTTGATGAGAAGGCCTCATGAGGTTTTGATGATCAAAGACTCTTTAGTCTTGTTGGTCTTTGTGATCCTCTTTACCCCAGTAGCCACGCAGGCAAGCGAGACCCGACAGGCGCCAGATAAAATTGTTTTAGAATGGCTCCACGCTATTCGCGTAGGTGTCTTGGCGCACGATGTGGACAACCTCTGGAGTGGTACCAGAAAAGAAAGTGGCGTAGATCTTAATACCGAAATAATATTCAGCCGCCCAAGCTTTTCATTACTCTCAGGAGATATCAGACCCAATCTCGGTGCAAGCATCAACACCCGAGGAGACACAAGTAAGGTCTATGGCGGAATACTGTGGGAATTAGAAACGAAGTCGGGGGTATTCCTAAACCTTGGTATTGGTGCTGCTATTCACAACGGCAAGACAGAGACAAATCAAGAAGACAAGAAATCATTGGGATCACGGGTCCTCTTACGTGTACCCATCGAGATCGGGTACAGGCTTGATGAACATCACCATTTCTCAGTTCTGTTCGACCATGTCTCTAATGCATTTTTGACAGACCCAAATGAAGGACTGGATACGCTTGGCTTACGTTATGGATATCAGTTCTGAAAGCAATTTCAGGGTATAGGTTTTCAGTCCTTTCCCTTGATGCATAGACTGACAATATAAATCATCCCTCAACTTATGGTCACTCATACATTACCACCCTGCAAACCAACCCTTGTGCATCATTGAGAGGAGGTCCATGGACAAAGCCACCGAGCAGTGAATGAGAACACCTGGCCATATGGAGCGGGTTCTAAGGGCGAGGGTGCCAAGCACAAGACCCGCAATAATCGCTGCCAGAGTCTCTGGGAACGGCTTTGCCTTGAAATGAATCATGCAATAAGGTACCACCATAGCAGGTATCACATATACCCCAATATATCTAACGACACCGAAAAGCAAAAAGCCTCTGAAGAAAAACTCGAGCGCGAAAAACTGCAACAAATAGGCGGTCTCGAAGATCAAAAACTCAACACCCGAGCGCCAGGAAAGATAGTAAAAGGGATAGACTGATAGGAATCTGTTCGTAAAAGAAGACATAAAAATGAAAGGAAATACGCCTGCAAAAAAGATGGCGTAGATCCACAAATGGCGAAAAAAACCCTTAATGGAAAGGCCATGGTCCCTAATCTTCTCCCCGGGTAGAAGTGCGATAATAAGGCAGGGAATAAGTACATAACCTACTAAACATGAGGCGGACCAGAAAAGTTGTGAATAGAGATTGAAGTAAGAGTTCCCCTTCAGATATTTACCAAAGGCCTTTACAAAGAAACCTGCCTGGCCGTAATAGTGAAGATAGGTGAGACTCACCGCAGCAGTTGTATAGACGATGAGGGGACGCGAAGATACAGTATCTTTGCTTCCCTCTTTCATAGCATGGACGGCTACCCAGTGGTTCCAAATGTGCTTTTTCAATAGATGCCTCACCATTTCCTCACCTCCTCGGCGGGAACTTGCTTTAAGAACTTAAATAGAAAGTCGGCCCCTTTTTAATCGCCCCATCATTTTGTGGCAAAATCTCCGGAGTCGATAATGAACGGAATGCTATTTACACTTTCGCCATGGTGGAGGGGGTAGGAGATGGGCGTGCCACGCGCAGCGCGGGCGCTAGCGCCGCGTGCCGGGCAACAATCCCGGGGTACCGCGGGATTAGACCTGAGGCGTTCTGAACGCTCTATGACATAGGGCCTAAGACCATATTAAACGTTTTCAGCTTGAATCACTTTGAATGTTCTTAATTCCTGCAAAAACTCGATGGCGATACCCAGTCTGTCCCCATCGACCCTGATGACAGTACCCGGACCTCTAAGAAGCAAGCTTTCCTTCTGCCCTGTAAAAGCAGGAGGTAGGGAAAACTGAATTTCGGTTTGATCATTGGCATGGAAGGCCGACCAGGAAAGAGATAAAATAAACGCCCCACCTTGAGACACATCCAAAGTAACACCTTCCACTTCAAGAGGGGTACCCAGCACCTTCGCCTTTACGGGAAATTCTTGACTTAATCTTGCATATTTACGTCTATCAATCAAGGTATCCACATTATGCCTTTTGGCAAGAAACGAAGCAAGTATTTGATATCATGCCTGTTTTGAATAAGTATTTGAATTTATTGAAGAAATATTTCAATAAAAAATAAATAACCGGTTGACACCTGGGCGATAAAAGGGTAATTTATTGCCTAATTGTGGCAACGCATTTCTTATATACGTCGCCTTTTGGTACTTAAGTCTGACCTTTGGGGCTGATTATTTTAATCTTTCACATCAGCAGAAAACCATAATCCGGATGTTTCATGGTCTCGCCACAGCGATTCATGAAACATGCGGGTCAAGAGCTTTGTCGAAGGTGTATCATGGCCGACCAGCCTTGGAAGACTTGCCAGTACTTTTTTACTGAAGAGTGCCCCAATCTGAGTTTTATCTCTAAGGCAATTTTGATCCCTCAATTTCTCGATCCTTATGAGACAGAAATATTGGAAAGTACTTGTGCAAATTGTGAAACATGTCAAGACGAGAAGCGGGGCAGCTTACGAATAAGAAGGCCTCTTAAGGTTTTCATTGAAAGCCAGGATTTGAAAAGAACTGCTCAAGGCTCCGTATTGAATGTAAGCTCCACGGGTGCACTCGTTGAGTTAGATAATTGGCTCGATTTTAGAGTTTACGAAAAAATAATGATGCAGATCTATACCGGTGATCAAGTTGCCGATCATATGCAAGCTGACGTAGACAAACGACAGAGTATAGTTAAAAGAATAATAGAAGATAAAAGACAAATTGGAGTGATGTTTATACAATGACAAAAATGTCAATAAACTTATCAATTTTTAACAATAACTCCACATTTGGGCATACCCTAAAGCATGATCTAGCGAAGAATCAATTCGATGTCAAGAACAAATATCTAATTCCACTCTTATCCAATCGACTCCCACTTCTTGGTAGTTTTTTGCCTATTGTATAACCATGAATACCAAGTGCTTCTCAATCTCCTTTTTAGTTAAACGCAGTATATATATGAATTAACTAGAAAAAAACAAGAAAGCTGTGCTGGCATGCATATTGCCTTTACAATTGCATGATTCACTGCTAGCCCAAGCAATCTCATATCCGTGGTCCTCCTTAGGCGGATTCAAAAAACATCCGGGTTAGTAATATCGAAAGCCCGTACAAAAAACGTGCAGTCAAAACTCTTGAAAATCTCCAAGTGTGAATTGTGCAAATTAGAACTCTGCAAGAGCTTAGCGCCTGTCATATTTTGGACCTCTTCACAAATGCACTGCTTTTGCAGTCAGACATGTGGAGATAAATGGCTACAGTCGCCTCTTGCAGGATTAGCAATGGAGGTTGTGCTTGAATGAGTGCTCCGCATCGTGATCGTCGCCGCATATATGATCTCGACTACTTCCTGGGTGGCGGGATTGAACGAAGAAAAGGCGCTTGGAGTAGACAGGCGGGTGAGGACGACCCATTAGGTGGGGACCGCAGCCGAACCAGGCACTCTTATCCTCTCAGATTTGAAGTTCCGAGAGGCAAGAAGCGGAGGGGCGGAACGGAGAAACACAACACTACTAAAGAACATTATATCTGGCTTTAATCTGGCTGTTTCCTTGCAGTCTAAGATTTTCTCCTCGCCGGAAACGGACTGCAGAGAACTGCAAACGATATTACACATCATTGGTTACTTGTTACTGAAGGTCAGGGACTATCCCTTTAACAAATTACAATTTACTTCTCCTTCAGTTGCCTGAAAGGGGCTTACAGCGATGGAATCTATGGTCTTTGACGCAGTCCTGCTCTGCCTAGCGGCTATTGGATTAATTGTGTCGTTCATAAAAAACAGGCGTACATGAGGAACCTCACTATGGTTAACTCTCCTCACCTCCTTCAAATCACCTTTTCTGCTTATCAATCCACATTTATTCTGAAACCATCTCCCTTACGAGCATGGCAGAAACGGTATGGTCTACCCACAATGGAATGGGGGTAAGATTCCACCTAGACCGCCCTCAACAGGGTGAGATTCTTGCGAAGTTTATTTCGCAGGTCTAGTCCGAATTATTCATGAATTGGTGTTGCGAGACTGTGAAGATGGGCGTACACCCGGGCAACCGCAGGGGCTTGAATCCGAGGCGTACTTGAACAAGACGTCGCAGGGTGAGCTTGTCCTGAGCCATGCGAAGGAAGGCCCGAGGACGCCCGGAAGGACGTTCATATCCTCAGTCGGAGTAGCCAATTCATGAATGATCCGGGCTAGGCCGGATAATCTATGAAACGACTCGAGGAGACCGAGAAGGTGGCGGGACAACTGG
>PVMK01135422.1_pt1 | contig 29935 bp, 37 predicted proteins | sample 1853481 | NCBI WGS metagenome assembly PVMK01 (sample SAMN08533507, study PRJNA380276) | Marine sediment metagenome, whole genome shotgun sequencing project.
TGTTTTTCTAGCTGTTTTTCTTTTTGGTGCTTTTCTTGCTGCTGTTTTTCTAGCTGTTTTTCTTTTTGGTGCTTTTCTTGCTGCTGTTTTTCTAGCTGTTTTTCTTTTTGTTGTTTTTCTTTTTGGTGCCTTTCTTACAGTCTTGGCCTTCCGTGCAGATTTTTTCTTTTTTACCTGCAATTCTTGGAGTTTTTCTATAGCTTTACCTAAAGATTTTTTCGCAATTTCCTCGGCGTTTAGACGTTTTTTTAATTCATTTCCAAATTTTTCTGCAGCCTTGTGACTTTTAGTCATAGTTTCTCGTAGAGATGGTTTTGATTGAGATTGTTTTTTAATTTTAGAGGAAATTTTTGATTTAATTTCAGTATTTGTTGCAACTTCTTCAGCAATTTTTTTGGCAGTTTTTTGCCTAGATTTAATTTGAAATTCCAATTCCCCAATATTGTTTTTTATTGAGTTCAATCTAGTCTCGGCAGACTGTTTTTCTTCAAGGTTTTCAGCAAATTCCATCTCTTGTTCTAAATCTGTGAGAGTTTCCTTTTCCCGATTTAGGCGCTCTTCTGCTGCTGTAACTAATCTATGTATGCTCTCCAGTTGAGAGGTTTTTTGAGTCAAAATATTAGAAACTTCGGAGGAATCTTCTTTTTCTGATTCTATTTTTTTATCCAAAAAAACTAATCCAGACGAGGATCTTCTCTCAATCGATCTTGATGCTTTGAGTTGTTTTTCTGCTTTTAGTCTAAGCTTTGAAACATCTTGTTTTCTCTGTCGTAATTTTAGGACTAATTTTTCATATGAAGCCAATGAATTAAATCAATACCAGAGTCGATTAATCTGTTAATATAATCAGGATTTGACTTACATGTAAAGAAAATTAACATACTTTGATCGCAATAATTCATATTTTTAAAAAATATTAGTAAACGAATTTGTTTAAAGATATGGATTTTCATCCAAAGGATTTACCAATTTTTAAGACATATGACCTAAAAGATGAAAAGGATGCGTCAAAAGCGGTAGATGATATGGTAGATCTTGGATTTAGCACTAGAAAGGAGGGATTCAAAGTTTTGATCCCAAAAGAAGAAAAGCTTGCAAAAAGGATTGGATACTCCATTACAACTGGTGTGAACTATGGTTTAAGGAAAAAAAATGAAGTTCGTGACATAAAGTATTGGACATATCATCATGACAGTGAACACTATGCTATAGTTTTGATTAGCAATAAGGCTCTTGAAGAACTAGGTTTTTGATTTATCAAAAATACTGTTCAATTTGGTCATGTTTGCAAGGACTCCAGTCAACATAATTCCCAAAATCGCTCCCCCAATTACATCCATTGGAAAATGCTGTAAAACATAGATTCGACTAAATGACACCAAAATCGGATAGGCAAATAACAAATAACATCCTCTAGGGAATCTCTCAGATAAGACATATGCCAAGACAATTCCAAAAATAACAGATCTTGCAGCATGGCCTGATGGGAATGATGCGTCCAATCCGCCTTCACAGAACATAGCAAAGGTATCACGGCTAATTTCTACTGGAAACGGTACTCCTTCATAATCAAAAGAAGGCCTATCTCGGTCCACACCACATTTTATGTATCCTGTAAGCAATGTGGAGAGAAGCATAAGAATCATCAGGGTGATGCCAATTCTTCTGGTTTTTTTTATAAGAAGAATAATGACTCCAAATCCTAGCATGTAAAATGTATCCCCACTTTCAGTTATTGTTTGCATTATGATATCTAAAACAGGATTTCCAGTATTATCTTCAACAAAAGAGATTACACTTTGGTCAAAACCTTCAGAAATTTCAAAATACACCAAGGCAAGGACAATCAAAAATAAAATTACTAAAAGAACAAATGAACGAGACCTAAAATCAAAAATCCAATTTTGCAATTAGTTAAACCACATAAGCATCATTTTTAATTTTTCCTAGTTAAAAAAAGTTTGAAATATATCATTTGTTCCCCATGGAGATTTTAGAAATCAGATCGGCTCAAAGAATTTAACCAAGGGGATAATAGAAAGATCGTGAAGGTCCTCACACTAGATGATTTTGATCTTAAAGATAAGACCGTTTTTTTAAGAGTAGATATGAACTGTCCAATAGACCCCGAAACCATGGAAATTACGGGGACCAAAAGAATTGAAGAAGTAATTGAAACAATTCAAGCATTAAAGGAATCCAAAGTAGTAGTTGCGTCCCACCAAGGAAGAGTTGGAAACAAAGATTATACAAGAATGGACAAGCACGCCAAAGTTTTAGAAAAACTATTGAATAAAAAAGTAAAGTATATCGAAGATGTAATAGGAATTGCTGCACAAAATGAAATTAAAAATTTAAAAAATGGTGAAGTGCTACTTTTAGATAATCTACGTTTGTGTGCAGAAGAAAATTATGAATTCTCACCAGAAGCTGCATCAAAAACCATCATGGTAAGTAGACTAGCTAAACTCTTTGATCTTTGTGTTTTAGATTCATTTCCCAGTGCTCATAGATCACATCCATCAATTGTCGGATTTCCGCAAATTTTACCTTCATGTGCAGGACGTGTTGCCGAAAGAGAGGTTAGAAATCTTGATGAAATAATGACAGTAGCAAAGGCACCACATGTTATTGTCTTAGGAGGCTCAAAGGTGCAAGATAGACTTGAGGCAATCCAAATGTTGATTCAAAACGGACGTGCAGACCACATCCTACTCACAGGAATAATTGGAAACGTATTCATGCGTGCTCAGGCACGAATCAAGTTTCCGCTAGGCATAGAAAGAGAAGAAGAGGTAGTAGCAAAGGCTCATTCTCTAATAGGAGAGTATCCAGATGTTTTTTCTACACCAGTAGATATTGCCATTGACAAGGATGGAGAAAGAGTGGAGATGGACGTAAGAGAAATTTCCAAGGGAGATAAAATTTATGATTTAGGGCCAAAGACATTAGATTTCTATTCAAAGTTAATCGCAGGTGCCGGAACTGTTTTCATAAGTGGTCCTGCAGGATTTTTTGAAAAAGAAAACTTTAGCTTTGGAACAAAAGGATTGCTAGAGGCTGTGGCAAATTCTATGGCAACCACAATAGTTAGTGGAGGACATTTGAATTCAGTTCTAAAGAGCCTTGGATTAACAGAGAAGATTAATCATGTCAGCACAGCAGGTGGTGCACTAGTTCTTTATCTTACCGGTGAAAGGCTTCCAATGATCAAAGCATTAGAAGAGGCCGCAATAAGACATAGAAGTTAAAGTGTTTCCTTACAGGAAGGATTTGGACATATTTGTTTTTCAGATTCCCCCAGATAAATTTCCCTATTACAAGAATTACAATGATGTTTTTTAACAGGATCAAAGAGCTTTAGCCAGATTGTAGTAAAGTTTTGTGCAATATTTCTTGCAAGACCAGAATCACAAATCTCATTGATGTAAGGTTCCAAATCATCAATTATCCAAGAAGAATCAAAATCCCTTCCCTGCTTTATTGTTTCAAAGATTTCATCGTTGGTAAATTTAGTATCAACATTGTTGTATTGTTCAAAAATAATTTTTCTAATTTGTAGTTGAATCGGAGTAGATGGAGTAAATGTACTCATATGCTAGTAAAGGTTTGCTGCCTCTTCTTTTAACGTATCTACATCCTGTGAATCATCCATATGCTTTCCAAGATAAGAATAAAGAGCAGATTTTAGAACTTTGAGTGAAAGTAACGCACATTTTATTCGCACCGCTTGTAAATGTTCCAGACCCAATTCACTTAGAATATCATGTTTTGAGATATTTCTAACCTCATCGATTTCCTTTCCCTTTACAATTTCTGTCAATACTGATGAGCAAGCCATGCATATAGCGCAGCCTTTTCCATGAAATTTAATATCAGATACTTTGTTATCATCAAATTTCATGTCGATATCGATGCTGTCCCCACACAATGGATTAGAGTCATGAAAAGTAACATCATGATCTTCGATTTTTCCGTAATTAATGGGATTTCTTGAATAGTCAATAATCATCTCATGATAAATGTCAGCGTTGCTCAAAGTTTGAATATCCTCGCTACTTTATTTAATGAAATGATTAATTTATCAATCTCTTCTTTTGTGTTGTAAATGTAAAAACTTGCTCTTGATGTAGCAGCAACGTTTAGTCTTTCCATAAGCACTTGAGCGCAATGGTGTCCTGATCTTATTGCTATGCCTTCTCCATCTACTATTTGGGCTACATCATGGGGATGAACATCTGCAAAATTAAATGAAATTACCCCACCACGTTTTGAGATATCCTTTGTTCCATAGATGTGTAATCCCTTTACACTAGATAGTTTCTCCAGAGCATAAGAGGTCAATTCAATTTCGTGTTGTCTAATGTTATCCATTCCAATTTTTGAAAGATAGTCAATTGCTGCACCAAATCCAACAACATCAGCAATGCTGGGTGTTCCTGCTTCAAACTTGTATGGCAAATCATTCCATGTTGTTTCATATTTGTGAACTTCTCTTATCATGTCACCACCGCCTTGAAATGGATTCATAGTCTCTAAAACCGATGTTCGGACCCACAAAATTCCAATGCCAGTAGGACCTAGCATTTTGTGTCCCGAAAATGCAAAAAAGTCACAGCCTAATTTTTCAACATCTACCTTCATGTGAGGTACAGCTTGGGCACCATCAATCAAGGTCAATACTCCAGCATCCTTACATTTTGATATTATTTTTTCAGCATCAGAGATTGTTCCCAAAACATTTGACACCAGGCTGAAGGTGACCAGTTTAACCTTACCTGTGGCAAGATATTTGTCAAGATCATCTAAGATTAATTCACCATCGTCATCCATGCCAATGTACTCTAATTTTGCGCCTTTTTCTTTGGTCAATAATTGCCAGGGAACAATATTGCTATGATGCTCATATTCAGTAGTAACGATGATATCACCTTCCTTCAAATGATCTCTTCCCCATGCATATGCAACTAGATTAATTGCTTCTGTCGTTCCTCTAACAAAAATAATTTCTTTCCTGTTTTTAATATTGATTAAATTTGCAACCTTATCTCGCGTTTGTTCATATAATTCAGTTGCCTCTTCTGCTAATGCATAAACTGCTCTGTGAATGTTAGCATTATGATTTCGATAAAAATCGTTTATTGCATCTATTACTTGGTTTGGTTTTTGTGTGGTAGATGCATTGTCCAAATAAACAAGAGCTTTATTTTCTCTAACAGTCCTCTTTAAAATTGGAAAGTCTTTTCTAATATTTTCAAAAGATGTTTGTGAGCTTTGCATTATCTAAACCTCCACGTAAATCTCGTTTTGCTCTATTTTAACATTGTATGTGTTTAGTGGATTTTCTGCAGGAAGATTTTGCGGTTTTCCATCTTTTAAATTAAACACAGAAAGATGCAAGGGACATCTAACTCCTTCTTCGCTGAGAAATCCAGTTGACAAGTCAGCTTCTGCATGTGTACATATCATATCGGTTGCGTAAATATTTCCCTTTAGATTTGCTAAGAGAATTTTTTTGTCATCTGTATGAAATCCAAACAGCTGTCCTTCTTTCACCTGGTCTAAACTACAAGCTTTAATCCACTGAGACAACTTGATCACCTGTATTTGTAGTGCTGCTCAATCTCCGCATCTTCGTTGTATCGAGTTTCTTCAACTTCAACGAATTTTGCAAATTCTTCATCAGTGTTTATTGTTAATTCTCTCCCACTCCATTTTGATTCAATTAGATATGCAATCCATGCTCTTACTTGAATAGACATTTTTCTTGATAATGGTTCCAAGAATCCTTCAATAATTGTTCTTTCTGCCTCAGCGTGGCTAAGACATCTTGTGTTAAGATAGAAGATTTGCTCCTCGTCAATCTGGGCTACAGATGCAGAGTGAGTGGCCTTGACATCATTTGTAAGAATCTCTAATCCTGGAATTGAGTCTGATTTTGCATCCTTGTCCAACAGAATTGAGCGTCCCGACAAAAATGAGTTTGATTTTGTTGCATTCTCTTTAATTCTAATCATTCCTTTGAACAGGGATTTGGATTTATTTCTAAGAATTGACTTTTCAACGACTCTTCCCTCAGTTGCTGTTGCCTCATGATTTACATCTGTTTGAATATCAAATGATTGCTCATTGTTACCAAAGATTACTTCAGAGTCATTGGCAGAAGCACCTGAACCATTAAGATTGTATTCTATTTGGTACCTACACAAAACAGAACCAAACAATCCTGAATACCAGTTTACTTTGGCATCTTGTCCTAGGTCTGTTCTTCTAGTACAAAAATTAACTGAACTTTGGTCCATCATTTGCAAGGTTGTCACATCAAGTTGAGCATTTGGTGCCACATTTGTGTTAAACAATTCAAGATATGCTTGCTGTTTTTCTGATTTTGTTGAGTAGAGTTCTTGAACAATTGTTGCCTTGCTGCTCTCATCGGCATATACAATGTTTCTAGATATAATAGATATGCCATCATCGGACAAACAAGTTAGGATATGAATTGGCTTTTCTAGTGCAAGATTTTTTGGAATGTGGATAAAAATTCCCGAATTAAAGGCTGCGTTGTTTAGTGCTGTAAATTTATCGTTTTTAGAGTTGGAGGATTCGAGTGATTTTTTTACCAGATCAGGATTATTTTTTATTGCGTCCTCAATTGAGGAAATTACAAGTCCCTTTGATTTTAGTTCATCAGAGATATTGATTTTATGAATATGAGTTCCAATTTGTATGACAGAGGTTTCCGTTTCTAATTCTCCTAATCGTTTTTGCAGAAAACTCGGGACTGCATCAGTTGTTGATACTGACAGTGATACTTGTTGTGGGTCCATTTTTTTTGCATCAGTGTATTTGTTGTAAAGTGGGGATGTTTCAATTGGAAGGCTTTCATAAATAGATAAAGAATTTCTTCTGTATTCTTTTAGCCAATCTGGCTCATTTTTAGATGAAGAAATTTCATCAATGTGTCCAATACTAATAGTAGAAAGGGTTTGAGACATGGCTGAACATTTTAGTCTAACCGACTGAATTATCCATCTCTATTTTGATAAGTCGGTTTAATTCTACCGCATACTCCATTGGTAGCTCTTTTGTAAATGGTTCCATGAATCCATTTACAATTAATGAAAGGGCTTCGTCTTCGGAAAATCCTCTACTCATAAGGTAAAAGATTTGATCATCACCAATTTTTCCTACAGTCGCCTCGTGAGTGATGGTAGCGTCTTCTTGGTTGATTTCCATGTATGGATAAGTTTCAGTCTTTGATGTGTCATCTAATAGCAAGGCATCACATCTTACAGTTGCTTTTACATTTGTGGCACCCTTTGCTACGCTTAGCAATCCTCTGTATGTTGATTTTCCATTAAGTCTGCTTACAGATTTTGAAGTAATTTTTGAGGTAGTGTTTGGTGCAAGGTGGACCATTTTAGCTCCGGTATCTTGATGTTGGTCTTTTCCTGCAAATGCGACTGATAGTGTTTCACCATATGCGCGCTCACCCATAAGATAAATTCCAGGGTACTTCATTGTGAGTCTGCTTCCAATGTTGCCATCAATCCATTCTACTGTTGCACCTTCATATGCATAAGCACGTTTTGTTACAAGATTGTAAACATCGTTACTCCAGTTTTGGATTGTTGTGTATCTTAGTTTTGCATCTTTGTGTGCAACTAGTTCTACAACAGCACAGTGAAGGGATTCTGAAGAATAGACAGGAGCGGTACATCCCTCAATGTAATGTACTTCTGCACCTTCATCTACAATGATCAATGTTCTTTCAAACTGACCAATGTTTTCTGCATTGATTCTAAAGTATGCTTGTAGAGGCATGTCAACTTTTACGCCAGGGGGGATATAGATGAATGAGCCACCACTCCATACTGCGCTGTTTAGTGCTGCAAATTTGTTGTCTTCTGGAGGAATGATTTTAGCAAAGTATTTCTTAAAAATCTCTGGTTGTTCTTTTAGAGCTGAATCAGTATCTAAAAACAAGACTCCTTGTTTTGCTAAATCTTCTCTTAAACTATGATAAACTACTTCTGATTCGTATTGTGCCCCAACACCTGCAAGGAATTTCTTTTCAGCTTCTGGAATTCCTAGCTTGTCAAAAGTATTTTTTACTTCTGCAGGAACATCGTCCCAATTTTTTTCAACCTTATCAGTTGCCTTTGCATAATAGAAGATATTTTGGAAATCAATTGCACTGAGATTTCCGCCCCAAGTAGGCATGGGTTTTTTCATAAATATCTCAAAGGATCTTAGTCTAAAATCAAGCATCCATTGTGGCTCATCTTTCAATTTACTGATTGCAATTACAGTATCTTTGGAGAGACCTTTTTTGCTGAGATGAACATACATGTCAGTTGAATCTTTAAAATCATATTTTGAATAATCCATGTCAAAATTTTCAGTAGCCATAATGAAAATAACACCGTTATATTATAAATACATGGGGAAAAGTAGGTGCAGCTAAATAGGCAGAGCTAAACATTTTCATAAATAAAATTAAACTTAGCTTTGAATTATTTTTTTGAAAAGAATTGAAAAAATAAAAAAGAAATTATAGTTTGGGTATGACTCTAGTGTACTTTGAAGACATCAACACGACAGCTGCTATTGCAACAAACATTACAACAATTGTAATTGCTCCAAATTCAGGAACTACATTAAACATCAAAATTTCTCCCTTTGGTCCACTCCAATTATCTTCCTCACCAGGCAGTCCAAAACCAAGTATAGTTACTTTGATGTCAACTGGGTCATCAGAGTCTAAAGGTCCAATTGAATGCATTCCAATTCCTTCATGCTCATGTGCTTTCAAAGTTGAATGAAATTCTTTACCGCTTTGTGTTAAAGTAAAATCATAGTTTGCATGTTTTTTCACAGACCCAGTTGAATCTCTAAATTTTATTTCAAGAGACATTATCTCATCTGCTACAGGATTGCTTACTGTAATTTCTGCACGTATTGTACCGTCTTCAGAGATTCCAGTAACCGTTGTTTCATCTTCTGGAGGAGCTCCTACAATGATTGTCCCATCCCCAGGTTCTGGTCCTTCATCTGCTTGAACAGTTACAATTCCTTGCATCCATGGGTGAACCATACAAAAGTATGGAAATACACCTTCTGCATCAAACGTGTGTGAGAAAGTTGTTCCTGCCATAAACAAGCTCGAATCAAATACACCAGATGGTCCATCTGCTGCACTACCAGCAGTAACAGTGTGAGCTGCTGTGTCATCATTTGACCATGTTACCTCTCCCCCAACATCGACTGTTACCTCATATGGCATGAAACATTCGTTTGCTGTTTCACACCCTGGAACCGATGTTCCTTGAGGAGCACTAACACTTGCAGTTGCGTGATCTGCAAATACAGGGTTTGCAGTACCTAAAGAGATTGCAAATAGTACCAAAAATGAATTAAGTATTATTTTCTTTTTGATATTCATTATTTTAGGTACAAATGTGAGGAATAAAAGAATATTGTATGACTATTGCAATAAAGTTTCTTTAATTGTATCAAAAGATCCCAATATAGTATGAACTTCTGATATGGTATTTTTTACATTAAGATTTTTCAACTCATCAGCAGTAAAGGGCCCTATTGCTACAATTGAAGATTTTTGCAAGTTTTCTAATAATGAATTTTCATCATAATCCTTGGACATTATCTCAAAAAATCCCCTGACTGATGATACACTTGTAAATACAATTCCATCAATTTTATTTTGAGAGAAAAGTTCTCTGAATTCATTCCATTGAGTTGTGTCTCTAAACGCACATACATCGTATAGATGGATTTCTTTTACATCAATTCCAATTTTGTTTAATAGTTCTTTCAAAAATGAAGTAGAGGCTCCGCTTCGAGGTACAATAACTTTTTTGCCAACTGCATGTAATTTTGTAAATAATTCCCCTACTCCTACTGAAGAAAATATGTCTGGCATATATGCGACTTTGATTCCTTCATTCTCAAGTGCGGTTTTAGTTTTAGGGCCTACTGCCATCACAATTGTGTTTGCAACTGCTAATTGTAATTTTTCAAATTTAGAAACTTGTCGTGCCACATCAAAAAGAAGTTTTACAGCTTTTGAACTCATAAAGACAGAATAGTCAGGATCATATTGTTTAACAGAATCTAAAAATTCATCTACTATTTTTTCTCCCTTGCTTACCAACTCAATTGTAGGTAATGGAAGTGGTTTTGCATTATTTTTTGTAGCCAAGTCAATGAATTCGGAGGAGTCTTCTTTGGATCTAGTAATTGCGATTATTTTTCCTTCAAGCATTTTTTCTCCATCCTATGGTATCTGACAAATCAACTACTTTGCCTATTATAATATTGGTAGGGGGTGTGATTTTTTTTGCCTTAACAAGTTTTGCTATATTTGATACGTTTCCTTTGACCATTTTTTGCTGTGGGGTAGTACCATTTTGAATTACGGCAACTGGAGTGGTTTTATCTAATCCTCCAGCAATTAGCAGCTTGCAAATAGTATCAATTCTGGACAATCCCATCATAATTACAATAGTATCAACTGATTTGGCAAGTCGTTTCCATTTTACAACTTCATTTTTCTTTTCTGGATCTTCATGTCCAGTAACAAAAACTACAGATGAAGAATATTGTCTATGGGTCAATGGAATTCCTGCATATGTAGCGGAACCAATCCCAGAAGTTATTCCTGGGACAATTTCGTATTTCACTTTATGTTCTTTGAGAAATTCTGCTTCTTCTCCACCACGTCCAAAAATAATTGGATCCCCGCCCTTTAGTCGAACCACATTTTTCTTAGATTTGGCATATTCTACCATCAAGTTATTTGTGGTATTTTGATGAGTTGTATCATCTCCAACTGCACGTCCAACATAGATTTTTTTTGCAGATTTTGGAATCAAAGAAATAATTTTTTTGCTTACTAATCTATCATAAAGAACGACATCTGCTTTTTGTAATAATTCAACTGCCTTCATTGTAATTAATTTACTATCTCCTGGGCCTGCTCCAACAAGATAGACTTTTCCTGTCATCGTTTATTCCACTCCTCCACTTTTTCTCTCCAATTTAATGCAAGATCATTTACTCCTTTATCACGAAGTTCTTTTCCTGCACTATGACCTAATGATCTAGGATCGTTTTTGGGTCCAGATTTTTTTACAATGATGGATTTTTTTCCATCAACTGAAAATGCAGATACGCTAAGATTCATTTCCATTCCATTTGATTGGGCAAATGCACCAATTGGAAATCTACATCCAGAATCAACATAGTCAGATAAGGCACGTTCGGCCTCAATTTCTAACCTAGAATTGGCATCTTCTAATTTTTTTAGCATAGAAATGGTTTCAAAATCATCTACTCTTGCGACAATTGCAAGGGCACCTTGTCCTGGTGATGGAGAAAACTCTAATGTAGACAAAGGAGAGTACTTTACATCAAGTCCTAGTCTTGAAATTCCGGCTTGAGCAAGAACAATTGCATCATAATTTCCCTCAGATATTTTATTAATTCGTGTTTCAATATTTCCTCTAATTGGTTTAACAGTTACATCTGAGCGTTTTCGCAATACTTGTACAGCACGTCGTAAAGAGCTGGTTCCAACTATGGCACCTGATTTTATTGTATTCAAAGTTGTTCCATCAGAGGAAATAAAAATATCATTTGCTACTTCTCTTTTTGGAATGCAAGCTAAAAGTAAATTTTCATCAATTTTAGATGGGACATCTTTTAGACTATGGATTGCAAAATCTATTTTATGCTCTGCAACTGCTCTATCAATTTCTTTTTCAAATATTCCTTTTTGATCGATTGTGAATAGTGGTCTAGAATCCGTATCACCTTTAGTCTTTATTGTTTTAATTTCAAATTCTAAATCAGAGTTTAGTTTTTTTAATTCGGATAATACCCAATTGGTCTGTGCTAGAGATAATCGACTTCCTCTTGCCCCAACTATATATTTCAATTTTTCACCGACTTTAGAGCATTGTAATAAACATCAAGGGTGTCATTTAGATCAGTTTGTGTATGTGCATCAGATAGAAAAACAACTTCAAATTGAGAAGGAGCAATAAAAATTCCATTTTTCAATAATGTTTTAAACATTTTCTGGAATTTTTTTGCATTAGCATTTTTAGATGTAGTATAATCTGTTACAGGTTTATTTGTAAAAAATATCTGAAACATTGAAGATGTGAAATTAATCTGATGGGGAATCTTGAGATCCGATGCCATATCATCTAATGCATGGGTAAATCTTACATTATACCTCTCAAGTTTAGAATAGAGTTTGTTTTTGATTTTGTTTATTGCTTTAATAGAACTAATCGCAGCAGAGACTGATACTGGATTTCCGGCAAATGTAGATGCCTGGTAAACCTTACCTTCGGGGGATAACAAGTCCATAATTTCCTTTTTGCCTCCAACTGCAGCGATTGTAAATCCATTTCCTAAGGCTTTTCCAAGTGTAGTAATGTCTGGTTTAATTCCAAAGTGTTGTTGTGCGCCACCAGGTGATACTCTAAATCCAGTTACAACCTCATCAAAGATTAGTGGTATATCATGTTGTTTTGTAATTTTTCGCAGATCTTGTAAAAAATTTTTTTCAGGTAAAATTAATCCCATGTTTGCTAAGATAGGTTCTACAATTACACCTGCAATGTCTTTATTTTTTCTTATAGTATTTTCCAAATCTTTAGAATTGTTGTATTGTACCACCAAAGTATTTTTAGAGACTTCATCTAACCCGCCATCTGAAACTGAGATTCCATTATGGGCAGATCCTGAACCAGCTTTTACCAAAACAGAGTCATGAGCCCCATGATAACATCCTTCAAATTTAATGATCTTTTTCTTTTTGGTAAAACCGCGTGCTAATCTTATTGCAGTCATAGTTGCCTCGCCACCAGTATTAACTAATCTAACTTTATCAATTGAGGGAAAGTTTACACGAATTAATTTAGATAATTCAATTTCCGCAGAAGTTGGAGTACAATACAATGTTCCTTTTTTTAATTGATCCGTTACAGCTTTGAGAATTTCTTTTCTTCTATGTCCTAAAAGTAAGGCACCATATCCATTACAATAGTCAATGTAACGATTTCCATCTTCATCCCAGATGTATGCTCCATCTGATTTTTTTGTGAAGAATGGATATGGCTCAAAATACCTAACTGGGCTATTGACACCAGATGGAATTACTTTTTTTGCATCGCTAAATAATTTCTTAGATCTTGGCAACAGAGGATTGTGGATTTTGGTTATTATTATTCGTAATATTAGGAATTTTCTTGCTTTCTCTGCTTTGCAAACTTGTCTTTAAACAAGAATGCTGCCAGTATTGTGCCAACAAAGGGCGCTGTCAAATAAAGCCACAAATCATTAACCACGCCTGATAATAAGGCAGGTGCCAATGCCCTAGCTGGATTCATTGAGGCACCAGAGATTACCGCTAAAAAGAAAATATCAAGACCCACTATTCCACCAATTGCAATTCCGCTAAATCCTTTGAGACCTTTTGTATAAACTACAGTAAAGATTACTGCCATTAGCAATCCTGAGGCAAGTACTTCTATAGGAAATATCAAAAAAATTGAATAATCATAGTTTGGTACATTTACTCCAAGATTAGCATCTGTTCCAATAAACATCATCACAAACAGTGATCCTAAAATTGCACCGATTATTTCAGCTGCAAAATACCATGCTATCTGAATTTTAGTGATGTGTCCTGTAATGTAATATCCTATAGTAACTGCGGGGTTAAAATGTGCAAAGGAAATTTTTCCAAAAGAATACACACCAATAATTAATGCAATAAATGGAGTAACTGCTGCAAACCAAATCCCATAAGGTCCCCCAATCTGCACATCATAGACGATAGAACCTGTTGCAAAGACAACAAGAATGAATGTTCCAATTAGTTCGACTGTAAAGATTTGTAGGTTTGAATATGTCATAAACCATCTTCAAGTTTTTTTATCAATTCCAATACCTTTGATTTTATTTGGTCACGAATCTTTCTTACTTCTTCAATAGTTTTTCCTTTAGGATCTGCAATGTTCCAATCTAGTACATCTTTTACAAACAATGAAGGACATGATTCATGGTCCATACAACCCATGTTTACAGTCTTGATGGAATTCTCTATCATTTCATTTGAAAATAGTTTTGGTATTTGATTTGTAATGTCAATTCCAATTTCCTTCATTGCAGTAACCACAACAGAGTTAAGTTCTGATTCTGGCTCAGTTCCAGCGCTTATCGCCTCAAATTTTTGGGCATATTCTCGAAAAAATCCTTCAGCCATCTGGCTTCTTCCCGCATTTTCTACACATACAAAGAGTATTTGGGGCTCGTACATCATCAATATATAAATATCAATTTATATAAATCTAGGTTGATATGAATGGAGTCAGTCTTTTAAAGTGTATCTGCGATGAAACAAGATTTGAGATACTAGAGATGCTTCAAAAAGAAAAAGAACTTTGCGTTACTGATTTTGTAAAACATTTAAAAAAAGACCAACCACTGATTTCTCATCATCTCAAGACTCTAAAAAAATGTGGTATTGTAAAATCTAGAGATGAGGGGAAAAAAGCAATGTATAAAATTTCAAACAGTCAGTTATCAGAGCTGATTTTAAACATTACAAAGGCTAGTAGAAAAATTCCAGTTTTGTGTAATGATAGTACATGCTGTTAGACAAATTTTTCGGTTCGCAACACTCCAACATCACTTACGTATAACACCACTGCAAAGTTTGTAAATAGGGTTCTTGCAATTTCTTCTACTATATCTTGTAGTTTATCTTCTTGCATAAGCACGTCAACTTTGACATTTTTTTCATTCTTTAGTCCTTGTCCCCGTAAGCCTTTTGTACCATTCCCATCAACTTCATAGGTTGTATATCCTGTAATATTGTGTTTTGCCAAAATATCAATAACATTTTTTTGTGCAAGAATCTCACAGGTTACAGTCAAAAGTTTTACGTTGTAGAGTTTCATATGAATCCCTTTGAGATGTAATTGAATAAGTCTATCGATCCCTCGTTGTGTACAATCGATGATACCAAGTACATTATTGGAAGTAACACGATAATGTTAAAAGGAAATGTAATTCCTAACGCAGAGGTAATGTAAAGACTGGGTTTTGCTTGTGGAATTGCATGACGCAGAACAGCTGGTGCTGCAATAAAGGATGCACTGGCAAGAAGTAATCCAAACATTACTGCGCCTCCAAGACTTAAGCCTAGTGCAGTGGCAACTAATACTCCCACTATTCCATTAAATGTAGGCATTAAAATTGAAAATGCAATTAAAAATACTCCTACTTTTTTGATATCATCTAGTCTTTGGCCTGCAATTATTCCCATCTCAATTAAGAAGATTACAATGGCACCGGTGAACAATTCATCAAAAACTATACTAATTGAGCTAAATCCTTCCTCACCAATCAAATATCCTATTACAATACTTCCAAGCAAAATCACAATTGCTTTACCAGTAATTGATTCATGAAGAACTTGTTTTAGGTTTGTTTTTGTCTCAGAAATTCCCATTTCTATTTCTGATTCTGTTTGAATTTCCCCAATAGATTTTTTTTTCATCCTGATCTGTTTTGATACAGCAATATTCGTCAAGAAGATTGCCAAGATGAAAGCAACTGGCTCCAAAACTGCAAGGATTGCAGCTAGGTATCCTTCAGATGTAACACCTTGATTTTTCAGAAATGAGAGACCAACTGAAAAGGTAACTGCTCCTACTGCACCGTATGTTGAAGCAAGTGCATATGAATCAAAGAGGTTGAATTTTCCTAAATGACGAAGTATTTGATAGTGATTTAAGGTAAAGAGCAATGACAATCCAATTGCAACTAACATTGGGATCAGCATGGTCTCAAATCCAGTATTTCTCATCTCAATTCCTCCATGAAGCCCAATTGCAGCAAGTAAGTATATTGGTAAAAATTCTGAAATGGCATCTGGAATTTTCAAGTCAGATTTTATTCTAGCAGCAATTATTCCAAAAATAAAAAACAACACAATTGGTGTAAACAGATTTGATTGAATAAGTTCTAGAATAGCCATTTGAATGATTCAAAAATTTTTGTGTGGAATAAAAACTAAATCCTCACTTGATCATAAAAATAGGTGAATCAAGTAGGTAAATCCAATTCCCATAAGGGCACTTCCAGGAATGGTGATTATCCATGCAAATACAATTTGTTTCCCTACTTTCCATCGTACTGCAAGTTTTCTTCTAGCAGCCCCTGATCCCATGATTGTACCTGTAATGGCATGTGTGGTACTTGCCGGAATTCCCAGAGTAGCAAAAATTGCCAACATCAACCCACCACCAGTTTCAGCTGCAAATCCTTGATACGGTTTGAGTCTGGCGACTCTCATGCCAAGTGTCTTTATGACTTTGTATCCTCCAAAGAAGGTACCCAAGCTCATTGCAGTGGCTGCTGCAAAAATTACCCAAAGAGGCATTTCAAGATCAGGAATTAATCCAGCTGAAAACAAAATTAAAACAATTATTCCCATGGTTTTTTGACCATCGTTTGCACCATGAGTAAGAGCAAACCAAGCTGAAGAAATTATTTGTAGCCTGCCAAATGTTTTGTTTACCATTGCAGGCCTGCGGTTTGCAAATATTGTGATTATCAGTCCCGTTAATAAAAGACCTACAATTATTCCACCTACAGGAGCAATTACTATTCCAGCAAATACTTTTGTCAAACCTCCATAAACAAGTTTTTCAAAACCTAATCCCATAATACCTGCGCCCATTATTCCACCTATCAAAGCATGACTGTTAGAAATTGGTAATCCAAAATAAGTACACAGAGTACTCCAACCAATTGCCCCTGCTAAACCTCCTATAATCATGTAAACAGTAATATCATCAGGACTAACGATTCCTTTTGCAATTGTGGTTGCTACTGCAACACCAAAAATAAAAGGTCCAACAAAATTTGCAGCTGCAGATAACGAGACTGCGTGCAATGGTTTTAAAACACGAGTTCCAATGACTGTTGCAACTGAATTCGCAGAATCATTAAACCCATTTACAAAATCAAAGATTAATGCTATAATTATTGCAGCAATAGCGATTTCAAGCATAATTTCAATCTACGTATATTTCAAAACTATATCTTCAATGACATCCGCAACATCCACACATCTATCTGATGCAGTTTCCATTGTTTCATAGATGTCTTTGAGTTTGATAATATGTATTGGATCAGTGGTCTTAAAGAGGTCACCCATTGCATCGCGATATAGATCATCTACGATGTGCTCAATATCACTAGTATTTCTACAATGTTCTATCATGTCTTGAGGATTTTTGATGTTCTGTAATTTTGATATCATATATTCAACTTCTTTTGTTGCCTTTACAAGTTCATTTGCTATTTCTAAGGAATATGGAGGAGGTTCGGTAATGTGGTAGCTGCATATTCTAGCTGCAATTCCATCCATAAAGTCAATGACATCATCAATTTTTGAGGCTATTCTCTGCATGTCTTCACGGTCTAGAGGAGTGATGAAGGTCTTGTTTAATTCAGAAAAAATTTCGCGTGTTAGGATATCTGCCTCTTTCTCAAGCGTATGAATTTTTTTTGGATATTCTTCATTTTTAAGATCAGAAAATAATATCACTAAGGCTTCAGATGTTTCAACTGCTTTTTTTGCAAGATTATCAAGAATAGTTAAGAGCTGTTTCTCATTGGATTTTACCCAAGAAAGCCACATTCCCATAATATCTCCAAATTAAAATGACAATTAATATTGTTGCATATACTATCTATGGAACTATATAGGAACACAGGAAATTCAGCCACAAAAAATTTCAAAATTTAGGATAAAAATTAAGGAAATTATGAGATCAGTAATTTTTAAAAAAATAAAATCTATGAGAGAGATAGAATTGTAAATTTTGTTGGTTTCAACTGTATGATCTCTATCCGGAACCTCTTCAAAATGGTTTGTTAACTTCACGAGTAAAGACATAGCTTGCAATGCCAACCATAATCAAAACAAAGACAGAGATTACCGCAATGCTCAAAATTGCCGGTACTCCTCCTTCAGATACTCCAGTCATCATTTCTCTTACTAGTAAAACCGTGTATGTGACAGGGTTTAGCTTTGCAGCAAATGCAAGCCAATCAGGAAGCAATTCTAGTGGAAATAGAGCGGGGCTGAGCATAAACAAAGGCAGGCCTAGAAAATTAATCATGCCCCAAAATGTCTCCTGAGATTTTGCAGTAGCTGCCACCGCTACGGATATTCCTGAAAATCCCAATGAAAACAAAATAACAATTCCCATGATAGGAATAATCATTATTGGGTTTGGAAACCTCACACCTATTGCCAAAGCGATTCCTAAAATCAAACTAGCTTGAAGTGCAGCAACCAAAGAAATTGCAAACATTTTTCCAAGTGCGATAGAAGAGCGAGAGATTGGAGAAGTTAAGGCTTTGTTCATAAATCCATACCGTCTATCCCAAAGTGTATTAACTCCACCAAATATGCTAGTAAATATTGCAGTTAGTATAATGACACCTGGTGCCATAAACTCAATGTACTCTCCTTCAAATCCAACAGATTGAATCAATGGTTGAGTTCCAGAAAAAGTATTTCCGACAACGATAATCCAAATAGCTGGTTGGATGAATCTAATTAAAATTCCACTTCGTGATTTTTTATATCGTTTGATCTCACGCCAAAAAATGGTATATGTATCATATAATAAAGAGCTCATGAACGTAACCTCTTCATTTTTGCATGTTCTCGTTTGCGATTAAATCCACCATCATCATCTCGTATTTCATGACCAGTGTATGAAATGAAAACATCATCAAGTGTTGGTTGTGTCAGAGAGAGAGAATTTATTTTTACTTTCAAATCAGAGGATATCTGAAATATTTTTGGAATGACTTCCGTTCCCTTTGATGCAAACAAAGTAATCTTGTTTTGGTCTTGGTTTATTTTGTTGATTAATTCAATTTTGTTTAATTCTGAAAGGAAGGCTTTCTCAGTGTCTCCATTTTCAATTGTTAGGGAGATTACCTCGTTTCCCATTGCGCTTTTCAAGTTTTGAGGAGAGTCAATAACCTGAATCTTGCCGTCGTCAATAATTCCAATTCTATCACATAGCTGGTCTGCTTCTTCCATATAGTGGGTGGATAAAAAAATCGTCATATCGAATTCTTTGTGGATTTTTTTGATATATTCCCATATTTTCCTCCTTGTTTGGATATCAAGACCTACAGTAGGTTCATCCAAAAACAAGACTTTTGGCCTATGTAAGAGACCACCTGCAATATCTAGTCGTTTTCTCATACCACCAGAGTATGTTACTACAGCATTGTCTTGCTTGTCAGATAATTCAATTAGTTCTAAAATCTCATCTATTCTTTTGTTGATTAGATCTTTTGGAATGTGATTTAGTCTTGCTTGTAGTAAAAGATTCTCTCGTCCAGTGAGATACTCATCTACTGTGGTTTCCTGTTGTACATACCCTATTTTTTGTCGAACTTGTTTTGGTTGAGTCTGTACATCAAAACCTGAAACTAGAGCTTGACCTGATGTAGGTTTGAGTAAGGTAGTTAGAATCATCATTGTTGTGCTTTTTCCTGCACCATTTGGTCCAAGAAACCCAAAAATTTCACCATTCTCTACATTAAATGAGACATCATCAACAGCCTTTAGATCTCCAAAAGATTTTGAGAGAGACTTTGTTTCAATCGAATACAACACCTTGATCGTTATTCTCAATTATAAATTGCTAAGCGTTGATTATAGCCGATCCTCATAACCAATTTAAAGGTCTACAAAATCATTTTTTATATGAAAGGTCTTTGTCAAGTATGTCATTCATCAAATGTTGATATTACTTTAGAATCTGGAATTCCAAAATGTACAGACTGTAACAAAAAAACGGTTTAAAATTAATAAAAAATTTTTTTAAATTTTCATGTTTTGATTTTAAAAAGTTTCAAAGAATTTTAGATGATTCGATTTTGAAACTAAAAGAAATAATTGAAATTACTTGCTTTCAGGCGTGTTGTTAATAATCCATATTACAGTTGATCGGGTTTAATAGGAATTTTCCCTTTGATAGGAATGGCGATAGAGAGGATTTAATGGATAACGTAAGAAAAATAGTACCGATAATATTTGGAATTCTGATTTTAACTGGTACATCAGGATTTCAGTTTGCACCAATGTCAGTTCAGTCGGCGGATGCTGTGTTTACCAAGAAAATAATCGGATACTTTCCAGAATGGGAAAATGGAGATGTAGACAAGATAGATTATTCTAAACTTACTCATATCATTTATTTTCATATTTGGCCAAATAATGATGGAAGCCTTGATACTAGTGCAGTCCACTTTGATGATCTAGAAACTATTGTCACTAATGCACATGATGCAGAAGTAAAAGTAATGATTGCAGTTGGAGGATGGGGAGTTTCTAATGGATTTGGTTCGATGTCTGCTGATGACACCGCAAGGGCAAATTTTGTTAGCAAAATTGTACAGTTCATAAACGAACACCAGCTTGATGGTGTAGATATTGATTGGGAGCCAATAGATTCTGAAACTAAAAAAATTAATCAAAAAATATTGTTGCATGACTTAAGAACCGGGTTAGATGAATTACCTGAGTATAAGCTTCTTACAGTTGCAGTTAATGCCGAAAGAATTGATTTATTCCCAGAATCAGCAGATGATGTTGATTGGGTCAATCTTATGGCATATGATATGAATTGGAGGCGAGGTGAGCACTCAAATTTTAATGATTCAGTAGCAGCTTTGGCTGAATATGTTGGAATAGGAATTCCAGAAGATAAACTCGCACTTGGAATTCCATTTTACGGAAGAGATGTCAAGCAAAAGCCATGAAATATGAAGACATTATATCCACTTGTAATCCAGGACCAGAAGAAAATTATTGTAATAATTATTTTTTCAACGGAATTGATTTGGTACAACAAAAAAGCCAGTTCATCTTAAACAGCAATTATGCCGGAGTAATGATTTGGAATTTGGGCCAGGATACCTATGATGGAACATCTTTGCTTGATGCAATTAATGTAATTATGGATGTACCGCCACCTGATCCGGGGCCTCCAATAGCTAGTCCGACAGTTATTCTATCCAAATGCAAAATACTTTGAACGAACCAGCTCCAGGAGTTTTGTCAAATGACATCGAGCCAGATGGAGAGCTAATGACAGCAATGATTGTAGAAGATACCAGGTTTGGTAGTTTGACCCTGAATCAAAATGGAGGATTTGTTTACACACCTGACTCTGATTTTATAGGCATAGATTCCTTTAGTTACAATGCTTCTGACTTAACCGAGTCAGGAAATACTGTAGAGGTTACAATCCAAGTAAATACAACCCCAAGTGTTGTTGAAGAGACATCGTCAGGTTTTCAGGATAGAAATACCGTAACTAGTGTAACAACAAGTGAATCAATTTTAGGAGTTTCAAACAATCTTTACTTAACCTCAATTTCTGTAAATCCAAAAATTGATGTCCTGTCAGTATCAGGGATGGATTTAGATTGGCTGCCACTTGAATCTCAGTGCGGAGCGCTGGGAGGATCACAAACTGAAGTTTGGTGGGCAATAGGGGATGATTCTACAACAGATGGAGCCGTTACTGCCAACTTGTCAGCTGGTGCAAAGTCAATGGTAGTTTCAACTAGTAGAATTTCTGGAATAAATTCAGAAAACCCATTTGGTTCAATAGTTTCTGGTAATAATAATGAAAATGGTTCATGTTCAGGTGGAACTGTTTCAGATAATTATAATTTTGAGGTAAATATTGAAAACCAAAATTCAATGTTGTTTGGTGCAGTAGGTGCATCTTATGAACAAAATGGATATCAACATTCACCAGGTCCAGGGTTTAACGAAATTTTTCATCATGTTACAAAATTCAACGATGTCGGATTATCAGTAGTCCAAAAACCAATGTACCAATATCTATAGACGTCACTTGATGGGTACATTTTCTCAACTCCGTGATTGGCATGTAATTGGAATAGAGATAAAGCCCCAGGGAGTGGGAAGTACAACAAATAATCCCCCAAAAGCTGTTGTAAATGGACCCGATACAGGAATTGAAGATATATCAGTTACATTTGATGGAACAGGTTCATCAGATCTAGATAATGATTCCTTAACATACTCATGGGATTTTGGTGACGGCTCAACAGGTTCAGGGGCAAGTCCTTCTCACACCTACACTTGGGGAGAATCATTTACCGTTACCCTAACAGTAACCGATGGTAAAGGAGGAAGTGATTCTGCTATCTCTACCATCACCATATCAGAAGTTAATGATCCTCCAGTAGCTGTCGCAGGTGGGCCTTATAGTGGAACAATAAATCAAGAAATAACATTTGACGGGTCTGACTCCTTTGATCCTGATAATCAAGATGGCACTACAGAAAATGACCAAAACCTAAGTTATTCTTGGGATTTTGGTGACACCTTAACCGGAACAGGAGTTATCACCACCCATTCATATTCCTCAACAGGTAGTGTAACTGCAAAGTTAACAGTTAGTGATGGATTATCATCTGATTTTGAATCAACTCAAGTTTCCGTAAATGATTCCACAACCGAAGTTTCGGTAAGCAGTATCTCTCCAGAGTCTATTTTTAAAGGCAAATCGACTGATGTGACAATTCAAGGAAGTGGTTTTGTTGATGGGGCAACTGTTTCCTTAGCAAATGGAAGTGGACCAACACCATCTGTTTCTAATGTAACAGTTGTAGATGGTAGTTCCATAACTGCTACGATCACTGTCAAAAATGGCGGCCCGCCACGTGCAAGTACCTGGGAGGTAATTATAACAAATCCTGATTCTTCCAGTGGAATTTTGGATGGTGTTCTTACAGTTACTCCTAATTGATAAAAACTCAATTATTGTTATTTCGAAAAGCTAATCTCCTATTTGTAGTGTATAAAATCAATGCCTGATCTTTTTTTAGATATTGAAACTGCAACTTTGTTTACAAAAGAGGAATATTTTAAAACTAAAGAGCAGATAGATTCAGGAAAATTAGATAGAAATTCAGAAAACAAAGATCTGTTTTGGAGATTTGACAGAGGAGGTTTAAGCCCATTTGAGGGTAAAGTGATCCTAATCACATACAAAATAAACAATGGTCACGTATTTCGATTAAAAGAATGGGAGACGGGAGAAAAAGAGATGCTAAAAAAATTCTATAACCTAGTAGTAGATTTACAGCGAGGAAAGGGAACTGATAGATTAAAAATAATTGGACACAACATTTTACGATTTGATTTATTTTTTATCTACAACAGAATGAAATATCACAAAATCGAAGAGGAGAAATGGCTACATCAATGGATAATTAACAAACCAGAGGTAATTGATTTTCTGCAAACTCATCTTCCATTAAATGACTTTAAAACAAAAGGACTTAGGCACGATGTTTTAGCATATGCCTATGGATTTCCAGTCAAATCTACTCTTGGCTCAGGGGAAATTCCACATTATTTTCAAGGAAACTATAGCAAGATAATAGAATATTCTGAGCGAGAATTTATCTATCCTGAATTATACCAGAAAATAATTTCGAAGGGAACCATTACCAAAGAAAGATTGCTAGAATCAATCAAACATTATGAGGAATTACAAAAATCAAATCAATCCCAATAACTGTGAATCAGAGGAGGTTTGAATTAGTAGATAAATCGTCCATCCGGGTTAAATAGAAATTTTTCAAGAATCATCTACCTAGCACAACATGGTATTGGATTTGTATTGAAATAATCTAATACCATGAATTTATCTTTAAATTAATTATAGTACGGACGAATTCTACGCGTTCTTTATATGTAAAAAGAGAGATTAAAAATTTAGGAATCAAGCCCTTCTCACTATTGCCCGAATACCTGATTAGGTTTGATCTCCTTTTTTAATCTAGGAAATTTTGTTTCGGTTATTTCATTAATTAAAATTTTTTGCACCCTTTTTGTAAAAAACAATTATACCAAAAATTCATATCATTATTTTGGCTAAAAATTTTTGCATGCAACAAGATGTCCAAAATGATGATGAAGAAGAAAGACCAGAATGGGCATGGTTAATGAAAAGAATGACTAAGGAATCCTAAAAAATAAAACTATTTGAGTTCCTTGAATTGATCTTTTGTCATTCCAAGAATTACTTTTTCCCCAACTCCCCAAATTTCAGATTTAGAGAGGATTTTAGAGTGTCTTATTCCATAGGCAATATCAATGGATTCTAAGGCATGAGTGTCAGGATGATAATGAATACTTTTTATCTTTCCTATTTTGCGTTTATCAGTATCAACTACAGGAATGCCTACTCTTATTGGAGGCGTACTCAAAAGTAGAGTTTTTTCTGTAAACTTGTCAATGTAATCTTCTGAAAGAAAATAATCCCTACGAAATCCTTGATGAATGGTAACTCCACAAACACAAAGAGTGTTTTGATTAATGTGTATGTGTTTTACTTTGCCATACTCTATTCCCTCCCTATCTATGACTTGTTTTCCTGTAAAAGAATCAGCTTTGACCATATTGACATGCGCTTCTTCTAGTTTTATTGACATGCTCTAGTGTTTTGAGATTTACTTATCATACCAAATATCAGGATTTTCTATCAATGGGGTTAAATTACTTGACAGATTTATTTGAGCATGCAAATCAAGGAGAATCTATTTCAGGCAGCTCTAGTTACAAGGGGCAGAATTACAGAAAAACCTCATTCAGTTACTCTTCGTGGTGTAAAATACAATGAAAAAATTTACTTTTCAAGACACAAACCTGATTCAGATTGGTTCAAAAATGTAGCATCTAGGTCGGAGATAGTTATCAAGTATAACGATTCTTCATTTTCGGGTATTGCAAAAATAGTAACTGATGAGGATTTGAATCAAAAAATATCTCAGTTAAAATATCCTGGTGAAAAAAGAGCAGAAGAAAAAAGGGTTTCAATAGAGATTACACTACATGAACAATTGTAGTTAGCCCTCTGCGGTCAAGTTCCACATCATTTTCTATTTCACATACAGTTACCGTAAAGGAGATGACATCCCGCTGTTTGGCCTTTTGTGCATGAAGTTTTAGATTAATATCCATTAATTCAAATTCTTGGTTAGATAGATTAGTCTCATCCAAATACGCATCACATGTGGACTCGACTCGAAATCGGTCATTTTTAAAATGAAATCCAAGCTTTGTTTTTCTTTCTTTACGACCTGCTGCTTTAATATTGACATCAATAATGCCAGACTTTGTCATTGTATAGCTTGATTTTCCATTTACAAAGACACCAATTTGAAATGGTTTTCCAGCAGTAGATTCAGCCATTTTTTGAATGCCATCATTCATTACAACATCAATTGCCTTTATTGTCTGTGGAACTTTTGCAATCCATTCGTTTGTTCTTTCTACTGTACTGTTGATTCCTGCACGTCTCCTTTTATCTTCCTCTTCAGGAAGTTTGTAATACTCAACCCAAGCAAAATAATCATTTGCTATGTCTTTAATAAAATCAATACACGTTACCTTGTAATCATTAACGTTGGTGGTTCGCAAAGAAGCATCATCTACACGCATTCCATCATAATCAATTGGTAAAGCCAATACTGACTCTAAATTAAACATCTAAAAAAACCAATCCAGTTAAAGATTAATGATTATAATGGTACATGAATTGAGAATATTGTGATATTTTCAGATATTGTTTTAGACCTTCAGCAACAATTGAAAAGAGACATAGCACTAATTCGCTTTTTGTTAAAAAAAAGTCCGCCGATGGGGTATTCCAAAATAGTTGAAATTGGAAAAAAAGTAGGCAAAAAATACAATATCAATTTGGTGGTTAATTTTCCAAAGGAAGGTAGAATAGAAGAGTATGAAATGTATGGAAAACGAGATCTTAGCTTAATTGTTGACTATGAAAAGAAGAGATTTCCAATAGACAGAAACATCATAAAAGAAAAGGCAAAGGAGATTTTAGAGGATATTCAAATTGAAGATGCTTACATGTATGAAGACAAAGAAGGAGTAAGAGTATTTACTAAAGATTGGAAGATAGACATACTTCCACATTCAGTTCACATTTGGACTGAATTTGATGAAAAGGTTACAAAGTTTTGTGATTGGCTACTTGAAAATGTGTACGAAGTGAGGCTCAAAGAGCAGTAATCTAGTTTAGATATTTTCTAATTTTTCTAATAATCCATGTGCCTCATAATTATCAGGCTCTATTTGTATAATTCTTTTACAACATTCTATTGCTTCTTCTTTTTGCTCTAGGAATAGATGTGCGTTTGTTTTAATGATCAAAGTTTCAACATCATCTTCCTTAAGTTCCAAAGATTTTTCAAAGTATGGAATTGCTTTTTTTGCATCATCAAGAATAAAGTAAATGCCACCAAAAATAAACCAAAAATCATAATCATTTTCAAATTTTGATTCTATGCTTTTTGCATATTCAATTGCTTCAATGTATTCGCCTTTGTCAATTAGTTTTTTAAGATGACGTTTTGGATAAATAACAAAGCCTACCATTTGAAATCAGCCATCCTTCAATCATCTTATTTTATCAATTTGAATGTTAATGTAACAAAAAATAATTTCAAACTATGAAGTAATTGTCATAATGCCTTCTTTGATCAGGAATTGAAGTCCTTGAACAAAGTCTGAATCTTCAATTGCGCCTTCTGCCCACCATCCAGCATTAGTCTTAATCCATGATGGAATCTCATTTGAACCAGAGCCGGTTCCTTGTGTAGTGGTTGGAATCTTCATAATGCCTTCTTTGATCAGGAATTGAATTCCTTGAACAAAGTCTGAATCTTCAATTGCGCCTTCTGCCCACCATCCAGCATTAGTCTTTATCCACGCAGGAATCTCATTTCCGCCAGAGCCTGTACCTTGTGTTGTTGTTGGAATATTCATGATTCCTTCTTTAATTAGGAATTGGAGTCCTAGAACAAAGTCTGAATCGCCAATGGCACCTTCTGCCCACCATCCAGCATTTTTCTTAATCCACTCTGGAATTGCAGTAGGTGAAACAACATCGCCATTTGATTCTTCAAGGAGAGTATTCTCAGCGATTTCTATTTCAATAATAACGTATCCTGCCAGTTCTGGATCAGGTAATTGATATTCTGGTCCTGTTCCATGAACAAAAATTGCATATCGTGCTATTCCTGCTTTTTCTTCTACTGGAAGAAGGAGATGAACCTGACCAAATCCATTAAACAGTTCAGTTCGTCCCTTGTCTTCTGCAAGTGAACGAAGTCTGTTGTTATCCTCATCGACGACCCAAATATCATAATGAACTTGATCTACAAATTGAACTTCATGATACTTGTTCTTGAAGTTTATTTTCCAGTCAATATTACAACCCTCCAAAGGAACTTCTGGGGAATAATTGTACTGAATTCCCAAGGAGAATGTGTTTGTGGCAACAGACTTGCTGACATAATTATGAAACACTGTAGGACATCCCAACAGCTCTTCTTTTGAAATTGTTTCTTCAATAAATTCGAATGGATCATCCGTAACATTTTCTTGATAATCTAACAAATTGTACGACGCCTCGATTGGAGCAACACCTGTTGTAACCCATGCATACGTTAATGCTTTAACAGGAAAAGGAAAATCATCTACAATCCAGATTCGATTAATATCACCACTATACCAACCAACAACTACAGAATCAGAAATTCCGCCAGGAGTTGGAACTTTTTCCGCACTTATTGGAATTAATTGAGAGCCTCCAATAGCTCCAATTTTTCCCCATGCCCCAGCTCTAAACTCTTTTGGTCCATGAATTAGATCACCTTCTTCTGCAGTAGCAAAAGCAGATAACCAAGCCAAGGAGGATTTGAATGCTATAGCATAATCAAAAATATCATCATCAAATATTATCGGTTCTGGGGCAACTTTGCCAAGGCCCATTGAACCTTTGATAATTTTATTTCCGTCCTCGATTAGAACCCGAGCGTCCCACAATTGTTCACTGACGTTTGTTCTTTCTCCGGCAATCCACATTTTAAATTTAATAGGTGCACAATCATTAAGGTCTAGTTGACACAAAGAATACTCAAAATAATCTCCCACTTTTAGTCCCTCACCTAAATACCAAGTACCATCAACATCACACCGCCAGACGTCATCGTGCCCTGACCAAAAGCAACACTTGAAAATCCAAGACCAAAAATAGTTGTCAAAAAAATAAATACGAAAACATACTGTTGCACAAAAATAATGGTCAAAATAACTAGTTAAAGGTTATTCAAATAAGCAAATATAGAGGAAAGTTCACCAAGATTTCAGAAATGTGTGAGTGCTCAAAGGTTCACTTGTTTGAAGTAGAGTTTAAGCTAGATGGAATGAGAGTTGTTCCCACACACAAGAATTGTGGTTTTGCCCTTGGAGAAAAACAAGCTGATAAATTTCAACAAGAACTTGTAAAATCTTGGGGTCTAGCCGACGAAGATGAATAGGGTAACAATAAAAAATAAAATAAAAAGTTACTGTTAAGACATTTGTCCAACAGCTTCTTTACAAACGTCAGTAGAACATTTGCAATCAGCGCTACAAATGCAATGTCCTTGCATTGCACAGTCACATGAATAATCAGGATCTCCGCTATCTGCTTCGCATCCACATGCTTGATCGGTCATAAGTACACAGATAAGTCACTCATTTTAAAAGTTTAGTCCATGCCCAGAGAACTATCTTGAGACTAAATCTAAAATTTCATTTGCTGATTTACTTACATGTTTGGCCTGTTGTTCTAACAGAATGATATCAGCCTCTACATCAAAGGATATTTTCAGAATATGTATTAGATCAGGCTGTTTCTCAATTGAATCCTTTATTTTTACAAAGTTTTCCTTGTTTAGGTATCCAAAGTAAAAGTAACAGTCTGATAACATGGAATTTTTTATAAAATATTCGTGTTTTTGTTGTATTAGTAAGGAGTGATTGTTTTTCTCAACGATGTCTGAGAAACCAATGGTGGATTTCAACATCCTCTCAAGCAGTGAAGGGGTTGAGCGTTCAATACCAATTGTTTCATTAATAGTAAAGATTTTTTCGTTAGTGGGGGTTTTTTTAAATTTTCTCAATGTATCAAGCATATGCGTTGGGTTTGTTTTGCAATGATTTAGTGCCATTATACCGTCTGCCAAAAAATAAGATGCACATTTTTGCCAACATGCTGCAAAAACACTTGATTCTTTAATTCCTTGTTTAGTTTTTTCACAACAAAAAAGTGATTCAATAAGAGAATTTTTTGCATGGTCTTTGTATAAAGTCTCACGTTTTTCTTTAATCTTTGAGAGAAGCATACGAAGATCCCAAGATTCATCATGGATAATTTGCATGTTATCGAATTGTACAAGTTTACTTGATTTAGATTCGGACAATGAATCGTGATGAATTTTTAGAAAATTATTTTGATATTGGATAATCTCATCATTTTGAGATGTATCATCAAAGACAGTAATATCATAATCACATGAATCAAAAAAATTGTCAGTGGTCCTACATCCACTCAAGCCCACTGGGAAATCTGACCACCCCTTTTCGCGGATTAGGTCCTCATAGTTCATGATAATTATTCAATCTGAATTTTGTATAAAGGATCAAACTTGATAATTTTTACCAAAGAATTCAATGTCTAAGCATTTCCTTTAAATTATGACCATGACTTGTTTTCTTCAAGCTCCTATAGTGTAGTCCGGTTAAGCATTTTGGCTTCTCAAGCCAAAGACTCGGGTTCAAATCCCGATGGGAGCAGGCTTAATTTTTTATTTTAATCTAGATTTAGAGATTTGAACCAGACAGATGATGCCCCTCATGGGATTTGAAATTATTTTTTTTGGGAAGGATGAG
>PVMK01189186.1_pt2 | contig 29934 bp, 40 predicted proteins | sample 1853481 | NCBI WGS metagenome assembly PVMK01 (sample SAMN08533507, study PRJNA380276) | Marine sediment metagenome, whole genome shotgun sequencing project.
AAAAAACGTAGACGATTATGTTGAATTTGCATCTTCAATCACTTTAAGATATTCAGATGCGCCTGGAGATGAGAAATGTGTTGTGGCTATTAATAAAAATACAATAAAAGATGAGATGATCACAGAATCTGCAAAGGAAGATTCCTACATTAAATTTAGAATTTAGGCATGAAATATTACTCAAATTAGTTAAAACTAAGGAAGAGTTTTTGAGGGAGTAGATCGCATTTTCATCAAGGATGCAAAAACAAGAAAACCCCACATACTTGAAAGCAATCACTATACGAGATGTAAGTGATGTTCATTCAATTAAAGAAGATATCAAAAAAGGAATGATATTAATTTTAAGAGTAACACCATTAGCTCAAAAAGATGTGGAACAACTTCGTAAAGTGGTAGAGGATTTGTACTCTATTGCAAAAACTGCAGGTGCAGATATTGCACGATTGGGAGAAGAAAGAATTATTGTTGCACCCTCAGGCATTAAAATCTGGAAACCTGAATACGATCTAAAATAATTTTATTGCTTCTTGTATTTGCGGATAATGCGCTGGTACTCTATACATTCTTCTTATATTCATTGCAAGATTTTCAGACTTTTTTCTTTCTCCGTGATTGACAAGGACCCTACGAAGTTTTGGTCTTAATTTTTGAACAAATGACATTAGTTGATTATAATCACTATGTCCACTAAATCCATCCAATTTTTCCACACTAGAATTTATGGTGACAACTTCTACTTTACCTTCTTTCCCAAGCATAGAAACTTGTTTTGAACCATCCAATACTCTTCTTCCTAAAGTTCCGTTAACTTGATAGGAGACAAACAGTACTTTGTTTTTTTTGTCAGGAGCAATATTTTTGAAATATTCTAAAACAGGTCCGCCTTCAAGCATTCCAGAGGTTGCTAAAATTATACATGGAGAGTCTTCTCTCAGAGGTTCTTCTCTTGCATCAGAATGTTCGATATTAGTGAAATATTCTGAATCAAATGGATTGTCATCCGTCTGTAAGATTTTTTGTTTTAGTTCCCTTGCAAGGTATTCTGGGTATGACTCATGGATAGCCGAGGCTTCTGAAATCATCCCTTCGGTAAAAACTGGTGATTCTACCATCTCTCCAGATTTCATATAATGATCGATTACCATCATAATTTCTTGAGCACGGCCTACTGCAGGAATTGGAATTAGGACCTTTCCTCCATCTGCTAAAGTATTATTTACAGCATTAATGAAAGAAGATTCAACTTCTTGCCTCGTTGGTTGGATGTCTTCTTTTAGGCCGTATGTGCTTTCGATTAACAAAGTTTCAACTCTAGGAAAATTCCAACTTGCAGCTTCAAACAAAATACTTTTTCCAAATTTTATATCTCCAGAATAAACAAAGTTATGATCTCCGTTTCCAATATGGAAATGGCATAAAGCAGAACCAAGAATATGGCCAGCATTTGCTAGCACTAATTTAATGTCAGGTGAAATATCAGTTACGGTATTGTAAGGAAGCGTTATAGTTTGTGTCATAATTTGCTTTACGTCTCTTTCTGAATAAATTGGATTTCTTCCCTGAGCAGCAGCAACTTTGATGGCATCTAGTTGAATTAGATTCATCATAGGAAGAGTTGGTTCGGTACAATAAATTGGGCCTTTGTAACCATACTTACATAATGTGGGTAAGAAACCTGTATGATCTAAATGTGCATGTCCTATTACCACAGCATCAAGATCATCTAATGTGATATTGAGTGAATCTAGTCTAGGATAAGCATCCATTGGAGTTTTAGCTCCAGGATTAATTCCACAATCAATTAAGATTTTACTTTCAGGAGTTGATAATAGCATGGAAGATCTGCCTACTTGACCAAATCCTCCCAACGTAAATAGAGAAACTTCTGATCTTTGGGTTAATCTAGGCCTGAAAATTTCATCGCCAATCTCCCTTAGTTGCTTACTTCTCTCTGCTGAGGATTGTTTGAGAGTTGCTTTGATTGTCTGAATTGTGCGGGATTGAATAGTTGTTGCTTTTCTAACACGAATTTTCCAACCTATTTTTTCAGTTACATCTGCATGATTGAATTCTTTTGCATTTCTTTGAAGTAGCCAAGGTCTTTTAGCTTCGATTGAAACTTCGCCAGTAGCAGTATCAAAAACAGTTCCTTGAAGGAGAGCTTCTTCGGGAACACATTCTGCTATTATTCGTCTAGATTCATCTTCTGGTTTTCTAATTGATTCATCAGTTCTAATGACTATTCGTTTTTTGATTATATTTACGAGATTTGAAATTGTATCATTGTGTTCTAAAAGATAACGGGGTGACTTTGTATAAAGAGCAATTCTTGGTCCTTCATATTCTATTTTTGTTAGATTTGCTTCTTTGGGAATACTTTGCAGTATGGTGGCCATTATATTTTGGCTAGCAGGTAATTCTTTTTCTTGTAGTTTCCTTTGCATTAAATCACTATAGTTTGATGAGAGTTATTATTTCGTTAAATTTCTAAAGTTCAATGATTGCTTTCTTTTGTTCATCTGTTATAAGACGGAATCCATCTTTGTTCATAACTGCAATATTGATTCCATCGCCAGTACCAATATTCCTTACAATCGCAGCTTTTACTGCTCTAAAAGCAATTTTTTTTGCTTCTTCTACTGTTAGATCATCACGATATTCTTCTTCTAGTAAACCATATGCAACAGGAGAACCGCTTCCAGTTGTGACGTAGGTTTTTTCTTCTACTGAACCAAACATGTCAATATTAAACAATGCTGGACCGTTTGAATCATATCCGCCAATTAGAATATCAGCCATAAATGGATAACCACGATTTTGATGGAATATGAGTGAACAGAGTCTACTAAGAGAGTGAATTGAAATTGGTCCATTTTTTTCTACCCTATGAAGATTTGAATGATAGCGTAAAATGTCAACAATGTTCTGAGCATCAGCAACGCCTCCGGCTAGGGTCAAGCCTGCATGGAGGTCAATTTTTTGTATTTTCATTGTGTTGTTGTTTGCTATAAAGTAACCAGCACTGGCTCTCATATCAGCACACAATACAATACCGTCTTTAGCTTTGATACCTACTGTGGTAGTTCCGTGGAGAATTTTTTCTTGAACATTATTTGACAAAAGATACACCTTTAGAGATAATGTTGATGGCATCCACCCTTTTAAATAACTTTTTGATCTCTTCAAATGATAAATAATGACAAAAAAGGAAAAACGAATGCCCTCACACACCATGGAATTACCGAGGCTAATTGTGGTTGGTGAAAATAACATCAATAAATTTGGAGAATTTCTTTTTTCTTTAAACAAACCCAAAAAGGTTTCTTTGATTTCTGGAATTCATGTGAAAAAGATTCTTAAGAAAAAAATTGAAAAATCTTTAAAATTAAAAAAAATCAAATTTGTTTGGCATACATCAAAGGATAATCAAATTAATACATTGAATCAGATTCAAAAAGATGTTAAAAAAGATCATAGCGATATAATAGCTGGGATTGGAGGAGGTCGTTCCGTAGATTCGGCTAAAATGGTTTCGTTTAATCTAGATATTCCCTTTGTTAGTGTTCCAACTGCGGCATCTCATGATGGGATGGCAAGTCCATTTGTTTCTGTAAAAAGTGATAAACCTCATTCAATTGTTGCAAGTGCCCCATTAGGAGTTTTTGTTGATATTGATGTGATTAAAAAAGCACCAGCAAAGCTTTTGGCAAGTGGATGTGGGGATTTAGTTGCTAATATTATAGCTGTAAAAGACTGGCAGTTAGGTCATGAAAAAACAGGGGAGTATTACGGAATGTATTCTGCGGACTTGGCCACAATGAGTGCTAAAATAATAATGGAGAATTCCCACAAGTATTCCAAAAAGGGATTGGATGCTAGAGTGATTGTTGAAGCCTTAATCAGTGCAGGTGTAGCATCATGCATTGCAGGTAGTAGTAGACCTTGTTCAGGTGCAGAACATCTTTTCTCTCACGCGTTAGATAAAATTGCTCCAGGTAAAGGTCTTCATGGAGAAAAGTGTGGTATTGGTTCTATATTGATTGCAAAGCTACAAGGTCAAGATTGGAAAAGAATTGTTAAAACATTAAAAGAAGTAGGAGCTCCTACTACTGCAAAACAAATAGGTTTGAAGAAACACGAGATCATTAATGCATTAATGATGGCACAAGGATTAAGACCTGAAAGATACACAATTCTAAAAGAAATAGAAATGACAGAACGTAAAGCTATGAATTTAGCTAAGATTACGAATGTAATTTGATTTAAGCTACCTTTGGTTCAGGAGCTTTTTCTTCTTTGGTTTCAGGTTTCTTTGTTTGAGCTTGTTTGTTTTGGTAAGTTTCAATAAAGTTAGTTTTTTCTAAAGATGGTACAAACTTGAAAATATCTAGCTGAATGAAGTGTTTCATTATTTGAAGGCCATCTGCTCTAAGTATTTCTTCTGGAATGGTAATGTTTGCTTCTTTTTCTTTAATTGCAAAATCAATTTTTGAATTTTCTACTGGCAATCGGTTTTTTAGTATTCCTTCAATTTTGTCATGGTCAGAATCAAGTGATTGTATAACATTGACATCATAAAGGATGGTTTTTCCAGCATATCTATGATTATAATCAATTTGAACTCTTCCTGAACCCATAAAACGTATTATTCCTCTCTTGTTATCAATTTCAATTGTATCACCTACAGAAACTTTTTCTGCATCTTCACCTAGTTTCCTGATTGGAATCATTCTAACCTTTTTTGCATCTCTTTCTCCGAATCCTTTGTCTGGTGTAACTTCTACAGTAAGTTTGTCGCCTACTGCGGTTTTGGTTAGGGCTTCATCTAATCCTTTTAGAACTGGGTAAGAAACCTCTCCAATGGAAACCAGTTTTGGTTGGTATTTTACATCGGTTTCATGAATAGAATACTTTTTTGCATCTTCTTCTAAAGTTGTGTCAAAAACTTCTTCAGTGTCTTTAACTTTGGCAACGTAATCTATGAGTATCAATGAACCTTTATTGAAAGTCAATGTGATCGATCTCGAATTTCCTTATATTAAGTTAACATGGATTAAAGATCTTTTAGTTTCTCTTCTGCAGTTTTGAGACCAGCTTGAGCATTAGTTTCAAATCCCATCATAGCAAGTGTTGATGAAATGGCAGAAATTGTTCTCATAACATGATATGGACTAACTTCACCCATACATCCAACTCTGAATACTTTGCCTTTTAGATCTCCAAATCCGCCAGCAACTAACACTTTGAATTTTTTAGCTAATGTGTCTCTAAATATTTTGTCTTGTAGACCTTCCAAGTAGTTTAGAGCAACAATTGTAATAGAACGATCTTCTTCTTTGGCGAATGGTGTAAGGCCTATTGCACTTAATCCAGAATAAAGAGCGTCAGAACAAACTTTGTGACGTTTGTAGACAGATTCTAATCCTTCTTCTAACATTATTGTCAATGCTTCTCTATATGCATAAAGCAAAGGTAATGCTGGAGTAAAAGGAGTGTGTTTTGATTCTTCATAATATTTGAAGTATCTTGCTAAGTTAAAGTACATTGTAGATGGTGGATTTTCTATCATGTATTTTTTAGCTTTAGGACTAACAGATATTGGAGAAATTCCAGGTGGAGCAGCCAGTGCCTTTTGTGCGCCTGTCATACAAACATCAACGTTCCACTTGTCAACTGGAAGTTCTACACCACCCAATAAGGAAACTGAATCTACAACATAAAATGCATCATTTCGTGAGGTTAAATCTGATACTTTATCTAGATAATTTACCATTGTTCCAGTAGAAGTTTCGTTGTGAACAACATAGAATGCTTTAACGTCTTTATTATTATCAAATGCTTCTTTTATTTGATCAAAGGTAGCATTTTGCCCAGGTGGAGTTTCAAGTTTTACTACATTTGCGCCTTGACCAGCAATTAATTGTGCAAGCCTGTTACTAAATTCTCCATTTACAGGAATAATGACTTTGTCGTCTTTTTTAATTAGATTAATTACTCCAGCTTCAACTGCACCAGTTCCAGATGCAGAAAGGGCTACGATGTCATTTTGGGTTTGAAAAACTTGTTGTGTTTTATCAACCACATCAGTGTATAATTCTACAAAGTCATCACTTCTATGATTAATAATTGGGGCCAACATAGCTCGCATGACTCGATTTGGCACATTTGTTGGACCAGGAAGCATTGATAGATATTCCAAAATTATCTCCAAAGAAACATTCTATGGGGTTTATTTATAACTAGAGATTTTTTAGTCGTTCCTTGGCATTAATTTTATTCAAAAAATTTTTAGTGCCATCTGGAACAAATTCTTCCCACGGTTGATCGCAAAGTATAAGATTTCGAATATTTGTTCCGGATAAAACATCTCTATTTGTAAAGGGAATCTCAACAACCTTAGTGTCCCGTTTTGAATAAAGATATTTTGTCATTTCATCATTAGTAAAAACAATATCAAATTTTGGAACAATACTATCAATATGTTCTACCCATTTTTTATGATCTTCAAAATCTGGAATAAAATAAATTTCAATTTTATTTCTAATTGAGTCATCAATAGAAGATAGAATCATCTTTTTCCTTTCCTCTGCGGAAAATGGGTTATTTCTAAGTGGAGGTTGGTTTGAGCTTCCTAGGCCTACCCATAATTTGTCCACTTTTAATAAGGCAAAACGCAAAGCATCAAGATGTCCTTGGTGAAAGGGCTGAAATCTTCCAATTAAAAGACCGTTCATACAGAAGGGTTTGAAAATTCTTTTAAAAAACTATCATAAAGCAAGTAAGCCATAAAAAATTATGAAATTTCTAAAAATTGATGGATCGTTTGGAGAGGGAGGAGGTCAAATTGTGCGTACTGCAATCACATTATCATGTATAATGAATCAACCAATAATAATAGAAAATATCAGAAAGAATAGAAAAAATCCCGGTTTAAAACCTCAACATCTTACAGCCTTAAAAATTCTTGAAAAAATTTGTGACGGAAATTTTGATCAATTAAAAATTGGAGCAACAAGCTTAAAATTTATTCCAAATAAAGTGCAAAGTCTTAATCTTAAAGAAAATGTTGGAACCGCTGGAAGTATTTCATTAATTATTCAAGTTTTAATTCCGGTAATAGCAATATGTAAAAAAAAATTAAACTTTCAATTATAGGTGGAACAGATGTTCTATGGAGCCCCACAATAGATTATACTCAAATGGTTTTAAGAGAAGTATATACACGAATGGGAATTAATTGTTCAATCAATGTAATCAAAAGAGGTTATTATCCCAAAGGTGGAGGAATAATTGAGTTAGAAGTTTTACCATGTGAAAAAATTAATCCCATAGTTCTAAACACACGTAAAACTAAAAATATAATATTAATTTGTACATTTTCTAAACTAGCTGCTGAATTAATAGATAATCAGATTAGCTGCATTGAAAGAAAATTAATTGAAAATAATTTTACTGTTAAAAATCAAGTAAAAGAAGAATCCGCACTCGATTCAGGATCCTCCCTATTGATTAGTAGTATAGATAATGATTCAATTATGGGCATTGATTCTCTGTTTAACAAAAAAACAGGGAAATTTGATTTAGATTTGGACAAATTTATTCAGAACAAGTATAGTGTTGATGAACAACTTGCTGACATGCTTGTTTTACCAGCAAGTCTTGCAAGTGGAATGACTATTTTTCAAGTTGGTAATATTTCAAAACATTTAGAGACAAACCTTTTTGTCGCATCTAAAATCACGGGGTGCAAATATGGAATTGGAAAATTAAGAGATGGTTATGAAGTAAGAATTGAAGGTATTTCATACTCCAACATCAAGTAATGCTGCAAAGAAAAGAATCGTGATGGACAATACTACAGTAATCTCACCTAAAATGATAATTTTTTTTCTTAGTTTTTGAATTTGTTCAATTGGCATTTGATTGGACATGATTTGATCTTCTACTTCTTTTCTAATTACTCTAACATGTATTGCATAGGTTATGATTAATGCGATCACTAAAATAATCTTAATAGTAAGAAATATTCCATAGCTTGTTGCCATTAACAATTCTGGTTTGCTTAAGAGTAAATGAGAATTATAAAGTCCAGTAATCATTAGAATAATTAATGCTGGGACAGCAATTTTGTTGAATCTTTTACCAACTTTAATCATTATTTGAATTCTTTCTTCAATTGAAGTTGTGATTGTTTTTAGAATTGGTGAAAACACAATTCCAATGAAAATAGAACCTCCAACCCAAATTGCCGCAGCAATAAGATGAATCCATGTAATAATCACTTGCTCAATAGTCACAAATTTTAATAAATTAAATCAAATATTATGTATTTGGATCTTGACAACCTTTTTTAATTGATTCAAATGTGCTATCGTTGGTTTGGCTCTTCAAAGTAAACTTTTACTTTATGCAGCAATTGCAGGACTGTTAGGTATGTTGGGAGCAATTATTTGGTTTGCCAGTCTAGATAATCCAGATTTAGAGCAAGTTGAAGTTAATTTAACAGATGTTGAAGTAATCAGTGTAAACAAAGTAGCAAATACAGCGAAATTGACTGTTACATTCCTGGTAAAAAATCCAAGCGAGAAAACATTTACAATTCCATTGATTACTTATGAATTATATGCAGATGGAGAATTTTTGGGTCTTGGACAATATTCAACTGAAGACATTGCAATGCCTGGTAGAGCCATATTTAGTGCTGGGGCAGAAATTCCTTTAAAAAATATTTTTGAGCTAAAAATGTCAGATGTAGATAATGAAATCTATCAAATAATTCTAGATGAGGATGTCAATAGTTTCAGAGCTGAAGGTCTCATCACAACTGAAAGTGCTTGGAGTACAATTGAAAAGAAATTTGACAGTTCAACATGAAAAAAGTGGGCCGAGTGAGATTCGAACTCACGATCACCGCCGTGTCGAGGCGGTATCCTAACCGACTAGACTACCGGCCCATTGAAAAACAAGACTAGTTGCAGACATTATTAACGTTTAACAAATGAAAGGAGAAATAAATAGAAAGATGGCTAAAGAATTCACCGAAGAGGAGAAAAGTGGCTTATACAAAGCAATTCATTCTAGAAGAGATGTTAGGTCACGTTTTACTCCTAGATTAATCGAAGATGAGATTTTGTCTAAAATACTAAATGCTGCACACCATGCACCCTCAGTTGGTTTCTCCCAACCATGGAATTTTGTTTTGATTAAAGATCCTCAAACAAAGGCAAAAATCAAAAAATCCTTCCAAGAAGAAAAAGAACGTTCATCACAATTAATTGAAGAACCTAAAAAATCGAAATATCTTTCATTTAAACTGGAAGGAATTTTAGAATCTCCTGTAAATCTTTGTGTAACTTATGATCCATCAAAATTTGGTCCTTTTGTAATAGGAAGATCAAGCATTCCTGAGGCAGGATTGTATAGTGTATGTTGCGCTATTCAAAATCTTTGGCTTGCTGCGAGAACTGAAGGTGTGGGAGTTGGCTGGGTTAGTATCCTTTCAAATGATGTTCTAAAAGAAGTGTTAGATTTACCAGTCCATGTTGTTCCTGTAGCATATTTGTGTTTAGGATATGTTGATGAATTTGCTACAAAACCAGATCTTGAAACTGCAGGTTGGCTTCCTAGACTTGGATTAAAGGACGTAATTTATTTTGAAAAGTGGGAACGATAAAGAAAATTTAAGTTGGAAAAACATACAAGATATAATCAAAACTAATCTTGATTACGCTTAAATATTTACAAGTATTTTTTTTGCTGGGCTTGTAGCGCAGAGTCATTTGACGCGAAACATGGATAGCGCAGTAGCCTCCTAAGTTACAGGTCGAGGGATCGAAGCCCTCCAAGCCCGTTTTTAAAATTGGAAAAAATTATCGCGGTTTAAATATAGAGATCAATTTGGAAAGTTATGAAAGTCGTAATTATTTCATCTAGTCCTAGAAAAAATTCAAATACTCAGTTAGCTATGAAATATGTTTTTGAATACACCAAAACTAAAGACGTAGATGTAAAATACATTAATCTTTCTGAAGGTCAAGTTGAATGTTACAGAGGTCCCACTGAAGAGTACAACGAAGCTACAAAAAATGCAACTAAAGACATTATGGATGCAGATGTATGGTTAATTGGATCACCAATTTATAATTCCTTTTTTAGTTCAGCGTTAAAAAATTTGTTTGAATATGTTAATTACAAAAAAACAGAAGGGAAAGTTGCAGGGATGGTCATAATGGCCTCTGGTAATATTGGATTTATTGACGTTCAGACTATGATAACCCAATTATTATCATATTTTCGAGTCATTACTAATCCTAAAGCAGTGTTTTTGACAGTAGATTCGATCTCTGATAATGTCTTATCAGATAATTCTGCAAAAGAAAGAGTAAGAGAGATGGTGGACGGAACTCTAAAAATAGCATCTAAACTACGAGAATAGAATCAAGACACAATACCATGAAATTTTTCCATATAATTATTTTAAAACAAAGGTCAATGTTAATTTGTTTTTCTCATTGGGCCTTCAATTGAAGTAATGACTTGTCACTTCTATATAGAAGTCATTTGGAATAATTTCTGTTTGTAACTGAATTTGTTCAAGAAAACTTCTAGTATTCATTTGGTATAATTAAAAAATACATTTAGACAAAAACTTTTGAAAAAAAATATTTTTAGATATTCTTTGTAAATTTCTTATTTTACGTAAAAGGCATACTACAATTTGGTCATAAAAAGTGGAAGAGTCAAATATTAAAATGATGTATAAGTCATGTCAATGCATATGAAAAAAGATCCAACTGAACTATGTTCATGTAAGTGTCATTATGGTGGCGCTGTTAGTTGTCCTGGATGTAAAGGAAATCATGGAATAGTTTGTTGCGATTGTAAAGATTAATACTATTTTTTTGATTTAGTTGCTAACATCTTAAGATTTGCAAGTTCGGTCTTTAAGGACTCAATTTGGACCAAAGTTTGTAAATTAGAGATTTCTTGATTTAATCTCTCAATTTCATCATCTTGGATTTTTACAGTTTCTTTTAGAGAATTTAGGTCTTGAGTTAATTCTGTTTTTGCTTCTTTAATTTCACTTACACTTGCTTGTTTTCCATTTGCAGTATAAACTTGAGAAACTTGACTAGGTTGATTCAAGCTTTTTTTTTCGTGCGTTGTGGAAGATGTATGTTTATGTGTATAGTCAGTACTCCTTTGAGCAAGGAAGCACATGAGAGTTAAGAACCAAGTAATTGGGACTACAATGATAAATGTGAGTTCTAGAATTGGCGCATATTCAATAAAAGGAAACGATATACCAGTCAGTACTGCTGCAAAAATTCCTGTTACTACGGTAGCTAAATGGTTGCCTACATAGCCCATTATTTAATTAAAAAATTTCATCGCTTATAACAGTAATGCTAGAATTCAATCTATGATAATAATTAAAAAGAAAAAAGAGCCGAATTTATTCGTCTTCCTCAGGAGTGGTTTTAGGCATGTCAGATTGCAAGATCTGAATTTTTTGTAATAATTCAGTACGAAGGTCTCTTGCTACTCTTCTAACAGTTGGTCGTGGTACTCCAAGTTCATCTACAACTTTAGTATAGATGTCTTGTTTGTCAGTTACTCCTTTGTCTAGATAAGAATTAATTGCTTCCTTAATGATCGTGCTCTGATTTGTACGATTCAACGAATTTTAATTTAATTCGTTCTATATAACACTATAACTTTTGGAATTAAATTTATTTTGTTTTTAATCTATTTTGATAATTTATGATTTTACAAATTTTATTATTTAAGTTCTTTCTGAAATAAAAATTATAATTTTATTAGCGAATTGCGTATAAACATTTGAAAAATTTTCATTTTATAATAATCATCTTTATTAATTTTCAAAAATTTCTACACAAAAGACTCTTAAGGTGATACCATAGAAATCGTTTATTGAGTAATATTTTTATTGATACAAATTTTGGGAAAATTTCCTTTAAATTGCTTCCAGATTTGGCTCCTGAGACAGTTAGGAATTTTGAAAAATTGGCTAAAGACGGATTTTACGATGGAACTCTTTTTCACAGAGTTATTCCTGGATTTATGATTCAAGGTGGAGATCCAAATACCAAAGGTGGGGATAAAAGCAGTTGGGGAACGGGAGGTCCTGGTTATTCTATCAAGGCAGAATTTAGTTCAAGATCTCACTTGCGTGGAATTGTTTCAATGGCAAGATCACAAGATCCAGATAGTGCTGGTTCACAATTTTTCATCGTAACAGCAGATAGTACCTTTTTGGATAGAGAATACACGGTCTTTGGCGAAGTAATTGAAGGAATGGAAGTTGCAGATAAAATTGTAAATTTGCAAAAGAATGAAAATGATTGTCCTTTAGATGAGGCTAAAATGCTTCATGTAACAGTGGAATAAATGAATATTTACTCTGTTATTTTTTTAATAATTTTTTCATTAATAATCATTATTCCAGCAGCAAACGGCCAAATTTCAACTGCAGAAGTAAAACAAAAATCAGTTGAAGTAACAATCAATTCCACAGGAGAAGTGCACGTGATACATATTATCGATAGGTCGAATTCACCTGGCCAAATAGATTTGATTGATGGTACAGTATCAAACCTTACAGTAAAAGATCAAGAAGGAAATGAATTACAATATGCGGAAATTGGTGGTAATGATGCTTTATTGATTTTCCCATCAAATGAAAGAATTATTGTAGAATATGATCTAGCAGATGAATTAATCCTAAAAGATAATGTTTGGACTTGGGATTTTCTTTATCTAGAAAGTACTTCTTTTATGTTTCCTGACCAAGTAGACCTAATTATTGTAAATGATAGACCTGCATACCTAGGTGAAAAAAATGGAATTAATTGTCATGGTTGTCAAATGATTCTGGAGTATTCTTTAGATGAACCAAAATTAATAAGGGAAATTAATACAGGAGATAAGGAATTTTTGATTGAAATTAGAACTTGGGCTGAGATAAACCAAACTAGTTTTGAACCCACCATAAAGGGGATAAATTTTAAAGTAATAGGGGAAAATAACGTTGTTACAACAATAATTCCTATTGATTTTTTGTCTGAGCCATATCAGGTATTTTTAGATGGAGAAAAGATAATTTTTCATGAAAATATTAACAATGAGACTCATGTTTGGATAAATATGAGACCTCAAAGTTCAGGGGAGGTTTCAATTACGGGTACCGTATCACCGGATATTGAGATATTAGCAGAAGATGATTTTTCAGTTGAATATGTTATTGTAGGAATTATTATTGTAGGAATAGTCATTATTGGTGTATTTTTCTTTAAAAGAAAAAAATGATTTAATCTCCACTTGACCCACAAGAACAAAAGCCGTATTCATCTATTCTGATATTACATACCGGGCATTTTTCTCCATATTCAACTTCCCATGGTTCTTTTCCAAATAGTTTAAAATGATCATCAATTTCAAGTGGGATTTCTCTTTTTTTTCCCAATAGTTTCTATATGTGGAAGAACTATACATAGATTATTGGTTATGAAGCACTATGAAAATTGAATGTGGATGTCATTGCATTAAATGTGGAAACACCAATCTTGAATCAAATCAAATAGGAAAAATTGAAAAAGATGGGATATTTCGACATGCACCACACTTGCAAAAATTGCCATACCCACTTTGATCATCTAGAAGGAGAAATTTTTGATTCTTGTAACAAATGTGAATTTAATACTAGTTAGTCAAAATTGCTTCTTGTACAAAGTAATGTGTTCTATTCTCTGTTGAATTTTTAGAAATTTCTCTGTTTGTAGCCATATTTACTAGAGCTTTTGAAACATCAAGTGGACTTGCCACCCAACCATATTCACGTAACTGTTGCACAGTATCTGTAACTGTTCTTGGAACATTAAAGAAAGTATTTTTTTCTAAAATTTGTAATTTATCTTTAATTTCACCTGATGATATTGGTTTTGGTTCATTGAACTCTGGTTCGAAAATTTCAACGTCCTCCAGAGAATTTAAACTGTCAAAATTTGATTCATTATTAATTGGATTACTTTGAGTATCTTCGTAAATTGGTTTGGTTTGATTTTCTTCCATAAGTTTTGCTAGATTTTCAATAACTTCTCCTAAAGTTTGGTTATCAACATAGAAATCTCTAGAATCTATCTCAATTTCATTTTCCCCAAATTTTAGTTTTATTTTTGCCATCTGTTCCTAAATTAAGGAGTTTTAATTTATTCTGTTAGCTCTAATGAGCTTTAAGACTAGATCAAAAAATTTACACATGTTATTGGGATTTTTTCTCTTTTAGATTAAAAAGTAAATTTCTGAGTATTACGCATGAATAAGTCAAGAAAGGCAGTTATCATTGCCTTTGTAATAGGCATGAGTATTTTTGGATATTCACAGTACGCTTCAGCCTCACAAATTGGAGTAATAATTACTGAAAGCGATCTTATAGAAAAAACTGATCAAGGTTCATCATATAACTTAGAATTAAAATTTGAAAATCCTTCCTTATTGATATTGACAGCAGGAGAAACTGATTTTTTTGTATTAGCAGATGGTAAAACAATTGGGGAAGGACAATTAGAACCATTCATCTTGCCAGCATTAGGCAGTAGTTCAGTTAGTGGGACATTCCAAACAGAATCTAATATTGATTCAGAAGAAGTTCCAATAGTAAAGATTAGTGGAGTAACAAAGTATGATGTTTTCTTTTCAACTATTGATGTTCCTTTTGTATTCTATCCAACTGAAGATCAGGCAAGAGAATTTATACATCAAGATTAATTTTTTATAAAATGCTGACTGTTTTTGGATCTACTGCATTAGACACTATAAGAACTCCAAATAAAATTTTAAAAAATGTTTTAGGAGGAGCAGCAACATTTGCCGCAATATCTGCAAGTAATTTTGTGGATACTGGTTTAATTGCAGTTGTAGGAAAAGATTTTCCAAAAGAGCATCAGAAAATTTTATCAAAACATCTAGATCTGAGAGGATTTACTATAAAGGATGGTAAAACATTTCGTTATGATGGAAGGTTTGACAGTACTCTAAGTACTAGAGAAACCTTAAAAACAGAACTTAATGTGCTTAAGGATTTTAAACCAACCGTACCTGAGGAGTACAGAAAATCAGAATTTGTATATCTAGCAAATAATGATCCTGATCAAAATACCAATCTAATAAAAGAATTTGATAAAGTAAAATTTTCAATGTGTGATACTATTGATTTTTGGATTTCCACAAAACGAGAATCTGTGATTAAGATGATTAAAGCAGTAGATGCTGTGGTAATAAATGATGAAGAGGCAAAACTTCTAACCAAAGAATTCAACTTGATAAAATGTGCCAAAAAAATGATGGAATGGGGAGCAAAATATGTAATTATTAAAAAAGGAGAGCATGGATCCTTGATGTTTTTTGATGACGTAATTTTTCCTTCGGCAGGATTTTCATTAGAAGACGTTGTTGATCCTACAGGTGCAGGAGACTCGTTTGCTGGAGCCATGATCGGATATCTAGCCAGCAAAAGATCCACCAGTCTTTCAGATATAAAAAAAGCTGTAGTTTATGGAAATGTTTTAGGATCTTTTGCAGTAGAAAAATTTGGATTAGAGGGTTTACTTCAATTAAAAAAATCAGATATTACAAAACGAGTAAAATTATATGAAAAAATGATTCGTTTCTAAAAAGATTTAAGTTAAATCATTTTTGTTAAAATATCCATGTCTCAAGAAACTTCTGAAAAAGTAGATGATCGACTAGAAACCATATTCAAATTACAAAAAGGTTTGGCAGAAATGATGAATTTGGACAGATATCCAAAAGATTCTGAAGGTAGAGTTTCGGCCTTATCTACTGCAATCATGCACGAAGCTGTGGAGCTACAAAGAACTACTAATTGGAAATGGTGGAAAACTCCAACTTCGTTTAATAAGGCAGACGCAAGAGAAGAATTAATAGATATTTGGCATTTCGTTGTTCAAGCATCACTGGAACTTAATTTAACTCCAAATGATATTGTTGAGGAGTATAAGAAAAAAAATGAAATCAATAGAGAGAGACAAAAAAATGGTTATTAGATTATTTTTTGTTTAATTTTGTTAAAATTAGTTTCATTTATCATATTTACAAGATTAATTTCGTTACGAAAATAATTGATCTGTGATTTGGTAACTGTAAGAAAAGGATCTGGACTGGTTGACCCAATTATTCTTCCGTTTTTATCAATATCATTTTGGTATAATTTAAACAAAGAATGTCCTGCTTTGTGTCACCAAACTTCTTTACCACATACAATTATTGTTTTAATTTTTTTATTCTGATTTACATGCCGAATTATTGCATCTATTCCTTTATTTTCTGAAAGTAATCTTCCCACAATTGAAATATGTTGTAAAATATCAGAATTTGCTATTTTTCTGAGCAAATTTAGGCTTGATAATGTACATACTGCAACGGTAGAATTAGAATTTCCTTGATAGGACTCTTCAGGAATTGGTAATATTGCCTTGCACAATTCACCTACCATATTTCCTAAACTATTCATTTAGAATCTCACGCAAGGTTTTTGCAATAAATTCAATATTCTTTGAAGTAACTTTAGGATGAATTGGTAGAGATAAAACATGTGATGATGCCCAATCAGTTTTCGGAAGTACAATTCTTTGTTTGTAAAAAGGTGTTTTATGAACTGGAATGGTATAGTACGAAGCTGCCCCAATTCCTTTGGAGTTTAATTTGTTTAAAATTTTATTTCTTTTTGATGTGGATATAGTGTACAGATACCAATTTACGGATTCATTTTTTCTTTCTTGTGGAATTTTAATTCTTAAATCAGAAATTAGTTGTGATAGTAGATTGGCATTCTTTTTTCTAGTTTTTAAAAATTTAGGAAGTTTTTTCATTTGTATTTTAGCTATTGCAGCACTGATTTCTGGTAGTCTTAAATTTAATCCAAATATCCTTGTATCATAACCTTGAACCATTCCATGATTTCTTATCATTAGTAATTTTTCATGTAATTTTTTGTTATTTGTTACAATAAAACCGCCTTCTCCTGCAGTCATGACTTTAGCTGGATACATACTATAGCATCCCAAATCAGAGAATGTTCCTGTGTGTTTTCCCTTTAAAGTAGAACCTAATGATTGAGCAGAATCTTCGATGACCCTTATGTTATGTTTTTTTGAGATTTCTAATATTCTATCAATGAAAGCAACATTTCCATATAGATGAACAGGCATTATTGCCTTGGTTTTTTTAGAGATTTTATTTTCCATGTCTTTTAGATCCATTGTATAGTTTTCTTCAAGGATATCTACGAAAACAGGTTTGGCTCCTGTAGATACTACAGCATTTGCAGTTGCAACAAAAGTAAAAGATGGTATGAGAACCTCATCTCCCTTTTTAATATCTAAAGCGTAAAGTGCAGCTTGTAATGCTGCAGTACCAGAGTTTACTGCAACAGCATATTTTGATTTTACAAATGATGAGGCCAATTTTTCAAATTCACGTACATTTTTTCCTCCCTCGTTTGCAGCAGATGTTAATGCTCCATCTTTTAGGATTGAAACAACAGCAGAAATTTCTTCCTTACCCACAAATGGAACATTAATAGGGATTTTCAACAATATTTCACTGCCTGGCTAGTCTATAAATCTCCTTGAATAGCTATGAATTTTTATATTTAAAAAATTGGCAAACGGCATAATGAAACCAAATCATCTTGAAAAATCAGATTCAGCTTACAAAGTTTATTTGTACATCTTTTATGTTTGTGGTTTCATTATGGTGGCTACACTTGTTTTTGGTGTGTATGTTACTATGGTTGAATGGATTGAAAATGGAACGTATGTGATGGGTGAAGCCATCCACAATACAGTAATTCCATTTGAGAATTTTGCAAGAGTTTCAACGTGGATATTTTTTTCCACAATCATTGGTTGGTATTGTGTTACAAGAATTGGTTGGAAAAGAACTGCTGGACAAAAAATTGTAGGTGTAAAAATGGCATTACTCCAATTAATGTTGTTAGGATTTGCAATTATTTCTTTGTACGAGGTTTTGTATAATTTTACAGTCCTAAATGCAAAGATTACTGCTGGAATGATTGAGGGTATTGTTCCAGATATTGATAGTCTTTCTGTTGCATATCCGGACCCCGATAGACCGTGGAATCTAGTTTTTGCAACAAAGATCTTTCTGGCATCATTTATCATTAGTGCTCATGCATTTTATCTTAGTACGAGACCAAGAAAAAGCTTGGATTTATAATCTTAAATTTCATTAAACTAACTTTCAAAAGATTAAACTATTTTGAATAGTACCAATATAGGTAATATGGGATTATTTGGGTCAGGCCAAAAAGAAGCAAAATGTAAGAAATGTGGAACAGTACTACCCGACCAAGAGAGACTAAAAAGACATCAAGAAAAGGCTCACAACAAGAAAAAAGAAAAATGTAGAGCTTGTGGGACAGAATTTGATTTTTCTGAAGATTTAAGAAAACATAAGAAAAATTGTAAATAATATTTGTTTTTCAGTTCTGAAAGAATTAGTCATTAATTACGTAAGGTTTCTTTTTTCAATATATTGTCAGAATCTTTATAGGTTTACCTTTTAGAAGATGTTTTGATTTGGATATTACTGAAAAAGTTGAATTGGTTGAAAGACCTCCAACAGAAGAAGTAGTTACACGTGAGGAATTAATTGAGTTATTCAAAACAACTTCTTCTCCTAAACATTACATTGGTTTAGAAATTTCTGGGTTTTTACATTTAGGCAGTTTAATCAGCACAGGTTATAAAATTAATGATTTTTTAAAAGCTGGCGTTAATTGTACCATATTTCTAGCAGATTGGCATACAATGATTAATGATAAACTTGGAGGAGATTGGGATACAATTACTAAGGTTTCAAAATATTATGCAGACGCATTCAAACTAGTTTGTCCAGGAGCTAATATTGTACTTGGATCTGATCTTTATGATTCTAGAAAAGAATATTGGAAAGAATTTATGAGTTTTACAAAACATATGTCACTCAAAAGGACTATGAGAACTCTAACAATAATGGGTAGATCAGAAGATGAATCCAAAATTGATCTTGCAAAATTACTTTATCCTCCAATGCAAGCCGTTGATATTCATTCTCTTGATTTAGATATTGTACATGCTGGAATGGATCAAAGGAAAATTCACATGTTGGTCAGAGAAATTTTTCCAAAAATGAACTGGAAGGTTCCAGTTGCTGTTCATCACAAATTATTACCTGGACTTTCAAAACCGCCTGATCCAAATGACTTTCAGGTATTAGGGAAAATGAGCAAATCTGACCCTAACTCAGGCGTCTTTATTCATGATTCAGATGATGAAATAAAGAAAAAGATTAGCAAAGCATGGTGTGAGGAGGCGAATATTCAGAATAATCCGCTATTAGAGATTGCCAAGACAATAATCTTTCACGAGTTTAATGAAATGAAAGTAGAAAGACCCGAAAAATTTGGTGGAAATGTAGATTATACTCATTATAACCAACTGGAATCAGATTTTGCTACAAAGAAGTTACATCCAACAGATCTAAAACAAACTGTAGGAAATTGTCTGGTTAAAGTAGTCGCTCCAATTCGTGATAATTTGAATCTAAGTGACGAATTATTTGATGTAATAAAGAAAAGCTACTAGACCTTAAGATCTGGATTTGTCTGTTCTTCTAAATTATATTTTGATTTGTAACCTCTAGGATTTATCATTAAATCTTTGTAATTGTATGTTGAGGAATTTCCAACAATTACCGTAGTAATCATTCCTAACTTGTCAGAATGATTAGGTAGATCTTCCAAGTTAGTCATGACAATGGTTTGGGAATTTCTAAATGCTCCTTTGATTATTGCTACTGGGGTTGTAGGTTTTCTATACTTTAGAAGAATTTTTCTAGTATCTTGTAGCTGATGTATTCGTTTTTTACTTGAAGGATTGTAAATTACTATTACGAAATCACCTTGTGCTGCAGCTTCAACTCTTTTTTGGATTATTTCCCATGGTACCAATAAATCACTCATACTTACAACGGCAAAATCTGTCATTAAAGGTGAGCCAATAATAGATGCACATGAGTTTAGTGCAGACACTCCTGGAACTATTTCAACTTGCAACCCATCTTTAGGATTCCAGCCAGATTCTGCAAGTGTTTCATATATCAATCCAGCCATACCATAAATTCCTGGATCACCGCTTGAAACAAGTGAGACTATCCTCCCAGTTTTTGCCAAATCAATACATTGGTGAGCACGTTCTACCTCTTGTGTCATAGCATATCGATGTACTTCTTTGCCTTCAATAAGATCTGCAACTAGGTTAACATAAGTCTCGTACCCAACTATTGTATCACTCTCACCAATCGCTTCTTTTGCTCTAAAGGTCATATGATCATGATGTCCAGGTCCAACGCCGACAATGTAGAGTTTACCAGTCAATTTTACAATAAAGCTTCTTTCAAGTAATTTATCCCTTTAGTGAAATGAATTTTTATTGGAATGGATCTATGAAGGGGGAATTTACAAGATGATCACTATTCAGTGGACGAGCAATACTTACCGTCAATAGATCTTCTTCGTTAAAGGAATCAATATCAAATTTTGTCTCAAGAATTTTTGCATCTTGTGGATTATTCCATTCTACGTTATAGATTCTCCAAATTGGGCTATAGTTTTCATCTCCTGGTGCTGCAGAAGCAATTCCAGGTTGGAAACCCATAGGACCTGAACCTTTGATTCCATTTTTGAATTGAAACAAATCTACTGCAGCAGAACTTATCAAAAGTTCTTCAGAATTAGGGAAGTATGTGACACCCATTATTTCAGCAGGTCCACTAGGAGTAGCATCTGTTACAATATAATAGATGGTTCTTCCATCAGGGCCCCATCCTCTATGTGCAATGAAAGTTACAGTCATGTTCTCTTCATCGATTTCAATAATTTGTCCGTCCGTGTATAATGAATCGTCAGTTATTTCTTGATCGTCTCTTATTGTCATTTGACCCTCAGGCCAGATTATTTGAGGAGTGTTAATTACAATATCAGTTTCTTTGAAATCAATTCTACCTCCTTCTTTGGCTTCTAAAATTTCCTCAGCTGATTCAAAGATTTTTTTATTTTGACCTTTTTTCCATTCTACCTCTACAACTGAGCTTAATGGACTGTATTCTGATTCTTGAGTTGGTGTGCTTGAAAATACTTCATTTTGATATCCATAAATTCCTTCACCACTTATGCCATTTGTGAATACAAACATTTGCTGAAGAGCAGTTTCTGGTGTGTTAGCAATGGGCGGAGCTAGTTCTACCTTCCAGTCTTGTTTTTCAGTTATTACCTTTGCAAGTTCTTGATCACTTGAATCTGTAATAATAAAGAAAACAGAACTTGAATTAAAAATTCCTTTGTGCATTGGTATTATTGCTGGAACATTAGGTTTTGATAACAATAAAGAAGGTTCTTCTTTTTCAACCTCAATTTGTTGCATAATAATTTCTGTAGGTTGTCCTCTTATCCAACCATCAACACTTACAGTAGCCGTAAATTCTTGAGAATTAGCAGAATGTAGTGCTAAAGCAGCTCCTGTGAATTCAAAGGAATCAGATTTTGTCCCTTTATCAATTAATGATAAACCAAAGATTTTTTTTCCATCAATTGTCCATGTTGGTTGTCCTTTAGCATCATTTTCATTAATTTCATGCAAAACTACTATCTGAATAGGAACACTTGCAGTAAAAGTCATTGAGCCATCATAAATTGTTCCTTCACTTGGAGATAGAATTAATGCTAATTGATGACTTTCATGTCCTTGACCGGGATCTTCTAAAGAAGTTATTGTCTGGGTAAAATGAATTTTTTTTCTAGAATTTGCATCAACAAATTGATCAGAGACTGATGAAACAGATAAAATTCCAGCTACAAAAATGCCTATAATAAAAATAATTAGGTACCTGTTCAATGGAATTCTCTAATTTTGTTCCCTTAAATTTTTTTAGTTGATTTTAGAAAGTTGAAATTCATTATGTAATGCCTGAACAGCCGTGTTTGCATCAGAATTTTTTACGACAAATGCAAGATTAAGTTCTGATGAACCTTGAGTAATCATTGACACATTTACCTTATTTTTTGCCATAGAACCAAATACCTTGGAGGCAACACCAACTGTTCCACGCATGCCAGATCCTATTAGGGCAATTATTGCCATATCAGTAGTAACCTCAAGTTTTTTGATTATTTTTCCCAAAAGTTCCATCTCTAAGGTGTTTACGGCCTTATCAAGATCTGTATTTTTGACCACAATTGTAATACTAGATTCAGATGGGTTTTGAGAAATCATCATGACGTTAATGCTTGAATTAGCTAATGTTGAAAAAATCTTGGCAGCGGTTCCAGGTGTTCCGACCATACTCCCACCTCGAATATCAATTAGTCCATTATGAGAAACAATACTGACACATTTTACTGTGTTCTTAGCAGTTGCTGAAGGAGAAGAGGTAACTAGAGTTCCTTCATTTTTTACGTTAAATGAACTTCTAATCTTCATTGGTATTTTTTTTGTCAACAATGGTTCAAATGTTCGTGGATGAATTTGTTTTGCTCCAAACATGGCCATTTCAATTGCTTCTATGTATGAGACTTCTTTGAGTAATTTGGCATTTTTGATAATTTTTGGATCAGCTGTCATCAAGCCATCAACATCACTCATTAACCAAATCTCACCAGCTTTGATGCAAGAACCAATTATTGTGGCTGAATAATCTGAGCCACCTCTACCAAATGTAGTTACATGGCCATGTTGATCTGCTCCTACAAATCCCCCCACCACAGGAATTGTTTTCTTTAAAAATAATGTTTCTAAAGTTTTTGATACTCTAAGTCTTGTTGTATCCATTAGAGGTTTAGATTCACCAAAATTTGAATCTGTAACAATTCCTACTTCTTTTCCGGTAAGAGATATTGATTTTTTCCCTAGGTCATTAATTGCTGCCGAGATTAATTTTATTGAAAGCCGTTCTCCAAATGAAAATAGATAATCCATTGATCTTGGAGTTACTTCTCCTAATAACACCATTCCATCAATTAGAGCAATTAGTTCTACATAGTATTCATTTAATGTTTGTAATAATTTTTTCCTTATCTGTGGTTTTTTGATTGTCTGTTGGGCAAGTTGTTGATGTCTATTTGCAATTTTTTTTGCCAATTGTTCGGCTTTCTTCTTGTTTTCTTTTTTTATTGATTGAGAAATTTCAATTAGATCATCAGTAGTATCACTAATTGCAGAGCAGACAATTACAAGTTGGTTTTGTTTTGATAGTGATTGTATATGTTTTGCAACATTTTGTATGTCTCTTGGAGATGAAATTGACGTTCCACCATATTTTAGGACAAGTTTCAATTCAAAATAACTGAATAATTTTATCTTTAAATGCTTTAACTTTCCACGCGTGGAGCCAAATAGAAGTGAATTCTACCAATATTTGCAACCTTAAATTCGATCCTTAGGGGTTTTGCACTAGAAAATTCGCAGGTGATTAAACCTGCTGTTGAACCTACCGCTTTAATCACGGGATTAAGATATTCTAGGCTATATGTACCAGTACTATCTTCATTTGATGATATTTCTTCAATATCATTTGTGTCTTTATCGAGATCAATTACCACCTCTCCTGAATCGCCTTTGCCAGAAAAATCCGCCTTGGAGTCAGATGTATGTATGGTTAGATAATCAGAAACTACTTGGACATCACCTAAAATTTTATCAAATTTAGAAGAAGATAGTACAATTTTAGAATTATATGGAATTTTTGGTAACGGTGTATCAGTTGCAGAACTTTCAATTAAGCGAATTTTGTATTTTTTGTTTTTCCCAACGGTCACAAGTAACATATTTTGTTCGGAAATACTAATCTCAATGCTGTCTTTCTTATCAGCTCTTTTGATAAGTTTAGAAAATTCATCAATTCTAACTGCGAATTTAATATCACTATCACATTCATACTTTTCAAAAGCAGAGTTAGGCCATGAAATATCAATTAGAGCTACATGTGAGGAGTCCATTCCTCTAAAGGTAATTCCCTCTGCTGTTGCAACGAATGTAGCTTCTTCTACCAGTGTAGATATAGCTGAGATGATGGCTTTTAGATCATCGGAACCACTTGTTTTTGCTCCAAAAGTCAAATCAATTTTCTTGACTTTAAGTTCAAGTTAAACGTTATGAGTAATCACGCCATGTGTATTTGCATTTTGAACAACGATAAAATCGTGTTGTAGGTTCATCAGCACTTCTTGTTTGAAACATCCACCAAACTGCTTGATCATGGCCACATTTTTCACATATAATTTTAATTGTTGAATATGATTCTTCTCCTTCATCTCCATCAAAAGCAAGAAGGGAAAAATCTGGTTCTTTTTCACCAACAATTTTATTTGTTTGCTTTACATCTTGTCCTTCAGTATATCCACATTTTGAACATTCGAGTCCTAAATCACTCTTTTTTAATTTGACCTCACATTTGGGGCAAAATTTCATTTACTTTCCCTTAATGGTAGAATTAAATAATTTTTTAAGCCCATCTACAGTTTTTATTGCGATTTGGGTAGCATTTTTTAGTTCTGTTGTGGGTTTATTTTTTGAGCTAACCTTCATCCAGCATTCATTAGTTAAAGGATGTTTTACAATAACTCCAGCAAAATCAATATTTGAGGTCTTTAACAGTTCATGTTGAATTATATATAAAATTCCTACATCAGTGTCTTTAATGGATATGTTGATTTCTTTTGGTGCAGAACTAACTACTTGGGCATGCATGTATTCAGAAAACGCACTTATTGTGGATATAAATCATTGTGATAGGTAAGAATGACAGAAAGCAAGATTTCAGAGATTTTACTAGTTAATGGTAAAAATCAATACGCTTCTAGTGATACAATCGAGATTAACGTCCAATTTTCTATTGAAGGTAATATTCGAAATGCCTTCAATGAAACAAATTGGACAAAGTCATACAACAATAATGATGTCTCTTTCAAGTTAAAGTACGGGGTAAAATTGACTTCGGGAGGTTTTAGAAAGAAGGCAATTGGTAAAACCATAGATACCTATAGAAAGGCAGCAATTTTTTGGACAAGAAATCCAAAATTAGTGAATCCTCATAAAGATAGAAGAGTATGGGTTCAAGTTTCCAAAAATTTTGAGCCATTTATTCGCCTCTCAGAAGAAGAAGTAAGACAAGAATTATTTGATTTTAATGAAAAATTTATCATCAAAGCTTCAGATCTAGGGCCAGGAAAACATAAGATTGAAGCCGAAGTCTTTGCTTCCTGGCAAAAACATGATTATACAGAATCCGATAGCATAAAAAATAATTCCAAAGAGATTGAAATAACGATAAATTAACCAAAAAAAATTAAAGTTCTTTTTGGCTAGTTTGTAAATTCTGGTTTTTATTTAAGAAATTACTCTTCTGGAGTTAATAAGAAAATTAGGTCAAGTAGGGATATATGGAACTTTTAGAAAGATTTCATATGGCAAAATACGATGGTCTTTTAGGACAAATAATTCTTGAAGTTGAAGAACCAGATAAAGAAGGAGGTATTACCTTTATCTTTAAAGACAATAGGTTTTTGTTCATAAAGGCAGTTGACGGAAAGATTGAAACTGTATCAATCCCAGAATAGGTGAGAAACATGGGAAAATTCGAACAAATCAAAATGAAAGAATTGGTAAAGGTTGAAGGTTCTGATGTGGAATTGACTTTAGTATTTCAAGAAAATAACAAACTACAGATTAAAATTGTAGATGGAAAACTAGTTTCAGAATTCATTTAATTTCCTATATGTTTTTGATAAAAAGTAATTGCTAGCTCTTGTGTTTCAGATTGAATAGATCCAGGTCTTTCTTTTCGTATTTTTTTAATTGCATCTTTTGATGAATATTTCTTATATTTTACTAGATAACATGCTAAAATGGTTCCTGCTCTTCCCATTCCAGCTGCACAATGAACCATCACTGCTTGATTATCAGTAATGTTTTCATGAATAAAGTCAACTGCTATATCGATTTTATCCATATCTGGAGCAGTTAGATCTGGTGTAGGAACATGCAAGTATCCAATTTCACTTACCCATTTTTCAGGTAATGCATTTTCAGTCATTGTTACAATCGATTTTACACCTTGCTTTAGAATCCAATCTAACTCGTCAAAACTAGTAGGCATTCCAGAGCCTGCAAGTTTTTCTTCAATTAACCAAGAGAAATTAGTAGGTCGTTTGGTAATTTTACCATGGACCTTTCTCCAAGCATTTCCTGGTTTGCTCATGGATATTGATTGGATATTGCATATTTTTAGCATTGCGAATAATGCATTCACCTTATATTTGAAAAACAGCTAGTAGAATGTGATATGGGAAAAGAAGCGATTCTTTATGAAAAATTACCTAACAATAAGGTACGTTGTACAGCTTGTGCAAGATATTGTGAGTTGGCAGAAGGACAAATTGGTTTATGTGGAATTAGAGGAAATGAAGATGGTAAACTAGACTTGTATGTATATGGTAAAGTAATCGCAGGTCATGTTGATCCCATTGAAAAAAAACCCGTGACACATTATCATCCAGGCTCAAAAGTGTATTCTATTGCTACTACTGGATGTAATTGGCTTTGCAAGTATTGTCAAAATTATGATATTAGTCAAAGGAGAAAAATTGAAGGTACCGATATGACTCCTGAAGAAGTTGTACAAACGGCTGTAGATAATGGCGCAGATGGTATTGCCTATACGTACAATGAGCCATCAATTTTCATTGAATTTGCAAGAGATTGCGGAGTAATAGCACACCAAAAAAATCTTTACAACATTTTTGTTTCAAATGGATATGATACTCCAGAATCTGTAAAAATGATGGGAGAATTTTTAGATTCTATAACAGTTGATTTCAAAGGTAATGCTGAACCAGAATTTATAAGAAAATACATTGGAGTTCCTGATCCTCAACCAATTTTTGTTACATTTTTAGAAATTAGAGATAAAACAAAAATTCATGTAGAGATTACAGATTTAGTTATTCCACAAGTTGGAGACAATTTAGATTATGCAGAAAAATTATGTAGATTTGTTTATGATGAATTTGGACCAGAGATGCCTATTTCCTTTTTGCGTTTTCATCCTGATTATAAAATGATGGAGTTTGATTCAACTCCAGTGAAAACCTTAGAAAAACATCATGAGATTGCCAAGAAAATTGGACTAAAGTATGCCTATATTGGGAATGTTCCTGGTCATCCATTAGAACACACATACTGTCCTGAATGCAAGAATATTGTTATCAAGAGATTTAGTTTTGATATAGAGTCATGGCATCTTAATGAAAAGAATCAATGCCAATTTTGTGGAAATCAGATCCCAATTGTGGGTAAATTATCAAAAAATTATAAAAAAAATCGATTTCATTTTGTTCAGTAGTTAGCGATAGCTCTAACAGGTGAGCCCGTGGCATCTTTTAGTTTAAGAGGTAAAATAATAAAATCAAATTCCAAAGTGGGTATTTTTTCTAAATTGGAAAGATTTTCAACTATTAAGATATTATTTTTTGCTAAAATTTTGTGAGCTGTAAAAGACTTGTCTGTTCCCAAATCAATGCTAGGAGAATCTATTCCCACCAAGTTGATTTTTTTTGATATTAGATAATTAGTTGCGGATTTAGATAAACCTGGGTTATTTGTAAAGTAAAATTTTTTATTCAAATTTTTTTGCCAGACCGTGAAAAATATTATTGAAGAAAAATTTTTAATTTCTCCATTTTTTCGTTCAAATTCAAGTAAGTCTTTTTTTGTGATCGCCTGATCTTTTATCTTTTTTATTTTAATTAATAATGCATCTCCTATAAGCCGAGTTACAGGGATTTGATGTATTTTTGCTCCCTTCTTTGTAAAATGATATGGTGCATCAAGGTGTGTTCCAGTATGAGAGCTTAAGAATAATAATTCTAGATTATAACCGTCATCTTTTATCGTAGACCAAGCAATGAACTGAGGAGAAGGCGAACCAGGAAAGTTTGGAATTGATTCAGAAACTGTTAGTGTAAGATCTAAATATTTCACATCAATAATTCTTGAATATAGTTAATCAGTTTTTTAGTTCCATGAAAGGTTAAATACTGTTTATGAAAATCTGCAACATGCCTACTGCATATGTTCTATTGAACTCTGATCTAGGCACAGACAGCTCTATTATCGACGAAATAAAACCAATCCTTCAAGATGAAGACGTTCAATTTGAGGTTCAAGGTGTTTACGGAGTTTATGACATCGTTTTGAAACTAACTTCCGATAATGCTGAAAATCTACGTGCAATCATTACAGATAAGATTAGAAAAATAAGTAAAGTACAATCAACCTTAACAATGATGGTTATAGAGGAACAAGAGAATCTATAACCGTTTAATTGCATCTACAACTTGAAGAATTTCAGATTCAGTGTTGAAAAAATGAGGAGAAACCCGAATAATCTTTTTATCATAGATTTCTCTAACTGCTAAAATTATATCCTGTTTTTCTAATTTTTCAACAACAGTTTGTGGTTCATGTCCATCTATGGTAAATGAGATTATGCTGGTGCGCTCTTCAGTATTTTTTGGACCGTAAAAAGTTATTTTTTTATTTTTAGATAATTCTTCCCTGAGCATATTTGAGAGGTATGTATTTTTTTTATGTATATTTTCCATACCATATCTGTAAAGATATTTTGCAGATGATTCTAATCCAACTATTCCAACATAATTACGGAATCCTGCTTGAAATTTTTCAGGTAACTCTTTGAATGCCAAGTTAGATTCCTCAAATAGGAATGCGGATTCACCTCCTATGGAAAGAGGTTCAAGTAATTCACTTGATTTTCGATCACAATAAAATAATCCTGTTCCCATTGGTCCACAGAGCCATTTTGATCCATTAAAAGCCATAAAATTACATTTGAGGTTTTTTACATCAAAATTGCCTATACATCCAACAGTTTGAGCACTATCAAGAAAAAATGGAGTTTTATCCTCAAGAATCTTTCCAATTTTTTCTATTGGTAAAATTGAGCCTGTATTATACAATGCATGACTAAGTGATACTAATCTGGTATTGTTATCTAGCAATTTATTAAAATCATCAAAATTAAAAAATCCGTTCTCATCTATTGGGAGACTTTTAATTTCTAGTTTATTTTTTAGTCGAAGCCAAGGATAGAAATTTGCGTGATGTTCATGAGACATTCCACGTATTATAATATTAGAGTTTGAACCAAAAGAAAGTCCGTTAGCTACAATATTTACTCCATCGGTCGTACTTTGAGTTAAAATAATTTCATCAGGTTGACAGTTTACTATCTTCGCTATGATCTTTCTAGTATTCCTTAATTTTTCTGCAATAAATGGTTCAGAATTGATCGAATCTGGACCTAAAGAATTGTATGAAATTAGAAATTCTTTCATTGCCTCAATGCTTTGTGTAGGCATTAAAGAAACTGATGCATTATTTAGATAGATTTTGTTAGTTGGGAAATCCGCAGATACATCTTTAGAGTTTAAATTCATTATTATATCTGCAGGTTGTTAAATTGGTGTTGGATAAAAATCCTAAGCAGGTTTTAGACAATGATTTTACCCAAATGAAAAATGAATTTTCAGAAAAAAGTCCTAACATTCTTTTATGTTCTAAGCCTTTTCTAAAATCTGAATTTCTAAATAGATTAATAGATTCTTGCAATATTCCAGTAATTTTTTTAGATTTTGATTTGTTGTATAGTAGTTATATTATTTCTGGAATTATTAAAAAAAAAGAAAATGTAAAGATTTTTCGTTCTAGTAGGATCAATTGGGAAAAAGACCTAAAAGAAATCATTAAAAAAATC
>PVMK01145098.1_pt1 | contig 29909 bp, 25 predicted proteins | sample 1853481 | NCBI WGS metagenome assembly PVMK01 (sample SAMN08533507, study PRJNA380276) | Marine sediment metagenome, whole genome shotgun sequencing project.
AGCATTAAAAGATCGAAAACGCAAGGGAGGAGCCGTAAAGCGATGTGATGTTTGATTAAACACATCACTTCGCGAGCGAACGTCTGCCCTGAATTGCAGGCGCGAGCCGTTGCCGAGTTGAGCCGTATATTCGCCGTACAGCGCATACGTCCATTCCGGCGCACCGGGTGGTCGATGGCCGTCTAGGCTTATGGGCTCCCCGGTAATCGGATCGGTGGCGCCCGTCGGATCCGGAGTGTCCTGCATCTCCGCATCAATTATCCCGACCGTACCACCCAGCAGGAAGTTGTCACCGAGCAAAAATGTACCTTCAAGTTCAAGCCCCTGAGTTTCCACACGGCCAACGTTACTGATTAGCCCTGTGAAACCAGCACCTACAGGTACGAGGTTGATCGTCTGTACATCTTCGACTTCCATCACGTAAGCCGTAATTGCATAACGGAATCGCTCGGAGGAGCCCTTCAATCCTACTTCGAAATTCCAGGATGTCTCAGGTTCAACAACGACATCTGCACTGGCCTTGTTACGCGCATCAGGCTGGAATGTGCCGCTCTTGAATCCTTCCGCATACAGCCCGTAAATATTCAGGTTGTCACTAATCTGATAGGTCAAAGACAACTTGGAGATGTAATCGCTCCAGGAATCGCTTACCGGGTGATTTTCAAATCCGAGTGGATCCGCCGCAGACCCACACGTACCGTTCGGCGGACCGACAAAAGGACAAACCTCGGGCTCGCCGTCGATACCAGGACCAACGCCGGGCACGCCGCCAAGCTGCTTGTTAGCACCCCAGGCGCGCACGCCATACAGATAGTCTTTACTGTCGTCGACGAAACGTCCGCCATAGGTCAGCGTGGTCTTGTCGCCAATATCCCAGCTGAGCTCACCGAAAAACGAATAACTGTCCGTCGTGTTGTTCGCAACTGTTCCCATGTGTGTTTCCACCCACGGTCCCGGACGAGCGCCGTCTGCCTGGAAGATATTCTGCTCGAAGCGATCTTCCTCGTCAGTCATCAGGTAGACACCGCCTAGCCAGCGGAAAGAATTATCTGACGCCATATTGTCGAGCCGGAGTTCCGTACTGAACGAGGTAGCGTCGTTTTGCACTTGCTGAAAGGACACATTGTTGGGCGAGCCCACAAGGTCCATCAACGAGTCCGTATCGCCGTCGAGATAACCTGTTATCGAGGTTATCGTAAGATCGTTATCCAGGCTCCAGACCAGTTCGGCAGCAAGCGTCAGGATGTCGCGATCAGTATGAAAGTCGAAGCCTGCCGATATCTCGTTCAGGAAAGGATCGTCTGGACGGAAAAATGTCTCGTTATAAGCGCCAGGTAAACCAGTTACCGGATTGATATCAGTTCTGGCGTAGACGAAGGCCTGTGTTGAGTATTCCAATCCGGTCCCTGGCTGATAATAGGCGCTTCGTACCGGTGCCTGGTCCCGGTCCGCACTGTATTCTACTTTAAGAAAAGCGCTAAACGTTTCGCTGGGCTCAATTACCATGGTGGCGCGAACAGCTGTATTCTGATCACCATCAAGGCCATTGCCGGTGGAAATTGACTTGGTCGGACCGTCTTGCTGGTCATGGTTGAAAGCGAGGCGGGCTGAAACAGTATCCGAGAACTGGCCTGTGAAAAATCCTTCCAGTTCAAATAGCTCGTCACTGCCGGCTGTTGCGATAATTCTGCCACCCTTTTCGTTCTGGTTTGGCCGGTTCGAGACGAAGTGAATCAGTCCAACCGATGCGTTACGACCGAACGCGGTACCTTGCGGCCCGCGCATAATTTCAACACGAGCCATGTCATACAGGGTCGGATACTTCAAGGAATCTTTAGTAATCACAACGTTGTCATGCACGGTCTGAATCGACGCTTCACTTGATGCGTTACCCGGTGTTGGCGCAATGATTCCGCGCATACTGGCAACCGGTTGCATCTTGCTGAAGCTTTCCCAGGTCGTGCCCGGCGCAACCTCCATCAGGTCATCAGCCCTGGTAATTCTGTTGTTTTGCATATATTCGGCGGTCATGACACCAACGGCGACCGGTGCGTCCTGAATAGATTCTTCATAACGCCGCGAGGTAACAATAATTTCTTCCAGAACACCTTCCTCGGCACCCGTTTGAGCCAGGGCCTGTTCTCCAGGAGTAAATACGGCGCCGGTGCAGAACGCACAGATGAGCGTTGTTTTTGCCAAAGACCAGCGGTGATTTCGGGCTGTTTCTGCGTGACTGAACATGATTTCCCCCATGTGTCTCAGACAAAGATCGTGGAATTACGATAATAGTAGTGTTGAACTATAAATAATCGCTACATTGAACGCAACGTCAAAATTATCGTTTTTTTCACAATATGACCGCAATACAGATTATTTCACACTCAGATGCTTCATTTTGCAGGAAATGCCGCGTAATCAGGGCAATCGCAGGCTTAGCAGGTCCGCACCAACATGGATTTCGCCTTTGAAACCACCGCTTCTCGCCGCGTCCGCAAAATCATCACCTTTGAGTGCGCTACCGGGAATCGCGTAGGGGCCATGTGAAGTCGTGTTCAGAGCCGGGATCATATGCGTCAACATCAGGTGTTTGACTCCGGCCCGCTCGGCCATCGCGCCCAGATCAGTCGCATTGCTTTGCCGCAGATACACGGGTGGTGGAAAGGTGCTGCCAGCCCCGGGTGCGAATTTTGTATGGATGACGGAGTGCACGAGTACATCTGCACCTTGTGACAACAACTCTACACTTTCCGACGTAGACGACTGCCGTGGTGGCACACGCTTACTATTGCCGGCGTCTCCTCCAACAACCACGCTACCGATCGGTGTATCCACGCGATAGGCAAGCGAACCGGCAATATGTGTCGTGGCGATAGCGCTGACAGATACTTCTCCCGAGCGCCAGACGACATGACCGGGCTTGTCTGGCAGTGGCAAAGCGACTGTCTGCAGTCGCGCCAGTGCTGCGGGACCCTGTGGACTTCTCTTTTTGTTTTCGGCAAATCGCTGGGCGATTTCTCCGGCATGGAGCATTGCATCAGCGCTGTGCTCGACCAGGTTAGTACAACTCAGTATTCGTTCCGGTGGTGGCGTGCTGGTTTTCACATCCGCGCTACAGATGACGTCAAGCGGCCCACCAAGGAAGTGCCAACGGTACAAAAGCAAGCCAGCGAGTCCTTCCGAGTGATCGGAGTGCACATGGGTGAGGAATATTGCGTCAAGCTGTAGCGGCGACAGCCCCAGTTGCGACAGTCGTTCAGTAGTGCCGCGCCCGGCATCAAATTGCAGTAGCAAATCGCTGCAGTTATTGGCGACGCTACCGTAACGAATCAGCGTACCAGCACCCGCCAGGCCATTGACAGCCGGAGGACCGCCCTGCGTACCTGTCAGCGTGACTTCAAGGCAATTGTCCGACGAGTCACCCGACTGCGCGACACAGGCTGCCGGAATGATGATCAATAACAGCAGGCCCGGTAAAAATCGCATTTCAGTAGTCCAGTGTGATGCCGCGCGCAGGATCTATGCCATTGCGAAACCCGCCCTGGTCGCGTACTACCCTGGAATTGCCATCCTCATCATAGTGCACCCAGACCAGTCCGTGCGGATCGCCATTCTGCGGCATCTGGATGACCGTTATCTTTTCCCGGGTGGCACTGTCGAATACATAAATACGCCCTTCCCCGTTACTGGTCGCCCATATTTCCTTACCGTTCGGTGCCAACAGCAGGTGGTCCACTTCGTAGCCCGAAAAAATGGTTGCGAGCTGACCGCCACTTTCTGCAGACAACACTGAAATGGTCCGGCCAAAATGACCGGTCGTCTCGCCTTTGTTGGCAACCCAGAGCTCCGACTCGTCCGCCGTGAGAGTGGCTCCATAAGGGCTGATGCCGGCCGGCGCGGTCCATTTTATTGCACCAGTCTCCAGGTTGATCTTGTTGACGTTGGAAGTGCCGGCCGCGGTTACGTACATGTATTCTTTTTCGGAATCGATCACGATCCAGTCACCACGAAAACCTGCATACGGATATTCGCGCACAACCTCCCACGTATCCGGATTTATCTTGGCGACCCAGAATGGCTTCATGGTTGTTAGTTTGCCTTTGTACAGATTGATCGCGCCCAACATGCCGGTAGATCGATGTGAGGCGTATCCGGTGGGCTCCATCAGGACATATATGAACTCATCATCGGTCCAGGCGGTATAAGACGAACCGCCCAGTTCTTCGTCACGCACACCGCCGACAATCTCATCGGTTTCGGTATCCAGCAACATGATGTCCAGCCCGTCCGGATCTCTGGCGAAAGTATCGAGCAGCACATACCTGTCGCGAAAGACCTGCCCATGATGCAGTCGGCCACCCATCGTAATCTGTTTGATTGGTTGCAAAGTGACTGCATCCGCCTTGATCAGCGTTGCCGGCGCATCGAGCGCGCGCATCTGGTTCGATGGTTCAGCGTTGGGTTTCGAGCCAACGATGTACACATACTTTCCGTCAGGCGATAGTACGGTTGTGTGTACGGCAGCCCTGAGAGCTACGGGCAACTCATAACTTGCGATCACTTTATGAGTAATGGCATCGCCGACAACGATCTGCGTGGATTTCGCGTTGGTTGCGCCTTCCTCGAGCACAGCAAGGTTGGCCGAATTACCGACGTTTTCATAAAAATACGTATGGTTCTTCTGCGGCTTGAACCTGGCTTCGCCGGGATCAAACGTTGCGACGGTTCGGGATTCGTACGTACTGCCGATAGGACCTGCAGTTGATCGTCTTTGCCAGTCCGCCAACACGGTATCGAAGGACTGAATTTCTTCGACTGCAATATCGCGCGCCGTTTTCGGAAATATCAGGTCAGTCTCCTGCCTGGCCCTGGCAGCGGCGAGTTCAGTACGATCGTTATAGGACATTTTTTCGCTGATAGGCAGACCCGCCATGTTGCGGATGTACATGGAGATCGCTACAAGGTCTTCGTTATTCGGCTGCAGTTCCTGCACGATCACTGCCATCTGCGGGTTGTTAATCATCTGGTCGAATATCTGCGCCGGGGTCGGGCCGTACAGCAACGATGGTCCGATCAGGCCCTCTGCGTTCTTGCCGTGACACACCCAACATGATGCATCCCGGTTAAACAGCTCCTCTCCCTGTTCCACCAGCAGATCCAGGTCTACCTGGGCGTGAGCTATCGTCGCGAATAATAATGATGCAATGATTAAAAGTCTGTTCATAGGAATCGTCTGTTCGTTGTCGCTTGTCTGGTTGGAACGCAGAAAAAATTACAGTGTTTTCACATCTCTTCTTGCCAGTCACTTTCTTCAATAATGCTTTTGAGCTTGTTCAGGAATGCCGCGGAATACGCGCCGTCAATCGCACGATGATCGAACGAGTGCGCCAGGATGCCTGTCGGTCTTATCTCGATGCTGTCGCCACTTTCTGCTTCGATAACGACCGGGCGTTTCTTGATCGCATCCATCGACAGAATTCCAACCTGCGGCTGGTTGATAATGGGTGCGGTGAACAACGTGCCAAACGGACCGGGATTGGACAGTGTGTAAGTGCCGCCCTGCAATTCATCGACAGTCAGCGTACCTGCTTTCGCCTTAACCGCCAGCTCGTTAAATTGCTGTGCCAGTTCTGACACTTTAAGCGCGGCAGCGTTCCTGACTACCGGCGCCACGAGACCTTCGAAATTCAGGTCAACCGCAACGGCCAGATTGACACCGGAATGAACGGCAAGCACATCGCCATCAACGCTCGCATTAACCCGTGGCCACTCTGCAATCGACAGGCACAGCGCACGTGCAACAAAAGGCAAATAGCTAAGCGAATAACCGTGTTCAGCGCGCCACGCTTCTTTGTGTGCGAGTCGTACTGTATCGACGGCACTGAAATCAACATCGATGGTTTGCAATACATGCGGTGAGGTCGCTTTCGAGCGCACCATATGCGCAGCAGTTGTCTTGCGAATTCGGTCAAATGGAATTCGGGTAACGTCAGCATCACTCGCGACGTTGCCTGCGGCATCAATATGATTCTGAACATCCTGGCGGGTTACCCTGCCGTCACGACCGGTCCCGGTTACAGAAGCAACGTCCAGGTTATGTTTGCTCAACAAGCGTCTAACAGCAGGTGACAACCGGTTACCAGCAGACCTGGCCGGCATTCCTTCGCTGGCAGAAGACACAGCGGCCGCCGTTTCGACCACCGATGCAGCCGCTTCCACAACGACTTCACCTTCGACAGCGATCACTGCAAGCAATGTACCTACATCGACAGTATCGCCCTCTTCTACATTGATAGAACTGATGACTCCGGATGCCGGTGCTAGAACCTCCGTGGCTACTTTGTCCGTCTCCACATCCAAAAGCATCTCGCCTTTTTCGACCGCATCGCCGGCCTTTTTGTGCCAGGCGGCGATCGTGCCTTCGTTTACAGTCTCTCCCAGCTGCGGCATTACGACATCCATAATTTTTTCCTCAGTCCGCGAGCTTCAGTACACTGGCAACAATTTTTTCTGCGCTCGGCATGACTGCATCTTCCAGTGCATCGGCAGACGGAAGCGGACAATGCGGCGTCGTTACTCTGACGATCGGCCCTTCAAGATCCCAGAATAATTCTTCGGCAACCAGGGAGGACAATTCTGCGCCCCAGCCGCACAAACGTGGATTTTCCTCGACGGTCACCAGCCTGCCGGTCTTCGTTACCGATTCAAATACTGTAGTCGTGTCCAGCGGTACCAGCGTTCGCAAATCAATGACTGTCGCCGTAATACCGTGCTCCTGTTGCAACGTCCCGGCAGCCTTCATTGCTCTTGGCACCATCGCCGCAAGTGCGACGATCGTGACGTCGTCTCCTTCGCGAAGCACATTGGCCTGGCCAAGTGGCACTACATACTCACCTTCCGGGACATCGCCCTTGGTGCCATACAATGATTTTTGCTCGAAAAACAGCACCGGATCGGGGTCGCGTATCGCTGCCGCCAATAATCCCTTCACGTCTGCTGCGCAGGACGGGGCAACAACTTTGAGTCCCGGCACGGCCATGGCCCAGTTCTCGACGCTTTGCGAATGCTGCGCACCAAAACGTGCACCGCCACCGTTGGCAGATCGAATGACCAAAGGAAACGAACACTGACCGTCAGACATGAAACGTGTCTTGGCAATCTGGTTGACGACGATGTCCCAGCAAACCGCAAAAAAGTCCGAAAACATGATCTCGGCGATCGGTCGCAAGCCGGTCATCGCCGCACCCATGGTGGCCCCTAATATGGCTTGTTCGGAGATGGGCGTGTCCCGCACACGAATGGGGCCAAATTCATCCAGCAAACCTTCGGTGGTTTTAAATACTCCCCCTGCGGCAGCGATATCTTCACCAATAAACACGACGTTGTCGTCACGACGCATTTCCTGGGCAATAGCGGCCGATACGGCCTCACGATAACTTAGTTGCGCCATGACGAACCTCCGTCAGCCCAAAGGTCGGTCTCGGCAATATCCAGTGATGGCGGCGCGCTATTGCGTGCGGTTTCCTCGGCCTTGTCGACGCGTGCAGCGACCTCAGCATCGATCGTATCCAGTGATGCCGCATCAATTCCCGCATCCAGCAACCGTTGCCGGTAGGTAACCACCGGATCGCGCTTCATCCATGCGGCGACTTCCTCATCCGGCCTGTACTTGCCCGGATCTGCCCTGGAATGTCCACCATGACGATAAGTCTGCACTTCAATCAGGCTTGGACCAGCACCGCTGCGAGCCCTATCCAAAGCCGCGTTTGCCGTGGCAAAAACAAGGTCAACATCGTTGCCATCAATCAATACCGGCTCCAGTCCATGGGCAGAGGCGCGGTCTGCGGCAGGATTCTCGACGGCGGTAACCTGCGAAATCGGCGTGTATTCCATATACAGGTTGTTTTCACACACATACACGACCGGTAATGACCAGATCGCGGCAAAGTTGAGCGACTCATGAAAAGCACCGATGTTGGTGGTTCCATCGCCGAAGAAGCAGACGGCGACCTGTCCCGACTTGCGGTACTGAGCAGACCAGGCTGCGCCGGCGGCAATCGGCATATGCGCACCGATAATTGCGTATGAACCAAGAACACCGTGCTCCATGCTCATGAGGTGCATCGAGCCGCCCTTGCCACTTAGCAAACCGCATTCGCGCCCCATCAATTCACCGAGAATACCGGTCATGGAAACGCCGCGGACCAGCGTGTGGTTGTGGCCACGGTAGGTGCAAAAAGTGTAATCATCTTTACGCATGGCGGCACCGAATCCGGCCGCGACCGCCTCCTGGCCAAGTGCGAGGTGCGAAGTACCCTTGATCAGGTTTTGCATAAACAGGTCGTAAGCGCGCTGCTCCATCATCCGGCACGCCTGCATGGAACGGTAGAGTTCCAGGCGGGTTTCGGTATCAGGGGTAGTGGCTTGTGCTATGGCGGCAGCAATCTGCCCGTTACTGTCATTCAATTGATCTGCTCTTTGCCGCGGATTGGCGTGGCTGCTTCGTTCATTAAAATCGATATAGCCGGCATTTTACGATATTTATCGATTATACGATAGCCTTGATCTCAGCGGCCAGTTTCACAGCGCGAAACGACCCGGCCCCGTCGCCGCCAGCATGAGCAGCCCGCCGATAATCGCGAGGTGTGCCAGGGCGATCCGGCTTTGCTCGAGCCGCTCCTCCCCCGTTGCGCTCCAGAATCGATGCACCTGAAGCGTCGCCACGAGGGTAAACAATGCAAGCAGGAGGGCAGCCTCCACAACATATACACCCGCGACAATGGCCAGCGATGCCAGCACATGCAGTGCAATAGTCAGTGGCAGGGTTAAACCGACCAGCCCAATGCCGGCGCGATGAAATTCCTCCACAGCCTGGCGGTAATAAAGCGCCTTATGGATCCCACTGACCAGAAATACAGCCGCCAGAGAAAGGCGAGCCAGCAAGATGAGCCAGGATAAGAGGGGTTCTGCAATCTCACTCATCAGGAAGCCATAGCCTTACTCACTTCAGCCAGATGTTCCCGGGACAGTGGTTCTGAGAACTGCGATACAACGACCGTAACAAACACCGAGCAGATACCACCCATCGCTGCCGCTGAGTACGGACTCCTGGCATTGAATGCGAACCATGTGCCGAATTCATCCAAAGACGTACCGGCGAACCATTCTGCGTCAATCATGCCGCTATGAATAACAATAAAGACAATAGCACCGGTCCAGAATCCGCTGAGAGCGCCTGCACGACTAACGCCGTTCCATACCGCCCCCAGCACCAGCGGTCCCGCCATTGCAGCAATGAAACCGCCAACACCTGCCCAGACCAGCAGGACGACATTCATATCCATGACCGCCCAGGCAAGCGCCGCCGAACCAACCAGAGTCAGCATCGTGACCACCCTGCTGATTAACAAAACATTGCGATCCAGCGATTCCTCGCTGTGCTGTTGATGTATCCGCGGCGCGATACTGCGGCGGTAAATGTCGTTGGCAAAGACCTGTGACGTGGAAATTACCAGCCCGTCTGCCGTCGACATGACCGCAGCAAGAATGCCCACACCCAGCAAAGCCGCGAGCCACGTCGGGAATAATTCAATAAACAATGCTGGCAACGCCGTATTTGCGCCACCACCCAATAACGAATCGCCGAGCACCGCCCGGGCAGTAGCGCCACCCAGCGCAATACCCGGCAGCACAAGTCCGAACGTAAAAGCCATGATCAGGAATCGATTTCTACTTCGCGCATCCTTCAGCGCCCAGAGTTTGTTGCCGATGTGCGGCAGCATACCCAGTGGAATATGGGCAAAAACAAGCGCAAACATGGACCACAGTGATGCCGTAATGGCCACATCGGGGTTAAACATCTTCAACAAACGTGAATCCTGGCCGGCAAGATTGTCCAGCAGGCTATCCAGCCCGCCGGCACCCACCCCAAGCAGGAACAGGATGATGATCGCGACAGCAAGCAACACCATCAACAAACCCTGCGCACCGTCGGTAAGGATATCGGCATGCGCACCGCCCAATGTGACGTAGGCCAGCAGCACCGTAGTGGTTATCGTCATGGCCATCGCTTTTGGTACGCCAAGCATGATCTCAAACATCACCAGGCCTGCCACCAGTTGGCCCGCCAGGTAAAACAGCAACATCAGTGAGAATATTGCCGCAGAAACCCGCAATGCTTCCGATTGGTAGCGCTCCCCCAGATATTCAGGAATAGATCGAACGCCTGCAGCATTACCAAAGTTGGCCACAGTTCGCTGGCAGATCAGGACGCCAAGATAGATACCGACCGGGTACAGAAAAGCCAGCCAGATTGTCGACATCCCGTAGCTGTAGGTCAGCCCTGGCAGACCCAGGAAAGTGGCGCCGCTGGCCGCGGTGGATGCAAAGGCCAAAGCCAACACGAATGGTCCATATGCCTGCCGTGCCACGGCAAAGTCGTCGGCAGTCGTTACTCGCTGTTTTCCGAGGTAGCCGAATAACATCATCAGACCGACGTATGCGGCCAAAAAAAGCCAGGACCAGCTATATAAATCCACGAACCCTCCCACTTTCCATGAGCACTGCAGCCGTTGCTTGCTCCGCCGATAATGCGCTGAGCATTAATGTGAGTGCGCGCCATTTTAATCGATTAAACATGGAAAAATACGTTTTTAGCGATATACTGCCGCTGAAAATCAACGTACAGAAAGAGCATACATCATGATCAATGCAGCCATTGTCGGTCTCGGTTGGTGGGGCAAGACCCTTGTAGAGTCCGTATCCGGCGTCAGCGACGACATTCGATTTGTTGCCGGCACTACCCGCTCTCTTTCCTCTGACGCGAAAGAATTCGCCGCCGAACACGATCTGGAATTGCGTGCCTCATACGAGGAAATCCTCGCCGACCCGGATATTGATGCCGTGGTCCTGGTAACGCCGAACTCTTTGCACAGTGCCCAGACCATTGCGGCCGGAGAGAAAGGCAAGCATGTGTTTTGCGAAAAGCCCTTCTCCATAACCAAGGCCGACGCCACCGCCGCAGTCGATGCATGCGAGAAAGCCGGCGTTACGCTTGGGGTTGGCTACAATCGCCGCTTCCATCCGGAAATGACCAAACTACGTGACATGATCAATTCCGGCGAACTCGGCATGATCCTGCATTGCGAAGCTACGATGACGTTTCCAAATGGCCTGTTCCTCAAGCCGGGCGCGTGGCGAGCAAGCAAGGACGAAACACCCTGTGGTGGCCTTACACCATTGGGCGTGCATGCAGTCGACGGATTCATCGACTTGTGTGGCGAAATCGATCAGGTATATGCGCAGAGTTTTCGCCGCGTCGTAGAGGTTGAGGCGGATGACACAACATCGATCCTGTTTCGCATGAAAGAGGGCATGTCCGGCTACCTTGCAACAATGACCGCGACGGGCGGTGGTTTCAATTTCCAGGTTTACGGCTCCAAAGGCTTCGTCAAGCTCGAAGGTATGACGCACATTGCCGGCGCACCCTCCGAAGAACGGCGTTTCGGCCTGTTCGACAAATGCACTTTTAAACCGGTCAAGGGGCCGGCAGAAACCTGGCAGGCTGATTCGTTTGATGTCGCACGTGCCGCCCTTGACGCGTTCGCGCGAGCGGCGGCTGGCGGAGAGCCGTACATGATTCCAACATCGGAAATTGTGCACGGTGCAGCTGTGACCGAGGCGATCGTCAACTCAGCTGGCAGCGGCCAGCCGGTAAAACTTTAGGCTCCATACACCGGATAGCAATGAAACTCTTTATCCTTCGCCATGGGATGACCGCCGCATCGGATGCCGATGAGCGTCGTGAACTGAGCGAGAAAGGTATCGCGGAAGTCGAAAAAATCGTGCATCTTCGCCGCGACGATTTGCTGGGAGTGACGAGAATTTACTCCAGTCCGATGAAACGCGTAAAACAAACGTTGCAAATCGCAGCCAGAATCCTGGACTTCCAGGGGCAAATTAACGATTCGGAATATCTGACAACCGGGTCAAGGCTGAATGAAATCATCAGTTTTGCCAGTGAGCTGGAATTCGATGTTGGCGACACCCTGGTGAGCAGTCACCAGTCCTGCACAAGCATTCTTGTCTTGTGGTTAACCGGGGAGGACATTTTGATACCCAACGGAAGCCTGCTGGCAATTGATGTTGAGCAACCGGTGCAAGGCGGTGGAAAAATTCTCTGGCAGCAAAGCCAAAACAGCAGCGAAATAAAACGCGCAACTGATTTCGTAGATCAGTTTTAGGAGTAAAGCCTTTTCAAACTTCAGCTATCGACAGGGTCCGCCTGTCGCCTGATTCATTCGCCTGCCAAATCGTTCCGGATTCAACATCAAGGCAACTTAACCAGCCACCCCCGTGTGCCCACGTATCAATACAAATTGAGTGTTCATTGCTGCAGGGTTTTCCTGATTGTTGAGCGGTGTGACCACAAACCATGATCTTGCCGGAACAATGCGCTTCCGGATTGCCGTACTTTCGCCAGTAGAGCGTAGGATCAGTTTGATCCTCTAACGGTTTATTGGCATCCGCATTGGCATGGACAAAAAAGTGCGTCTCGCATTCGTAATAAGCCACAAGCTGGTTTTCAAGAAAATCCATGTGCGATTCCGGAACATCAGCAAATGATCCTGCAATGTCCGCAGAAGAAGCATACGAGAGAAGCGTCGCATCACCACCGTACTGCATCCAGGCATGGAGCCAGCTTTTTTTCTCGCGTGAATCGAGCATCATGATTTCGTGGTTACCCCTGAGCGGGACCAGATGATGCGTTTTACCCAGGTTAATTACGAAATCCACAACCGCACGAGAATCCGGCCCACGATCAACGTAGTCACCCAACGTCACGATCGTGTCATCAGGACGAAGCCCGACGAACTCAACGAGCGACGTCAGTGCCCTAATACAGCCATGGATATCACCGATTGCAAGATGCCGTTTCACTGAGTTGCCCTCAATGAACAAGATGAGGTGTCAGGATAAGAAGCTGTTTCTGTCAGCTGCAACCGGACATCCCAACTATAACGACAACACATACTCGCGCATTCGTTGGTGAGTTGCCTTATCAGGGAGTCGGCCGTAACCAGCGTGCATGTTGTCCACAACATGACTGACCTTGCGGGTCTCTGTCACGACGCAGGTCACAGCCGGGTTCGACAGTATGTATTTTAGCGAGAACTGCGCCCATGTTTCGCAATCAAATTCAGATGCCCATTCAGGCACTGGCTTGCCACGCACAAAGGCGAAGATGCCGCCATCCTTGGTTGCTTTGAACGGTTCGGCAACGATAACGGCGACACCGATATCTGCCGCCAAAGGCAAGGCGCTTTCGGCCGCCAGCGGATGATGTAATGAGTATCCCGTCATTATGAAGTCCGGTTTTTCGGCCTTCATGAATTTCTCCAGCCCGACGTAATCTTTGTTCCTGGTCAGGCTCACGCCAATGTAGCGTACCTTACCGGCTTCCTTCCAATCTCTGAGTGTTGGCCAGTGATTGGCCATGTCACGCATGTTGTGGACCATTAACAAATCCATCGGGCGCTTACCCAGGTTCTGCACGGTTCGCTCAAGGTGTGCGCGGCCCTCTTCTTTTCCGCTAACCGTAATCTTACCGGTAAGGAACAACTTTTCCTGCAGGCCCATCTCCGTAATAAGTTCTCCAATCACCGGTACATCTGGTCGAAAAAATGGTGGTGTGTCGATTACCCTGCCACCCAGGTCAACCATAGTCTGAATGACAGACTTCGGTAGGTCTTTGCCTTCGGCCGGAAGGCTATAAAAAATATCAGGTGCACCGAGCCCGACGACGGGCAGTGCTTCGTCGGTACCAGGAATAAGGCGAGTGAGCATTGAATCTTTTGCCAGCGACTGAACAGGCAGAGCGGCAGTAGCAACAAGAGCAGCACTACGTGCCATAAATGTTCTTCGGTTTAGTGCATTAATGACGGTCATCGTCAAACCCCGGCGAATTTTTCAAAAGAAAAACCCGATGTCAGTAACAAAATAAATAAGAAATCAATTTAACGCCGACCCGATTACTCAAGCCTCTGTACAGCTTCGAGTGATTTCCGGACATTTTCCATCGGGGAAAGGCCGCCAATCGTCTCGGCAATTTTGCCATCGGCGGTTACGAGAAAAGTGGTGCGTTCAGCGAAGCCGTGATTAATTTCGACGCCACGAGTATCTTTTGCTCCCTCACGGGCATCGCGAACTGTCAGGCCAAAAGATCTGGCGATTTCTCCGCTGGCGTCAGATGCGACAGCAAGCTTGTCGGCACAGTATTCCGGGTCCGCCGAGAATTCATTCAGCCGTTCAATACTGTCGAGAGAGACGCCGATCACACTCGCGCCCGCCGCAGTAAATTTATCCATGTTCACAGCGAATTCATGCGCCTGGATATTACAGCCGCTCGTATAAGCCGATGGATAAAAATAGACGACAACGGGACCCGCCTCGAGCGCGCCGCCAAGCGAATAGTCGAATGCCTTGCCAGCCAGGGAAGCCCTTGCCTCGAACTTCGGTGCAGCAATACCGGCTTCAAGCGCCGCAAGGGCCGGCAGCGTAACAATCGCAGCAATTAAAAGGCCTGTGAGTGTCTTTTTCATTGTTTGTCCTCACTTGAGTGGATTCAGGCTCATTCACCGCTGCAGGTGCGAGAATCAACCGATTGGATAAGAATAATCGAAAATTTGACAAAAATACGTAATTTGACGATATAATTGCTGCGAATTACACTTTCGCAACGATCGAGACAGATCGTACAAGAAAAAACAGGTCTTGAGGACCGCAAGTAAACGCTAGGAATTGGGAGAACGGCAGTGGCGTATCGAAAAGGCACGCAAGGCATGATGCAGGTTGACTATGAGCAGCGGATGGATTTCAACCGCATGCGCGAGTATCGGGTCGACCGGATCAAGAATTACATGGACGTGTTCGACGTTGAATGTTTGTTGTTATTCGATACCGGCAATAAGCGCTATTCAACCTCAACCGCGGTCTGCTCGCCAGAGATAGACAATATGGGCCGCTACGCGATCATCCCGCGCAATGGACCACCACATATATTCGGTTTTGGCTCCGAAGTGGCAAGCGAAAAGCTCAATTGCCCATGGATAGCCGACTACACCTTTCCTGCCCACGGCACGATGTTCGGAGCGCTGCCAGAGTCATGGGGTTGCTCGGCAGGTTTTCTGAAAGACCTGGACATGGTGCTCGGGAATTTTGGCCTGGATAAGAGCAAGATACGGATCGGTGTGGATGTCATCGAATCGCAGATTCTCCTGGCTATGCAAGCTAACGGCTACACGATCGCCGATGGTCAGGGCGTCATGCAATACGCGCGATCTATCAAGAACGAAGACGAGATCATGATCCTGAAACATGGCGCGGCGATTGTTGACGCGGCATTCCATGCGATCGCGAGAGAGATTCGTCCCGGCGCAAAAGAAAATGATCTGCAGGCAGTCGCTTCTGCAGAAATGCATCGCCTCGGTGCGCAGTGGATTCACAACGTACAGGTTACCTCAGGCAATCGCACTAACCCGCACCCGCATCTGAGTTCGGACCGCCTGCTGCAACCCGGCGACATAATTTTTATGGATATCGTCTGCCTGTTTAACGGCTATCACACCTGCGTCTATCGCTGCTTCACCTGTGGTCCACCTTCCGCGAAACAGATCGATACCCATGCGCGATGCCTGGAAATCCAGCAGGGCGGCATTGAAGCAGTCAAGCCCGGTTGTACGACAGCTGATGTCGTCACGCGCTGGCCGGATTACCGCCAGATGGGTGCACTGAATGAGCATGAAATATTCGGTTTGCAATACGGCCACGGTATCGGCGTAGGCTTGTGGGAGTTCCCGATTATTTCGCGGGCCTACAGCATTGAGCATCCTGTTGAAATCGAGCCCGGCATGGTATTTGCCCTCGAAACTTATGCAGGCAATGAAGATGGCTCTGACGGTGTGCGGCTCGAAGACGAAGTCGTTGTTACTGACACCGGTATCGAGGTAATCACCAAGTTCCCGACCGACAGAATCATCGGTTGTGGAATGAGCTATTAGCTGGCCCGCTGAAGAACGCTGCGGCGACAGTTAACAATTGCAGATATGAGCGATCGAATCAGGATAGCTGTCATACCCGGCGACGGTATCGGCAAGGAAGTAATGCCCGAGGGCATGCGCGTCCTGGAAGCTGCCGGATCGAAATACGGCCTGGCTTTCGACTGGCAGGAATACGACTGGTCCTGCGAAACCTACCTCAAAACCGGCAGCATGATGCCTGAGGATGGCATTGAGCAACTGTCAAAATTCGACGCTATCTATCTGGGTGCAGCAGGATTTCCGACGGTACCGGACCATGTTTCATTATGGGGTTTGTTAATTCCGATTCGCAGGGAGTTCGATCAGCACATCAACCTTCGCCCGGTGCGCCTGTTCGAAGGGGTGCCCTGCCCGTTGGCAAATCGTAAACCCGGCGACATCGACTTTTATGTTGTGCGGGAAAACGTCGAAGGCGAATATTCAACCGTTGGCGGTGTGCAGCATGCAGGAACTGACGAAGAATTCGTCACGCAGGAAGCCAAGTTCACGCGACGCGGGACAGACCGTGTCCTGAAGTACGCTTTTGATCTTGCACAAAATCGGCCCGCCAAACACCTGACCTCTGCCACCAAGTCCAACGGCATCATGCATTCAATGCCCTATTGGGATTCGCGTGTTGCTGAAATGGCCAAACGATATCCGGACGTCGAAGTCGATCAATATCATATCGATATTCTGACCGCTAATTTCGTTCGCATGCCCGATCATTTTGACGTCGTGGTCGGTAGTAACCTGTTTGGCGACATACTCTCCGATCTCGGACCGGCATGCACGGGAACGATTGCCATCGCACCATCGGCAAACCTGAACCCTGCCAAAGAACATCCTTCAATGTTTGAACCGGTACATGGATCCGCGCCCGATATTTTTGGCCAGGCGATTGCAAACCCGATCGGCACAATATGGGCCGGCGCAATGATGTTGCAGCATTTAGGTTATGCAGACGCTCACGACAGCATCATGTCGTCGATTGAAAACATTCTCCGGGAAGGCAAACAACTGACACCTGACATGGGCGGGAAATCAAGTACTGCCGATCTCGGAAAGGCGATCGCCGCCGCAATCTGATCGCAACTAGCCCAGCAGGCGCAAACTGTAGCCTCTCCACCTTGGCCGAAAATGCCTCAACCATTTAAATCATAGTCTAATTTCTTTTACGAGCGCTGGCACTCATGCAATGTTCGGGCTAGACCAGTATCAAACTCAGTTGTGGAAATATGATCAGGATGATCAGAACCAGCAGCATAATGACGGCAAATGGGAACGCTCCTGCAAAAATATCAAACAGGCTTATGCGGTCATCGTTCAGCGTTGACTTGATCACGTAACAGGATATGCCAAGAGGCGGCGTTAACAATCCAATCTCCGCGCCAACAATTGTAATGATGCCAAACCAGACAAGGTCGACGTTGAACGGCGCCATGATCGGCAGGAACAACGGCACCATAATCAATATTATTGATGTCGTATCCAGAATCGTGCCGAGCACGATCAACAGGAGCACGTAAATTGTCAATATCCCGTAGAGACCGATATCCGTTTGGTTAATCAGGTCACCCAGTTCATTGGGCAGACCGGATATTGCAAGCATTCGACTGTACATTGTTGCGGCAACGATCAGCATCAGGATGGACGCGACGATGTGCCCGGTTTCTGCCAGCACTTTCCACAACGTTGCGCGATCAAGTTTACGTTTGACCAACGCGATAATCAGCGCTCCGAGCGCGCCGACGGCACCTGCCTCTGTAGGCGTGAACACGCCGCCGTAAATGCCACCGAGGACCAACAGAATGAGTATTACCAGCGGAGCCGATTTGCTGAACAACTCACTTTTGGTTAGCCGGGATTCTGTCTCAGCCTGGGCTGCGTCAGCCTGCTTGCCCTTGACGTAGCGCGGGAAGAATTTAGCCATGACGACTATAGCAACGATGTATGCAGCTGCCAGCATCAAGCCCGGGATGATACCTGCGGTAAAAAGTGCTGCCACAGATTGCTCGGTAATGATTGCGTAAATGATGAGCATCACGCTCGGCGGAATCAGCATACCCAGCACCGAGCTGCCAGCAACCACGCCGACGGCGAAACGCGGGTTGTAACCGAAGCGCATCATTTCCGGTACGGCTACCCGCGCGAATACGGAGGCCGATGCAATGCTGACACCGGTAATCGCAGCGAATGCCGCATTTGCGACAACAGTAGCGACACCAAGCCCACCGCTGACTTTGTGTAACAGGTGATTGGCCACCTGGTAAATGTCCCTGCCCATCTGCGAGTGGCTGACCAACAAACCCATCAAAACGAACAACGGGATAACGCCGAAAATATAATCTTCAAGGCTGTTTGATGCGGCCAGCGTCACCAGGTAAACGGGTGCTTCGAAACTACCCCGCAGCAACCAGACGGTTACGAAAGATACGAGCCCCAGCGCGACTGGCACATACATCCCGGCATAAATCAAAATCAGGATCGCGATGACTGAAATCAGGCCAACTTCAATACCGGTCATGATTTTTCATCCGTATTCCTGATCAACGCCACGAGATGTTTCCATGCCATGCCGAGAAAAACCGCGACGACGGTTGCAGCACCAATGACCAGAATCAATCGCACAGGCCAGACCGGAACGACAAAGATGCCTTTGTTACCGGCGAAGTAATTTCGCTCCCAGGCATCTGCCAGGCGCGGCACCGAACCCATAATGATGGCCACAAAAAACAGTGCACCGGCAAGATCGAAAAAAGCACCCAGGCCATGGGTAAATCGCGGGTGACTAACCTGCATACGTGAATAAAGACCATCTGAACGGGTCAAGCGCCCCGCCCTGACTGCGTCCGGGAGCTGCAAAAAAACGATCGCTACGATGGACAGCTCAACAAGTTCTTTCACGCCGTCGATCGGTGCGTTAAACAGGAAACGGGAAAAGACATCGAGATTAATCATCACCACCAGGCCGAATATCAACACGGTACCGACGCTGTTCATGCCTCCGACGATGGCAGAAAAAGCACGGCTCAGGATATTATTACCTGGGTTATTCATTCGATTATTCCCGGTCCCACTGCCGCACAATCGGCTGATCGTTAGCCCGCATAATTTCCATATAGTCGTGCAGAATTGCATGCCCTGGCTGGCCACGCGCTTCCATGTCATCCGCCCATTCGCCGGCAATATTCGGCAGCCCGTCTGCCCAGGCCTGTCGCTGTTCCGGTGTCAGCGCTATGATCGTGCCACCCCGTTCTACAAATTCGATGCGGCTTTTTGCTGAGCGACGGTCCGCTTCGCGTGCCAGCTCGTCGCGATAATCCTCCGCCGTTTCTTTAAGTACGTTTTTTACTTCTTCGGGCAATCGCGCCCAGGTTCGCTCGTTGACATTAATCACCTTGGTACTAACCGCGCCCAGGCGTACGTCAACCAGGTACGGGGCCACTTCATACAACCGGTATGCAATGCTGCCCTCGGCCCAGCCAATCACGCCATCGACCAGCCCGGTGGCAAGATTGTTGTACCAGTCACTAATTCCGCTATTAACCGGGGAAGCATCCAGGCCCGTCAGGTAACGCAGATTCAGCCCGACTCCGGCAATTTTCTTGCCACGGAAATCCTCGAGTGAACTGACCGGATAGTTGGTCAGGACCTGATAAGTATCAATGGATCCTGCTGTCGTCAGATAGACCTGCCGGTAGTCCTGCCATTGCTCAGCCATTTGCGGATAGCGCTCGACCAGTTCGGACATTGTGCGGGCAACCAAGCCGATATCTGCAGTGACCAGTGGCGTAACGTAGGGCAGGTTATAAAAAGGCACTTTGTCCGGATGATATGGGGTGGTAACGATGCCAATATCTGCCAGGTCATACTGCAAGGCATCCAGCACACCACGTGTTTTCGCGATGGTGCCACCGAAGGCCTTGTTCCACTTGATCTTGTAGTTACCTGACTCCGCCAGGCGGCGGTCTACTTCCGGGATAAAATACTCGATGAATACCAACGTCCAGAGCGCAGTCGGCGCGTAGGAATCAATCGCCGTGAGAGGAATCTCCTCGGCAGCATCCGCCCATGACTGCAGCGGTGTCAGGCCACCAATGACCAGCAGACCCAGCGCCAATAGCGCGCTACGGGACAGGGACGTCATCAGCAAGAATGCCCGGACGGCAGCGATTTGAACAAGAAAGGCGCTTTCTGGCGTTTCAAAATGGCTCCGAAGGGGTTATAAATAGTTTCGATAAAACACGTGATTGTGTGATATTAACGAAAATATAGGCGCAATTAAAGGCTGCCTGAGCCGAATCAAGCCCGAATGCGGCCAAACAGGCCGATATTGCTGGTTTTCGGCTTGCCCGCATCTACGCTATACAAAGATTATCGATGAAAGTAAGATATTGACCCAATAAATCGAAATTTACAGGGGTTTTCACATATGAACAAAGCTGTGACTGAGCCCGAGGCCATGGAATCCGCTGCACGGACATCCACACAAGCCTCAACTGTCTACGACAGGCTGCAAGACGACATTCTCACTGGCCAGCTGAAGCCGGGCCGGAAACTGCGCCTCAAAGAGCTGATCGAAGAATACAATACCGGCAACAGCCCATTACGTGAGGCACTTAACCGGCTGTCCGCCAACGGCATGGTTGTGCGGGAAGAAAACCGTGGCTTTCGCGTCTCCCCTGCGAAGACCGAAGAACTGATGGAACTGACCCGTACCCGCTGCTGGCTGGAAGAAATCGCTCTGCGGGAATCCATTGCCCATGGTGATGTCGCCTGGGAGGAACGCATAGTGCTGGCGTTTCACTGGTTGAATCGCGAAGCGCAGAGTAAAGAGAACAACGTCGAGCATACCTCCTCTGAATGGGAGGACCATCATGCCGAATTTCACCAGACGCTGATCTCAGCATGTAACTCGGATATTCTGATCGAATTCTGTGCCCAGCTGGCCAAACGCACCCTGCGCTACCGTAACCTCGTTGAAGTTGTGGAATATCGTGACCGCCACGAAATGGAAGAACACCGTGAATTGCAACAGGCGGTACTTGATCGAAACGCCGATCTGGCAGTTGAGTTACTCACCAAACACTACACCGTTACGTCGGAAATCGTACTAGCCAGCGGGCGGTTTGATTAGGCATGCCATTAGGCCAGGTCAGCTTTGACAAAACGCTGGCTCTGGCGCACAGGAAAAGAATATGAAAGTTGGATTCATTGGCCTTGGCCGCATGGGCCAGGGCATGGCCGGACGCATACTTTCGGCTGGCCACGAGCTACGGGTTTATGACCCGGTGCCGAGCCAGACCAAATCTATACAGGACGTCGGTGCGATAGATGCAGATTCGCCCGGTGCTGCCAGCAAGGATTGCGACGTCGTCATCTCAATGTTGCCCAGTGATGCTGCACTCACCGCCACGCTGGAGGACGATAACGGGTTGCTGAAGAATATGTCGCCATCATGCGCCCACATGGCGATGGGGACTCACGGCGTGCCGGCAATTAATAAGGCTGCTGCTGCGCATGCTGCTGCCGGCCAGGATTTCATTGCCTGCCCTGTGTTGGGCCGACCTGACCTTGCAGCAGAAGGCTTGCTCAGGCTCGTTCCGGGCGGCCCTGCAGATGCGGTGGAAAAAGCCCGACCATTGTTCGCTGCGTTGGGCCAGCAAACTTTTGACGTCGGCTCTGACCCGCAAGCCGCTACTGCTGTGAAGATCGCTAATAATTTCGTGCTGGGTTGTGCAATCGAAACTATGGGTGAGGCTTTTTCGCTGGTCGAAAAGCTGGGGGTGGAGCCAGCACTGTTTTTCGATGTGATGTTGCAGGGTTTGTTTGGTGCACCGGCCTATAAGATTTACGGCAAGTTGATCATTGAACAAGCGTGGGAAGGCCATGGTGCAACCGCGCTGATTGGTCTCAAAGATGCTGACCTGGCTCTGGAAGCGGCAGATGCTGCCGACATGCCGCTGCCTAGTACACATATATGGCGTGACCACCTGCTGAAAGCGATCGAGCGTGGCGAGGGCGCGCTTGACTGGGCGGTAATGGCGCGCGAACAGGCCCGCGCCAGCGGACTGGAAAAATGACGACATGAACATCAAAGCAAAGACTTTTGTGCGGGCCAAAGTATCCGGAGTAGCAGAGAGCCATAGCCTGACGTTGATAAAAGCACGTGACCTGGTTGACGTATCGGACGAGCCGCCGGAACGCGGTGGCACGAACGAGGGACTGGCGCCGACCGAATTTTTCCTGGCCTCGCTGGTCGCCTGCAGTAATGTTATCTCTCACAAGATTGCCAAAAAAAACAGCATTCAACTGAACTCTTTGGAGATTTCACTCGATGCCGGCTTCAACCGCCTGGGCGTGACCTTGCAGGAAGAAGTCGACCTGCCCTTCCCGGACATCAAACTGCGAATCGAGATAAGTACCGACGCGACAGCAGAACAACTCGAAATACTAAAACGCGATCTGCCACGTTTTTGCCCGGTTTCGAAAATGATTGAACAGGCCGGCACGAAGATTGAAACTGAGTGGGTCGTCAATCGCCCCTGAGCGCAACGCAGGATTAGCTGCTGGCGTTAGTGGCAGACGTTATTGCTCAGGCCAATAGTAAATGCGCCGCTGCCATTTTCCGTGGCCGGAATATATTCCAGGGACTGTTTTTCGAGATCCATGACCGCTACCTGGGCAGCGTCCACAAATGCTACGTAAGCAGTCTTGCCGTCAGCAGCGCCCAACACACCTATCGGCCTGGCGGGAAATTCTCCACTTTTAATCACCGCCTTCGCAACATTGTCATAAATGTACCAGTGTTTGTTTGCCGAACTCAGGAACAGATTCATGCGATCGAATCGACCGACTGCGACAAGGTCGACGCCACGATCAAACTTGCTATCGGCGTACTCTGTAAATCCCTGTTGCTCCACAGTTACAAAGCGGCCACTGTCTTCATCCATCATGTACAAGAAAGTACCTTCCGGTGTCGTGTAGGGACGCGCCGGCTTACCACCGATTTCGAATGTGTTGAAAATTACTTTCGAATACGCGTTCAGGCTATAGACCTCGCCTGTCGCTATGTTGGCAACGTAAATATAACGACCATCAATGCTGCGACTCGGCGGTGACAGTAACTGCCCCGGTTCATCAGTCAGTGACATCTCGTAAGTTCTCTGCGTATTGGTGTCCAGCAAACCCATCGAACCGGTCGCGTCATTACTGTAATAGATATCAACGTCATTGGGATCAAACAATACGTCTGCGGTCGCAGGAAAGTCCTCCAGCGCAAACTGGATACTTCGCGAATATGCATGAATCAGGACGAAGCCGCCGTCCACGTCATCACTAATACCGATTTTCGCCCCGGTAGTATCCAGCACGACGTGCCGGGGGCTAATCGGCAACTCCAGCGTCCTGGTCTCTTGCTGTTTTTTGAGATCATAAAACACCACTTTCCTTGAAGCGGTGTTGGTATATATGAGAATAGGCGCAAAAGGCGTAACTATTATGTGATCAGGATGAATACTGGTTTCTATCCTGTAAACAACCTCACCGTCGCCCAGCGAAATGACGTCAATCAGATTATCTGCGCGGTCGCCGACAAACATTAGTTTCGTCGGGTTGCTTATATCGACCGCTGCTACAGCCTGCACACAGCTGGTAGCCAATAGAAAAACAATCAACATATGTTTCACTATCGGCAACTTACTGCAGTCCCAGGTACGGATAAATCGCATCGCTTACAACATGAAAATTATCGGTTACTAATATCAGGCCGAAGATAATAATCAGGACCATGCTAATAAAACTGATGATGCGTGCTTTGCTGGCTAGCAAGACCAGCATGCTTTCCATTCTCGATAAATACCATGCAGACAATAGAAACGGGATTGCAACGCCAATCGAAAACGTCAGCATAACGCCGGCACCGATAGCAGCACTACCAATCGCACCAACGTAAATAATCAGCGTCGCAACTATGGCGCCGCCAAAACAGGCGGTACAGCCGAGCGCATAGCCCATAGAAACCAGTAACGAACCCAGGATGTCACGATTGTCGCTGGCTCTCATCGCCTCTTGATCCGGGATCTTGCAGGCAAAATTGCGCGTGCCGCGAATACCAACCCAGATTCCCATCATGATAACGACGATGCCGGAAACAATTGCAACCAGTCGGCTGTGCTCAGCAAAAACCAACTGAGCGGTATGCCCTACATACCCAATCAACGCGCCGGCCAGTGTGTAGAGCAACGTAAAACCAAATACAAAAGCCAGTGCAATTTGCATGACCTTCCTGCGAATGTGCGGTGTAAGTTGCACAGCACCTGCGCCGCTTTCACCCGGTATCGTGGCAAATGAACTGATAATCGAACCGAATATCACGACAAGTTGCAACAGGCACGGCGTCAACACCGCGGACAGCAGCCCAGCGCCCAGGGCAAGCACGGCCACTGGCGTGATATCGGTACGTGACTTCAGCTCATCGGGCAGACTGTAAGGAGCATCCCATCGAGCAATAAACGTCAGTTTCTCATCGCTATCCAGGTAGTAGTTGGATACGTACAGCCGAATATTGTCATACATCTCCAGATCGATTGGCTGGCCGCTGCTATCGCGCCTGGGAATACTGTAAACGGAGATGCGGTGATGTTCCGCCAGGTTAGGCCCGATTGAAACATCCGGTTCGTATACCTTATCGCCAATATGCAAAGCGACCTCGGGCAGATCGAATGCCAGTTGGCCCTCATGAATGTTCTCGCTGACAAAGAATATGAAATTCCGGTCCGGTCGCAGGTTGCCAATAGTGCTGGCCTGGTCGACGTACTGAAAAAACTCCCCGGTTGCGAATGTCGCCGTCAGCTCGAGTTTCGGGTGATCCACAAGGTAACGAGTCAGGTACATCGACACGTGACCGGCTTTGGTCATACGTGCCTCAGAGCCAACGCCGCTGAGCACTTGCTTGCCTTGAATAAAATAGGGAAAGACCAGCCACGCAGACGCGATAAGCAGACTGACCAGCATGATCACGCTGACTTTGACGTAGTTAATTCGTGTTATTGATGCCATGACGCTGCAGAAATCCGACTATTCCATCGCATCCGCGATTATTCGTGACGCCGTGTTCATCGCAAAAACATCAATCAGTTTGCCGTCCGGACCGATAAGGAAAATACTAGGTGTGTGCTGAACGGTGTAATTATCTGCCGTCTTGGTGACCACAAAGGTGGCATTAAAATTTTTGACCGCCGCCGACACTTGCTCGTAGCTCCCCCCAAGTCCGATCATCTGATCGCCAAATCCATGGGCATAGTCGTCTACGATCGCCGGTGAATCACGCTCCGTATCCACGCTTATAAAAACACCGACAGCATCCGTCTTTGCCATTTTCAGAGCTCTGGCCATATTTGCTGCGATCAGCGGACAGACATGCAAACAATGAGTAAAACCGAAGGCCAGCAATACGTTCCGGCCCTGAAAGTCCGCTTCGCGAACCACTTCACCGTCACGATTTAGCAATTCAAAACTGACATTTACCGCGTCCAACACTGGCATTCTATCAGCCGCAATAGTTGTCGCGCACAAACCGATCATCAGTACAGTGCCGACAACAATAATTTTGAAAATCTTCGTAACTTGCATCAATACATCATCCGCTAAGGAAGCGATTTAGCCTACCATGTAAAAGATTAGAGTAACGGATCCACGCAGACGTTCACTCTTTCGTGATTACGCGCTGCTTCCCGATCCGTTTACCGACGCCTGAGTAAAGTCGACACCGACCCCACCACAACCGTAATCGATGATCCAATTACGGGAAACCACGGCCAGGCAATCGGCACCAGACCCTTTTGCTCGACCACAACTTCTGGCGGGTTGAAAAGGAAAATCCAGCCGCTATCCACGCTGTACCAAACGCCGAAAATGATACAAATCATCGTGACAATAGTAACGGAGAAGGCAATTAACGCATCAATCTGCTGACTACTCTTGTTAAGAATGCCAAGCAAAAAGACACCCAGTAACCCACCATAGGTGAACGATGCGATAGTCAGGCCCAGTTCAACCACCGGATTTTCGGTACTTTCAAACAAACTTGCAAAACCGACGAGTACCGCGCCCCAGAACAGCGTCAAAGCTCGTGAGATCTTCAGAGCACGATCGTCCTCGAGCGGCGCTTTTCGAAAACGCTGGTAAAGGTCCAACATCGACGACGAAGCCAGCGAATTCAGCGATGACGACAAAGTGCTCATCGCAGCAGCAATAATTCCTGCGAGCAACAACCCCGATACACCAGCAGGTAACCCTTCGATGATATAGCGAGGAAATATTTCATCACCGCGGGACAGGCCCAGCTCAGCCGGTGTAGCGCCTGCGTAGTAACTCCAGAGAAGCAGGCCGACAAACAGAAATAACGCAAACTGCAGCATCACAAGCAGCGCGCTGCCGATCACCGCCTTCTGGCTGTCACGCAAAGAGCGGCAAGCCAGGAGCCGCTGCACCATGAGTTGATCCGCACCGTGTGACGCTACCGAGAATACGGCACCACCGATTACTGCCGTTGGCAGGATGTAGGGCTGCGTGAACCAGACAGCAAATGGCAGGTCCAGACCAAGGTCGAATAGCAATGTCTTGTTCTCACGAACTGCCCCGGCCCACCAGTCGGCCGGCACCTCGCCGAGCAACAGAACAATTGCGATCAGACCTGCGGCCAGGTAGATAATAAGTTGTACAACGTCCATCCATACGACCGCTTTGATGCCACCTATATAGGTGTAAATTACCGTTATAAGAACGATGACAAAAATTATCTCGAAATAACCGACCTGTAGCCCCGCAGCAGCTGCTATTACCTTCAGAGGAATCGCCGATGCAAACAAACGAATTCCGTCAGCCAACAGGCGCGTAAACAGGAAGGTTACAGAAGCGGCGGCTCGCATGGCGTCGCCATAGCGTCGCCCCAGAAAAGCATAGGTTGTTACTAACTCGCTATCGTAAAATCGTGGCAGCAGGAAAAAGGCAACGACAGTACGTCCAACAAGATAACCCAGAGTGAGTTGCAGAAAAGTCAACGTACCGCCATAGGCAACTGCAGGAATACCAATAATGGTCAGCGTGCTGGTCTCGGTTGCAACAACTGAAAAGCAGACAACCCACCAGGGGAGGTCCCGTCCACCGAGAAAATAGTCAGCGGTGCTTGTTTGCTGCCCGGCCATCCTGATGCCGAACACGGCAACACCACCGAGGTATCCCAGGATTATCAGGTAATCAAGTGTCGTCAGCATCGCGTGTATGAGTTACAGACGCGACTTGAGTCGGGCCGGCCTGAGCATCTGATTGACATAACTTTTCACTCGCCATGCGGTGCGTTTCTCGCGCCTGATTACGTATTCTAATAGCGAAACCGGGTAATGTGACTATGTTTCTGAAATGCGGGGGAACAGGCATGAGCAAAACAGCTCTGTTCCTGGGTTGCGCCATCATTTTGTCAGCATGTGCAAAAGATGCGGCCGAACAAGACTCAACCGTATTTTCCTGGAACACATTCAGTGGTGAGCCGCCAATCATTATCGCCCATCGCGGAGCCAGCGCGCATCTCCCCGAATATATGCTGGAAGCCTATGCGCTTGACAAAGACATCGGCGCCATATGAGTCGACGCGCTGTTGAAAGCTGACTGGCAAGAAGCCAATGCACCAGTAATCGTCCAGTCTTTCGAAATGGCCATTCTCAAAATGCTCAACGAACAAACCGACATGCCGCTGGTTCAGCTCCCGCTCTCAAAGACATATTTTGATGAACCCTGCCATATGAAAGTTCCATAGAGATCGAATCCATACCTGAGTACGCCGACGGAGTCGGACCAAGTCGCCGACTAATCGTGCACGACGATGGCACAGTACCGCATTTAGTCGAGCGTGCTCATTTGCTCAGACTGGAAGTTGACGCCTGGACTCTGATGAGTGACCAGGACTCGCCGGATGGCCTGTCAGCAGAAGACGAAACGCGGCGCATGTTTGATCTTGGCGTCGATGCAGTATTCGTTGACGATCCCGCCCAGGCCGTAGGCATCAGGGCTGCTCGAAACTAAAATCAACACTGGCCGGTCATGATTTACGTAAAACTCGCCGCCGAAAAATCATTAACAAGCAAAACATGGTCAGCCAGCTTAGACTACCGATGCCAGATCTTGACTCTTCTTCGTTGGTAACCGGCGGTGGTGGGCTTGATGCTTGCGGATCTTCCATCAACCAAAGATAAGCGGTGTCAATTGCAGCCGCCACGGCGATACGCGTCGCACCGCCCGTGTCCCCAGCCGGACAAATCGAGCCCAGGCATACACCAAGTTCTAATGCGTGCTCTGCTTCCTTAACGATCTGGACCTGACTGGCAGCACCGCAATCGTAAATTGTCAGCGGGTCGACAATATCGGTTGCGAACACGCTATTGTCTATCGCACCACACAAATCCAGCGCCTGTTGATACGGCACCAGGGTATCCGCGGAACCATGCACAGCATGAACCGGAACTTCCTCATCGCTGAGTAAGTGATTGAATGAATTTTCAATCAAGAACTCACTCAGGTCTTCCTTCATGCATTGCGTCAGTTCCGCAGGTAGCATGGCGAGATTGATCGCAGACAACTCAGTCTCAGTAATGTCCGCACAACGGCCTGCATAAAGTGGCGGTGCGAGAGGATCAATCTGGCTAAGGTCAAAAACGGTGTCCGGAATTATGGTAGTCCAGTTATCCCGGAGTAATTCGACGGTAAGCCCTGCGAAGTCAATCCGCTCAAGATGCAGTTCGTTCGAACCACCGTGCGCACCATAAAATCGGCTTAGCGAGTTCAGGCCAAAATCACGAAATGCCTCGTACGGCCCGCCGAATGGTATCGCACCAGCCAGGAACTCCAGCGCGTCCGTCGGCGCGTAATACAATAGCGCCTTGCGAACATCAGCCGCACGATGTCCTGCCAGCCATGCTGCAAGATGCGCACCAGCAGACTGGCCGTATACGCTGACGGGCTCATTCGCCGCGCCAAGCGCGGCTCCGTTCTGCCTGATCCAGTCAAGCGCGCTCTCTACATCCTCGGTTACCTCGTGCCAACTAACACCATTGCACTCGATGTTGCCATCGCTCTCACCAACCAGCCGGTAGAACGGCGCAAAGACGATGAATCCCCGATCCGTTAAATGTGAAACTCCTGCCTCAAGCCCAAGAAAAGAAAAGCCACGATGTCGCCAGGTACCGCCGTGCAACGCCATCAGAGGTCTAAGGTCCTGCGCAACAATGTCGCTCTTATACACGCGCATCTCGAGCTCGCAGCGACCGTTGCCGCGAGCAACATCGACGGATTTGTAATTGAACTGTTTTAAGTATGGTTGCTGATTGCCCTGTAGTGGCACTACACCAAGATCAAGTAACGTGCTCGGCACTGTGGTCCAGGGCAGGCTGGATGTTTGCGGCAAGCGGTCATTCGGCTGCTCATTATCCGCGACCCACGCCGCCGCATTACCTAACAGGAACTCTGCCTGATCACCAAACCGTGCCTGACAATATTCGGCTTCGTCCGTTACCTGGAACGCAACCTCGTCTGTGCACGACATGTTGGTGAAATAGGTTCCGGCATCCGGGCCCGAGACATCTGCAACTTCGCAAACCTGGCCATTCAGCGCGTAGATTGGATTAACGTCCAGCGGTAGTGCGTACGCATTGAGTATTACTTCACAGCTCACCGATGCACCAAGCGCAGCCAGATACGCTTCGCGCTCGGCACCCTGGAGAATTACCAGTTGTAGCAAAATTTCAACGCCACGATCGTCGAGCATCGTAATGACCAGAT
>PVMK01129635.1_pt1 | contig 29901 bp, 32 predicted proteins | sample 1853481 | NCBI WGS metagenome assembly PVMK01 (sample SAMN08533507, study PRJNA380276) | Marine sediment metagenome, whole genome shotgun sequencing project.
TTATCAGGAATGTGTAAGCGTCACCACATTGCTTTACATGTAAAAGATAGGCGAAGAAAAGCCAGGCGACTTGTGAAATAACTAAGTATGCTAACCGTTGGGAAGGCTGAAGTTTCATAGCCTGTGGATAAGGCCAGATTGGCAGAGGGATGATCCCCTAGACTTGAACTTTCCAAACAATCAAACGCTTGACTATCTGTACTTCTTGCAGTGAGAACAATAAATTCTTCCTGGGTTAGCACTCACACTACGATATCTCCCGTGGAATATCCGGCACACATTCTTAGAATGTCGCAAACCTATCACCGCCAGGGAAATTACTGTAAAAGCAACTCCTACAAAGAACCCACCACCATACTAAGCGAATCAAAGAATCCATTCATTTACACTAGTAAGCATACTCCTGGGGTAGCTGAGCTGTCAAGATATGCTTGTGAAGAGGCTATCAACTAAAACCGAACAGAACCAAGTGGTCTTTTCTGTTGCTAACCGCCCTAGTTTATGCTAAATTATATCTGGAATTATGGGGCTGTAGCTCATTTGGGAGAGTGCTTGACTGGCAGTCAAGAGGTAGCGGGTTCGAACCCCGCCAGCTCCACCATATTGTACGGTATCTAGAATCCCTGCTGTCTCAGAATTTACCTCATCGGGCACCAGGGGCATCTAGTAGGCAAGAAGGATCTCTGTCCCTGTCACCTTCACCTCCTCCACAAAACTGCCCTTGCCATGTTGAGCACATATTCCTTGCCTTCTTCCCCCTGCTCTTAGTTGTCATTTTGTACCTACTTTTTACTGCTTATTAGATGCTTTAGATGGCGTTTTCGCCTTGATCACCGGTCCTAACCCTAATTGCATTGTCGATGGGTACAACGAATATTTTGCCATCACCCTTTTCTCCTGTCCTGGCACTTGTCATGATGGCATCGATTGTTTTTTGCAGGTCCTCGTCGAGAACTACTATTTCAATTTTTACCTTGGGCAGAAATTCTACCCTGTACTCTCCAACCCTCCACTGTAAAGTGATGCCGGCCTGGAGGCCACGGCCGCTCACCTCCGTTACCGTCATGCCTCGAATTCCTATCTCTGCTAGTGCGTTCCTGACAGGCTCCAGCTTCTCTGGCCTGATAACTGCTTCTATCTTCTTCACGGTAATGTCCCCCCATAAGCTCTTTCTCCATGCTGTGATATATCCAATCCGACCATCTCTTCATCCTCTTTGACTCTTAGTCCTACGGTGCTATTAATTATCGTGCCCAGCACCCAGGTGACAGTGAAGGCAAATAATCCGACGGCAACGACACCGGCTATCTGCTTGCCGAGCTGTACAGCATTGCCACCTATTAATCCATCGACTCCGCCAACAGCGACAGTCGCAAAGATACCTACTGCTATCACTCCCCACATTCCACCTATACCATGGACCGCCCAGACGTCCAGAGACTCGTCTATACCTCGCTTTGTCCTTAGAACTATGCAGTAGTAACAGACCAACGATGCTATGATACCGATAGGGATAGCAGCCATGGGGCTTACAAAACCGGCGGCAGCGGTAGAGGCAGCCAACCCGGCTATGGCACCGGTAGCGACACCAAGCACTGAAGGACGGCGGTGAATCCAGCCGAGAATCATCCAGGTCACAGTGGCAGCAGCCGCTGAAACGGTTGTTATGACAAATGCATTGGCTGCAAGTCCTCCCGAAGTGAGTGCGCTTCCCGCATTGAAACCGAACCAGCCGAACCAGAGGAGCCCGGCGCCCAGCACAACAATGGTGATGTTATGAGGCTCCATTGGCTCTCCATCCTTATATCCCTTGCGAGGACCCAGTATCAATGCAAGGGCCAGTGCAGACATTCCAGCGGTTATGTGTACAACTATTCCACCGGCAAAATCTAATACGCCCAAATTAGCAAGCCAGCCTCCATCACCCCATACCCAGTGTGTAACCGGGCAGTAGACGATGGTGAACCAGAGGACTGCGAGAATAAGGAAGGCACTGAATTTTATCCTCTCAACTACAGCACCTGTCCACAGGGCCACCGCGATAATGGCGAACATGCCCTGGAACATCATGAAGGAGAGATGAGGTACTGTTGTGGCATAAGTATCAGAGGGCTCCTGGCCCACGCCATTGAGACCCAGGAATTCAAGCCCTCCGATTAAGCCCCCAATATCGGAGCCGAAACTTAAACTATAGCCGTAAAGCACCCAGAGGACGCCGATCACACCGAGAAGTACGAAGCTCATCATGAGGGTTGAGAGCACATTCTTCCCTCTCACCATCCCGCCGTAGAATAGAGCTAAGCCCGGTATCATCAGCATTACCAGGGCTGTTGACATCAATAACCATGCAGTATCACCAGAGTTAATCATTGTACTGTACAGATCCTTTCTCTATTACCAATCTGTTTCTTAGGAACATAATAAACGAGAATCGTTTCAAATGGATTACAGATTTGAAAGCCTTAATGATATCTTTGGAGCGGGAGTGTTCGGTCTGGCAGTAGACCTTAGAAAGTCCACATCCGATACAGCGCTCTTCTTAAATGAATCTTCATTTCTAAGGCTTCCTTAATAAGCATACGGCAACCGCTTGCCGTATGCTTATCATATGTATAAGCATTTGTCAAACCCTTTTAACCTGCCCCTCCCAAAACGGAGCCAGTTTAAATGTTAGAGTTGGATCGATACTAGTTGAAATATGGGAGTGTAAAAGATAGAGAGTTAGGGTGTTAAAATCAGGTTTTTAGGCTCCTACAGCTACGTAAATACCCCTCAATAACTCTTAATCAGGGTGTCGGCGATTCGAATCCACCACCTGCGACCACATAATAGCCCATAGTGTGCAGTCGGGCACATTGCCATTCCCCTGACATTTGCAGCGGTAGCGGTCTTGTGCTACGATTAAATTGTACTTAGCTGCACTAGTACTTAAAGCTACCCTAGTTCCCCGGCGTATTAAGGAGAAACATTGAAATGACACACGATCCCTTCATCGGCACCTGGAGACTGCTGTCCTATGAAATCAGGGGGGCGGATGGTGAGATCAGATACCCCTGGGGGCAGGACCCCGTGGGGTTACTGATTTACAGCGGGGATGGATATATGTCCGTGGCTATGATGAGTGCCGGCCGTACCAGGTTCGCTGACAAAGATGTCAAGAAGGGAACTAACGAGGAGAAGGCAACGGCTGTTGATACCTATGTGTCCTACAGTGGAAGGTACGAGGTTCAGGGAGACACTGTTACTCACCACGTTGAGGTCAGCCTCTTTCCCAACTGGGTCGGTAATGACCAGAAACGCACTTTTCAATTCGATGGTAACAGGCTTACATTGAGCACACCGCTTCCCGGAGGGGATATACAGAGGAGTGCGCATCTCGTCTGGGAGCGCGTCTGAAAATCGCGAGCTATACGCCGCTCACAACTGTGAACCTGGCTACCTCCGGAGACTCCAGAAATTCCCACCTGCCCTGTACGCCGCTCTCCAGTGCGGCGACCTCTATGTGCAGCATGGCGATTCCGCAATCTAGCCGCTTGGATATGCCAAGCTGACGTGTGGGGTTGCCCACAGAAACGGTTATACTATCCGGTTCTACAGAGAAGCGCCATGGCTGCCTGTTCACCGCCGAGGGAGCTATCCTGGCAGCTTCCAGCGCCGTTTTCATCCAGTGTGGTGACTCCCCTTGATCCAGTCCGGTGACCAGTTCTGACATAGGCTTTCGCCTGTGGGTTCGGCCGAAACCCGTCATTACTTTCTCCTCCAGTGAGAAGTTATCGGCGGTGTAACCGACAGGGGTTACTGCTAAAACCTTTTCGTTTTCTTCAGCGCCCACGACGGATGCGGCAACCTCCGGGCGGAAAAAACCGCCTACCCAGCAGGTGGCCATGCCCATCGCTGTTGCTTCCAGTAGGATCCCTTCTCCCAAATAGCCAACCTTTTCCTGAATATAGGGGTCATCAGTATTACCAACAAAGGCTATGAGGGCCGGGGCACCTTTGACCTTTCCGTAATAACCGACAACGCCCTTGAGAATTTCATCGGGTGATTGTGTGATCAGTTCTGCGCGGGCTTCCGGGAAAGGCCTGAATTCTCCGCAAAGTGCTTGCAGCTCAGCCAGTATGTGTGAATCAATCTCAACGGAGTTAAATCTGCGCCGGGACCTTCTATGGGGAATCGCAGCATACCATCTGGAATAAGGAATATCCATTTGTGTAATTACCCCCTTTCATTCATTCGGACTTTTTCACATTTTTCGAAATAGCGCCTACCGGACAGACATCGGCGCACAGGCCGTCACCGTTGCACCTGGTATCCACCAGGCGATCACCCCCGAAAGCGCTGATAGTGGTGCGGTCTCCGCGAAAAGCCCAGTTGATGGCGCCTATGCCTTTATGCTCCACGCAGGCCCATATGCACTTGCCGCATACGACGCATTTATTCGGATCGATGGTGATATCGGCATGGCTGTCGTCCACCGGCAACTGACGGAGCTTCTTGCGGAAACGCTTTGTATTCAGCTTGACCTTGAGGAAAGCCGCGATGTTCTGCAGTTCGCAATTCTTGTTTGCCGGGCAGGTCTTGCATTCGACGGGGTGTGAAGCCAGCAGCAGCTCCAGGGCAGTTCGCTGGAGCCTGCGAATATGTTCCGTGTCAGTTAGAATTACCATACCCTCGGCCACCTCTTCGGTACATGACGTGACCAGCCGGGGCTTTCCCTCGATCTCAACAAAGCATAAGCGGCAGCCGGCGTGGGGCCTAACATCGCGAATGGCGCAGAGGTTGGGGACATAGATACCCGCATCCAGGGCGGTGAAAAGGACTTTTTCGCCCTGCTTGGCCTGCACCTGCTTGCCGTCAATCGTTAGATTTATTGTTTTCTTTTTCATCTGGAGGCCTCGGCTCTGTTGGGGGTAACAGGCTTATCGGAGAGATCTTTATCACAGCGGTGTACTGGGGTGGGCAGGCGGTGAGGCAACTGCCACAATTCACGCACTTTTCCTGTTCGATGACCTTGATACGGCGCTTGCCGGAGAATATTGCATCAACCGGGCAGGAGCCGACGCAGGCATCGCAGGAGCGCTCACACTTGTCAGGGAGTATATAGTAAGCGGTGAGCTCCTGGCATACCAGCGCCGGACAACGTCGCTCCGTGATATGGGCCTCATACTCTTCATGAAAATATCGCAGCGTGGTCAGGATCGGGTTTGGCGATGTCTTTCCCAGGCCGCAGAGAGAGCCCTCCTTGATATCTGCTGCCAGTTCTTCAAGGAACTCGATGTCGCCGGGCTTGCCCTCACCTCTGGTGATGCCTTCGAGTATATCCAGCATCTGCGCTGTGCCCAGGCGGCAGAAGGTACACTTGCCGCATGATTCGTGGCGCGTAAAGTCGAGGAAGTAACGCGCTGTATCCACCATGCAGTTATCCTCGTCGAGGATGACCATTCCTCCGGACCCCATCATCGCTCCCGCCTCGGTGAGCGAGTCGAAATCGATAGGTATGTCGAGCATGCTTTCGGGGAGACAGCCGCCCGAGGGGCCTCCAATCTGCACTGCCTTGAATTTCCGGCTGTTGGGGATACCCCCTCCTACGTTGAAGATGATTTCTCGCAGTGTCGTGCCCATCGGCACCTCCGCCAGACCGGTATTGAGTACCTTGCCTGCCAGGGCGAAGACAGCTGTTCCTTTCGAGGTTGATGTGCCGATGCTTGCGAACCAATCCGCGCCACGGTCTATTATGTGTGGCACGCATACCAGTGTCTTGACATTGTTTATCAATGTTGGCTGATTCCACAGGCCTGCGGTGGAAGGGAACGGAGGGCGGTAACGGGGCCAGCCCCGTCTCCCCTCAAGCGATGCGATGAGTGCCGTTTCCTCGCCGCAAACGAATGCCCCGGAGCCCCGCATCACCTCGATATTGAAGCTGAAGCCGCTTCCCATAATATCTTCGCCGAGGAAACCCAGTTCCCTTGCCTGATCCAGGGCGGTTTTGATACGTTCCACTGCCAGCGGGTACTCCGTACGAACATATATATAACTTTTCGCAGCTCCGATGGCATAGCCAGCCATAATCATGCCCTCAATGATAGAGTGCGGGTCGCTCTCTATGAGGGCACGGTCCATAAATGCGCCCGGGTCACCCTCATCGGCGTTGCAGATAACATACCTGGTGCTGCCTGCAGCATCGAGGCACATCTGCCATTTCTCCCCGGCAGGGAAACCGGCGCCGCCCCGACCTCTGAGCTGGGAACGCTCGATCTCTGCAATAACGTCCTGCGGCTCCATCTGTAAAGACTTAATCATGGCTGCATAACCGCCGCTGGCAATATACTGGTTAATATCTTCGGGGTTGATGTATCCGCAGCGGCTGAGGAGAATGCGCTTCTCACTCTGAAACCTCGGCTGATCGAAAATGGTGGGGATGAGATCGTTCTCCTCGAGTGCGCCCAGAGCGAACTCGAAGCAGGGGTCATCGCCGACGATAAAATCGGAGATGAGCCGGGAGGCCATTCCCGGTGTCACATATGCGTAGCAGATCGGGGGGAAGCCTGGCTTGCTAATGACTACCTGCGGCTCGGCATAGCAATAGCCCATGCACCCCACCTCGGTGACGACAGCATCGATGTTTTTCTCTGCCAGTTCCTCCTTGATGGTCTTGAGGATCTCCATCGCGCCGGCAGCCTTACCACAGGTCGCGGTGCCAATGGTGATACGCGGCCTGGAGCTATTTAAAATGGTATCACGCTCGGCGAGTGCTCGCTCCCGAAGTTGTTCAAATGCCACGTGGTTAACCGGGCTATTTTTCAGATCTATCCTTCTCTTTCTCCAGCTCGCAGGAGAGCAGAATCCCTTTTACTCTGGTGGGGGATACCTTACTCTCAACCCTATCATCTACCGATGTCACCGGGGCCATGGCGCAGCATCCGATACAGGCGACTCGCTCCAGGCTGAATTCGCGGTCTGCTGTCGTCTCTCCCTCACTGATATCAAGCTCCCGTTCCCACGAATCGAGGATTATTTTGCCACCCTTTATCTGACATGCGGTGCCCAGGCATACCTTTACCAGGTGCTTCCCCGGCGGCACAAAACGAAACTGGTTATAAAAAGTGGCCACAGAGTAGATTTCACTCTCAGGTATATCAAGGAAGTTGGCTGCCTCAAGCATAGCTTCACGGGGCAGGTAGCCAAACTTGGCCTGGATGTCCTGTAAGATGGGGATAAGAATACCCCGCTCCTTAGAGCGGGACTCAAGCATCCGCAGGGTCTGTTCTCTTATTTCTTCCTCTTCAGACATTTATTGAATTCCAGGATGCATCGTAAGAGACCGCTGAAAACCCCGGTGCAGGATAATTCCTGCCGAGGGTATGGAGGTGTCCCCCAGCTTTAGATTCCCCCAAGACTGGGGGATATAGGGGGTTGATTAAGGCTATTTCAGCACTCTCCATAAGTAAAAGCGATTCGCATATCTCCTGGTCATTATAACAGCACATAGGATTGCTGTTAAGTCATTTAACACATAATCTAATCTCGTTCGGATAAATGTGTGTCTATTGTAATGAGACCGATGAAAAAGAGGTGCAGGGTACTTCCTGCCGGGGTCTGGGGGTGTCCCCCAGATATAAAAGTCCCCCAAGAATGGGGGAGTAAGGGGGTTGATTGTGACTGTTATAGCCAGCTCTACGAAATAACACTATTGCAGGACGAATACATAACAAGGACGAACATAACCTTTACATCACGATACATATATGATAGAATCTCTAATGGCTTTCCGGTGGTTTGAGCGGGGCGGACCCACCCGTTTCCATCCCGAACACGGAAGTGAAACGTCCCAGCGCAGACGATACTCGTCGTGTACGCGGCCGCGGAAAATATGCCACTGCCGGAGAGCCTTTTATCTTGACATTTTACGTATAAATGACTAGAATAATTAGGTAAATGACAATTATTTTAACGGGGGAAAGGGGGGGATCATGTGGCCGAGGTAAGGCTTGAAGAGAGTGAGCATTTCGATAGTCTACTCAAGAGGTTCAACAGGAAGGTACAGCAGTCTGGTATACTCTCTGAATATCGACGAAGAGAATATTATGAGAAACCCTGTACCACGCGAAAGCGGAAGGAAGCGGCGAAGCGGCGCAAAAGCACCCGAAGTTCAAAAGGGCGAATGACGCGAAATGACAGGTAAAAAGCGTTCTGTGATAGAAAAGCAATGACGCTGCAGGATAAAGTGGCAGGTGACCTGAGACAGGCGCAAAAAAGTGGTGACAAAACGCGGGTCACAGTGCTCCGTCTGGTTAAAGCGGGAGTGAAGAACGCTGAGATCGCCCAGGGCGCTCCAATAGATGATGCTGGTGTTATCGATGTCATCACCCGGGAGGTGAAGCAGCATCGCGAGAGTATTACTGAATTTACCAAGGGGAATCGCCAGGACCTCGTAGCTAAGGAAGAGGCGGAACTGGCCACTCTAATGGAGTATCTGCCGAAACAGATGAGCCGTGAGGAGGTTGTGGCGGTGGTTCGTCAGGTGATCGAGCAAGTAGGGGCCGCAGGGCCCGGCGATAAGGGCAAGGTTATGTCCCAGCTAATGCCCCAACTCAAAGGAAGGGCGGATGGGCGCGAAGCCAATGATATAGTCACCGAGTTACTTGCCGGCTAATAGTGCAACTGTTAACGGTGTCTTAGGATGTGTTTATAGCCCGCACCAGAGGTCATTATGGTGCGGTTTTTCTTTTCCCACTCGAACTATATCAAGAGACCGCTGAAAACCCCGGTGCAGAATACTTCATGTCGGGGGTCTGGGGGTGTCCCCCAGCTTTGAAAAGCCCCCCAATATTGGGGGATTAGGGGGTTGATTCTCTTTCATTCCGAACTTGTTTCGGAATCTCAAGGTTAATACACTGAAACGAGAGATGCTGAAATAAATTCAGCATGACAATGGGGGAATCCCTTTACCGCTGTCATTGCGAGGCACGAAATGCCGAATCAATCTCCACATATCATGACAAGTCACTCCTGAGATTGCCACGTCCCCCGATAAATCGGAGTTCTCGCAATGACATAGAAAAACACACTAAATTGTCGTAGCGGCCCAGATATATGTGGGACCATTTATAGATCGTAATGCTAATAATTTGCGGTTTAAATGCGTGACAATGGATTAGCGATGGTGTCACTAATGTACTGGACGAGTACATTCCCTTTTTATTTTTGGCAGTGTAGATTATAATGGCAAACGAGGTGGAAAGATGAAAGTAGTTTTGCTTCAAAATGTTGATGGACTGGGGAGTGTGGGGGAGGTGAAGGAGGTGGCGAAAGGCTACGGAAGGAATTTTCTTCTTCCTAGAGGTCTTGCCGAGCGTGCAACTCCTGATTTAATGAAGCGGGCTGAGGCGATGCGGCGCGCTGAGGAGCACCGCCAGTCATTGGCAGATGCCGAAATGGCGGTTTATGCTGAGACATTTGAGGGGTTGGAAGTCATGATAAAGGCTAAGGCTGGGGCTCAGGATCGCCTATATGGGGCCATCACCAACGCTGATATTGCCGAGGAGGTCCAGCGGATTACGGGACAGGATATGGATAAGAGGAAAATCGAGCTTGATGAGCCGATTCACAAGTTGGGAGAATATGAGGTTGTGGTGAGGCTATCGAAAGAGCTCACGCCTCGCCTGAAGGTCATTGTTGCGGGGGAGCCAGAAGAGGTAAAGCCCAAGCCCAAGCCTAAGGCAAAGGCGAAACCAAAGAAGGAGGAAAAGGCGGAGGATGTGGCGGAGGAAACACCGCAGGTAATGACTGAGGATGTGGCGGAGGAAACACCGCAGGTAATGATTGAAGATGTGGTGGAGGAAACGCCGCAAGCAATGACTGAAGATGTGGTGGAGGAAACGCCGCAAGCAATGGCTGAAGAAAAAGAAAAGGAAACTGAGATAGAATCGCCTGAAGAGAAGTCTCAGTAAAAGGGTTATCCATGTCCACTGAAAAGTTGCCACCCCACGATATCGAGGCTGAAGAGGCAGTAGCAGGCTCTCTCCTCATAGATGGCAATGCTATGTTTAAGATAGCTACATTTCTCAAACCCGAGGATTTTTTCCGGGAGAAGAATCAGTGGGTGTACGCGGCTTGCTTTGGCCTTTACGAGAGAAATGAGGCTATAGATCAGGTTACCGTCGCTCACGAGCTGGGGCGACAGGAGAAGCTGGAGGCGATTGGTGGGGCTGCCTACCTTAGCCATCTCGTCTCCAATGTAGCTACCTCGGTGCATGTTGAGCACTATGGCCAGATTGTGCACCGCATGTCCATGATGCGTCACCTCATAAAGGCAGCAGGTCAGATCGAAGCCATTGGGTACGAGGCAGGTCCGGACATCGATGCTGCCCTCAGTAAAGCGGAAGAAAAGTTATTCAGCTTGCGCCACGGTCATAGACCGGGGGAATTCGTCCACATTCGTGAGCTCCTCCATACATACTTCGAGGAAACTGAAATTCATCCATTTGAGGGGGAGATAGTACGTACCGGATTTACAGCTTTGGATGAAATTATCGGTGGGCTCCGTCGCTCTGACATGATAGTACTTGCGGCCAGGCCGAGCATGGGCAAGACCAGCCTCGCTCTGTGTATTGCCAGGAATGCTGCAGTTGACCAAAATGCCCATGTCGCAATATTTAGTGTCGAGATGGCAAGGGACCAACTGGTGCAACGGCTACTCTCCAGCGAGGCAGGCGTCGATTCCAAGCAGCTACGTCTTGGACATCAGACAGAGGCGGAGGAAAGAAGGCTCATGGAGGCCACAGGCGTACTCTCGGAAGCTGCCATCTTCATCGATGACTCGCCCATCTTGAGGGTGGTGGAGATGAAATCCAAAGCGCGGCGGCTTTACAACGAGCGGCGTATAGACCTTATCATTGTTGATTACATGCAGCTCATGAGGAGCGATGGTAGGGAGGGACGGGTGCAGGAGGTCACTGAGATCTCCCGCTCACTAAAGGAGATAGCTCGCGAACTGAATGTGCCGCTGATTGCCGTCTCTCAGCTCTCCAGGGCTCCGGAGGGAAGGGCTTCTCATACCCCCCTGCTGTCCGATCTCAGGGAGAGCGGCGCCATCGAGCAGGATGCCGATGTGGTGGTGTTCATCCACCGGAGTGATATGTATGTGACTGAAGATGACTGGAAAAAGCAGCATCATGATGAGCCATTTCCCAGGGGTGTTGCGGATATAATTATTGCCAAGCACCGCAATGGGCCACAAGGTCAGGTGAAATTGCGTTTCCTGTCGAAACACGTAAAATTCGCTGATTATGAAATGGAGCGGACGGGATGAAGCCATTTTCTGGTTTCCCCCAAAAGATGCGATTGACCCCGCTGCCAAATGTTTTTTTTAGCCAGTTGCTTCCCCCACATCGATGACATTACTGAGCTCAAGGTAACGCTCCACCTCTTCTGGGTGCTGTACGGGAAGAGGGGTTACCCGAAATTTGTCACCTATGGAGAGCTTCTCGGCGATCGTCTTCTCATGATGGGCGTTGGTTCTGAGGCGGCACTTCGTAGCGGCCTGGAGGGGGCAGTACGTCGGGGGACGATAATTGATTTAAATTTGGAGCAGCACGGTAGGACTGAAAAACTTTACTTCCTGAATACGGGCAGTGATTGTGAGGCGCGTAACAGAATCGAGCGGGGGGAGATCGATGTGGGGGTGTTGCCGCAGGAGGACCCCTTTATTGAAGATATGGAAACAGCGGAGCAGCCCAATATCTTCACTCTATATGAGGAGAATATTGGCATGCTGGCGCCGATGATTGCCGAGGAGCTGAAAGCGGCGGAGCAGCTATATCCGGTCTCCTGGATCGATGACGCCTTCAGGGAGGCTGTCAGCCGCAATAAACGAAACTGGAAATACATTGAGGCAATTTTGAAGCGCTGGGATAGCGAAGGTAGGGAACATGGAGCGCCTGGGAGACATTCTAAAGCGGACAGGGATACAATCAGGAGAACGTACGGGCACCTGGTCAAACGGCGAATTGACTGAGAGGGTGGCGCTGGATTGTCCCGTATGTAAAGGGGCCGGTTTTATTCATCCCGGCCTCCCATCAGGCCTTCCCGATTTTACCAGGGTAATACCGTGTCGGTGCAACAAGGGGGAGTCGGATGAAGAGCGTCTGTTGTGGCTGCGGCACAATAGCGGAGATCTGGGTCTGAAGCTCCTGAATGGGATGAGCTTCGGAAATTTTAAAAAGAGGCCCAATCTTTCGCGGGGAGGGAACAGATGGTCCTGGAGGAAGCCGAAAAGCTGGCAAGGCGCTTCGCCGAGGATCCGGATGGGATGGGTGGTGTTTCAGGGGCCCAACGGATGTGGTAAGACTCACCTCGCCGCGGCCATTGGTAATTACCAACTGCAGAAGGGTAAACCAGTATTTTTCAAGGTGGTTCCAGATCTCCTTGACCACCTGCGTGCCACCTTCAGGCCAGATAGTAATGTGACCTCTGATGAGCTCTTTGAGAGGATAAAAACTGTGCCTTTGCTTATCCTCGACGACTTTGGTGAGCAGGCGAGCACTGACTGGGCTCAGGAGAAGCTCTATCAACTTATCAACCATCGTTATAACGATCGATTGCCTATGGTAATCACCACCTGCTTTCCGTTGGAGGAGATGGAACTCAGGATAATCTCTCGAATAGCGGATCCACAGATTAGCACGTTTTTTGAAATCGATGTACCCGATTACCGGGCTAACTCTCTCCCTTTGGAGGAGGAAAGGCGTAAAGCCAAAGGACGAAGAGGGCCCACTCGCAAATGGTGAACTCTCCGGTGCTGGTTTTGAATCAAAACTACGAGCCGCTGAATATATCCCGTGCGCGGCGGGCAGTGGTTCTGCTTATGTCCGGCAAAGCGGAGACGTTGGAGAATGACTCGGGGATGATCCACACCCCAAATAATGCTATCCCTATACCCTCGGTTATCCGCCTCGTTTACATGGTGAAGCGACCTCGCCCGGAGAGAAAATTAACCCGCCGTGAGGTGTTCCGGCGAGATAAGTATACCTGTCAGTATTGTGGCGTGGAGACCAGGGAGCTTAGCTTAGACCATGTGACCCCCCGCCATAGAGGTGGGAGGCACATCTGGGAGAATGTGGTGAGCGCTTGTTTCAAGTGCAACAATCGAAAGGCGGGAGGTACTCCTCAAGAGGCGCATATGACGATTGCCCGGCAGCCCTTCGCTCCATATGCCGGCAGCTACTACGTCTCCTATGAGTATATTCAGCGGCATAACGGGTGGGAGAAGTTTCTACCGCTGCAGCAGAGAAGTGATTGGGACTAAGGCCCTTTTTTCTTAGGGGGCCTGTCCCCCTCCCTCTTAACCTCTTCAATAGGGAATTCCACGGTGGCCTTACTCTCCAGTTCCACGATCACCGTCTCTTTTAACGCGTTTCTGCTCACGACAGTCGCAACCCCCATAGGAGTCGTCACAATCTGCCCGATGGGGGGCAGTTTTTCCTTCATGACGCGATATTGTTCGCATTCGTAGCTAAGACAGCACAATAGCCTTCCGCAGACCCCGGAGATCTTCATTGGATTAAGGGGCAGGTCTTGCTCTTTGGCCATTCTAATAGAGACAGGGTTGAACTCGGAGAGGTATGTAGTGCAGCATAATGGGCGACCACATCTGCCGTAACCTCCCAGGAGCTTTGATTCATCGCGTGGCCCCACCTGGCGAAGTTCAATGCGCGTTTTACAAATGGCGGTGAGCTCCCTTAGGAGATCGCGGAAGTCTACCCTACCTTCAGCGCTGAAGAATATAGTAAGGCGGGAGCCTTCGAGGTTATACTCTGCGGAGATGAACTTCATGGGCAGGTTAAGTCGGGAGCTTATTTCCTGGCACTTATCCAGTGCCTCTTGCTCCTTATCTTTGAATTCAGCTCGTTTGCTGAAGTCCTCCTCCTCCGCTTTACGGAGCACCGGCTTTAAAGGCTCGGTTATCTCGTTGGCGAGAACCTGATTTGGAGAGATAACCACCCTGACCAATTCCGGGCCGCGCTCGGTCTCTACTACGACCCAGTCGCCTACGTTTATATCAATGTCTGCTGAGTCGAAGTAATATATACGCCCCGCCCGCTTGAATCTTGCGCCAATTACTTCAGTCATATCTTCGAAACTAAACCCCCTTCTCTTTTTGGTATATCAAGCATGAGCACCTCCAGCACCAGACGGGGATTAGCGTTTTGCCCCAGTGCTTCCATAGTCTGCTGCAGGCTTCTGATGAATCCTTTGATTCCAGTCAAGTGATAACTTTCCGCCTCGCTATAAAGTGCGGACTCTCGATCTATATTGGTAATGAAATCGCTGCAGCCTCCCTTGATTAGAAGAAGGTCGCGCCACCACTCAATCCAAAGTGATAGTACGTCCCGCACCGTTCCACGATTTTTAGTGAACTGGCTTGATAGCTGGGAGGCATAGGCGAAGCGCTCGACTCGACCCGTGTTAGTAAGCTGGAGCAGGGAGCTGAGCTGCTCCGCACGCTCGTTGGGAATACTTTCGTCAAAAGATGCACTCACTGCCCAGCCAAGGCAACCTGCGGAGAGTCTTGCCAGTAGCCTCGCTTGTTCCGGAGTTGCCGCCCACTGCTCGACAAGAGCCCGCTCCACGACAGGAATCGGGAGCGGCCTTAGCTCCAGCTTTTGACAGCGGGAGCACACTGTGGGAATAAGCAGACGTTCATTTGTGGTTATCAGTATTAGATGAACATTAGGCGGCGGCTCCTCGAGTGTTTTGAGGAGGCAGTTCGCGGCCTCGGACGAGAGATGCTCCGCTCCATCGATAATGAATACACGATTCCTCCCCTCGAAGGGCTTCAGGTTAGCGGAGCGCTCCATTTCTCTGATATGGTCAATGCCTATCTCAGACTTGCCATCGAGACCGATCACCTGTACATCGGCATGCTTTAGTGCGGTAATACGCTGGCACGACGTACAATCGCCGCAGGGCTGTTCATCTCCACCGCAGTTTAGTGCCTGAGCCAGATTTAATGCCAGGGTCATCTTACCCACGTGCGGAGGGCCGATGAAGAGATAGCCATGAGATAGCTTGCCACCCTTATGACTATTGTCTAATAGCGTTACAGCTGTTTCATGTCCTACTACTTGCCACATCTCTTACCTTTGGAGACCGCTGAAAACCCCGGTGCAGGATACTTCATGCCGGGGGTCTGGAGGTGTCCCCCAGCTTTAAAAGCCCCCCAAGATTAGGGGATTGGGGGGTTGATTTAGACTATTTCAGCAATCTCCTTTACTTCGCTCCATAATTATGGTGTCTGTAATACTGGTTAATGGCATTAAGGCATATCGCAGTTCATAAGATCATCGTAGCTCTCGCGGCGGCGGATTAAGCGTGCCTTCCCATCCTTGACCATAACTATAGCCGCCTTAAGCGAACCATTATAATTTGAGGCCATGGAAAGGCAGTAGGCACCACAGCAGGGTACGGCAATGAGGTCTCCTGGCTCGAGTTTCGGAAGGTCGATATCTTGAATCAGGATGTCCCCCGATTCGCAGTACTTCCCTGCTATAGTGACCCGCTCTTTTTCAGCAGAGCCCTCCGCCATATCAACCATTTTGTTGGCTACGACCGCCTCGTATTTAGCTCCATACATTGCAGGGCGGATGTTATCTGCGATGCCCCCATCCACGGAGACATATTTGCGCACCCCCGGTATCTCTTTTGTTGCTCCAACGGTATATAGAGCAACCCCTGCCTCCCCTATGATAGACCTTCCCGGTTCCACTATAAGTCGCGGTGGCTCAATGCCGTGCGCCTTGCTCTTTTCAAGAAGCGTGGCTGTAATTGTTTCTGCAAATTCACTGATGGTAGGAGCCGGGGAATCCTCGGAATAGGAGATAGCCAGCCCTCCGCCGGTACCCAATTCTTCAATGCTAAAACCGTGTTTGCTTCGTATATCGGCGGCAAACTTCAGAATAATCTCTATCGCTTGCTGATAGGCCGAGAAATTAAAGATCTGAGAGCCAATATGAAAGTGGAAACCAATTAGTTTAAGGGAAGAGTATGGCCATTCCCCGGTGAGAGCCTTCTCGGCCTGGTCCATAGTGAAGCCAAATTTGCTATCGATGACTCCAGTGGTTAAATGGGCATGCGTGTGAGGGTCAACACCGGGGGAAAGGCGAAGAAGGATTGTTTGTTTCGCCCCTGCAACCCTGGCTATCTCGTTTAGAAGAGAAAGTTCATAATAATTATCCACTACAATGCGTCCCAACTCCCCACTCTACTGCCATTGCCAGCTCCTGGCGTGACTTATTATTCCCATTGAAGTAGATACGATCCATGGGGAAGCCGACCGATTTGGCGATGGCAAGCTCTCCCCCGGAGACCACATCGAGACCCAATCCCTCTTCGTTGAGAATCTGCGCCAGCGCTCGGTTCACGAAGGCTTTACAGGCATATATCACCAGGCTATTAGGATAACGTTGTGAAAACCCTTCTCGATACTCTTTGCATTTATTTCTCAGGGTTGCTTCGTCATAAAGATAGAGCGGTGTACCGAATTCATCAGCTAATGCCGTGGCGTCGCATCCTCCGAGGAAGAGATGGTTGTTTTTAACCTCGGTGGTTTGTGGGAATAGGCTAAGCATATATTTCCTCTTGGGGCACTAGTTGATAGCGGACGATAGTATCACTTATCTGCGAGCACACCCTCCCCTCATTCTCCAGTTTTATGAGGTGTGCATATACCTGTCCTTTAGCTATCTCGTAGAGGAAGCCGGTTAGCTCAGGATAGATCTCGAAAGCCAGCTCCTTTATTGTTTCCTTCCCCTGATGTAACCCTGTCTATTATTTGCTCCTCGCGTTCCAGGCGATGATTGAGTAACTCCTCCAGCTTTTTTCGTGGCTTCCTTATCGGAGCGCCATGTCCGGGGCAGATCAGCTCGATATCATAGGTAAGGAGCTTCCTCAGGGAATCGATATACTGTGCCATGTCACCCAGCGGAGGGTATATCACAGTGGTTCCCAGGCCAAGGACCTGGTCGCCGGAGAACATGACCTTATCTTTTCTTATATAAAGACAGATGTGCCCCGGGCTGTGTCCGGGGGTATGGACGACCTCAAGATCGATACCGTTCAGAGAGATAATATCACCCTCCCCCACCTCTTTATCTGTCGTGATATTACTTTGCTCAGCGGAGTGTATAACAATACTGGCCCCTGTTATCTCTCTGAGCCAGGCGGAACCATTGATATGGTCAGGATGGGCATGAGTGATAAAGATATGGGAAAGCCTTAGTCCGGGGAAACAGTTGACATAATCTATTATTGCACTGGCCGACTGCTTATCGCCATATCCTGAGTCAATAAGGGCTCCCTCTCCTCCGACTGCAAGGTATACCTGGGGCACAAAGGGACTTAGAAGGGGACCTGTATCTGCTGGTATGGCATGAATGCCATGAGCTATCTCCATGTTTGTTTTCTTTTCCTTTGTAATTGTCATTTAATATACCGACTGTTAATATTTTCATCTTCTATATGCTAAGAGACTGCTGAAATAGCCTCAAGCAACTCCTGCATTCCCCAATCCCTGGGCGAATATTATATGTGGGGGAGGCCGACCTGTCGGCCTCGGGGTACCTCTTATAAAGCAATCTCACTAAATACCTGCTGCACTAGAAGATCGATCTTTTAAACCGTAGTTTCATATTAGCAATTGGGCATGTCAAAGTCAATTAACGTAAGTTGACAGGCGAGAGAGAGGTGTCTAGAATTTGCTTGAGGTGCACGATGTATCAGAAGAGTATTTTGGATAATGGACTCCGTGTAATAACCAGTACCATGCTCCATACCCGCTCGGTGTGTATCAATATCTTTATTGGCGCTGGCTCGCGTTATGAAAGCGAGGAGGAGGCAGGAACCTCCCATTTTATTGAGCATCTTTGCTTCAAGGGGACCCAGCGTCGCCCCACTGCAAAGGAGATTGCCGAGTCTATCGAGGGGGTGGGTGGCCTGCTCAATGGGGGTACTGATAAGGAGTTCACAATTTACTGGTGCAAGGTAGCCCGCCCTCACTTTTCCCTCGCATTAGATCTGACGGTCGATATGCTCCGCTGTTCGAAGTTCAGTGCTGAGGATATTGAACGGGAGCGTAGCGTTATAATAGAGGAGATCAACGAGAGCAATGATTCACCCCAGCATCTGGTGAATATGCTCATAGATGAAGTAATTTGGCCCGCTCAGGCCCTGGGCCGTGATATTGCCGGGAGCAAGGAAACGGTAAGCGCCCTGAGTCGTGAGATGCTTCTGGGATACCTCAGCTGCCAGTATGCGCCAAACAATACTATAATTGGCGTTGCCGGTGATATTAGCCATGAAGAGGTCTTATCATCCATAGGAGAAATACTGGGGGACTGGGCGGTGGCTACGCCTCGATCTCCGTATCCGGCTGACGATAGCCAGGACGCACCCCGACTCCGTATTAATCGCAGGGATACCGAGCAGGCCCATCTCTGCCTGGCGGTGCGGGGACTCCCTTTCGCTCATCCCGATCGGTTTACTCTGGATCTCTTGAACGTGATATTGGGCGAGGGGATGAGCAGCCGTCTATATCAAGAGATTCGCGAGCGGCGAGGGCTAGCCTACGATATCCATAGCTATGTAGACCACTTTCTCGATTCGGGGGCGATCACTATCTATGCTGGGGTGGACCCAAAGAACATTGATGACACTATCGCGGTTATTCTGGAGACGCTTGCCTGCCTGAAAGAGGAGGTTCCATCTCTTGAGCTTACTAAGGCAAAGGAGCTAGTGAAGGGACGCTTGCTTCTTCGTATGGAGGATAGCAGGAGTGTTGCTGGCTGGCTGGGTGGTCAGGAGTTACTTACCGGGCAGATCCACACAGTGGATGAGGTAGCTTCGATAATCGATGCCATTACTGTAGAGGACCTGAAGCGTGTAGCCGCTCAGATGCTCGTGACGGAAAAAATTAGTGCGGCCGTCGTTGGTCCCCGTTGACGGCGAGCACCGACTCCATAGCCTGTTAAAGCTTTGAATCGATACGCAGGTTTGTACTGCAATAAGTTTGAATAGACAGCTGAAAACCCCGGTGCAGGATACTTCATGCCGGGGGTCTGGGGGTGTCCCCCAGCATATAAAAGTCCCCCCAAGATTGGGGGATTAGGGGGTTGATTGAGGCTATTTCAGCATTCTCGATACATATTTCACATTGCGGAGATCAGATAGTGTACTCCAGAAAACGCCTTCGGGGTAGTGGAGTGGGAGTAAACATGCATACATGGAGCAGTGAGGTTGCTTCGCGTAGCTCGCAACGACAAATTGGATATTTCCCTACCTCTAATGATACTAGACCGCTGAAAAAGAGGTGCAGGATACTTCATGCCGGGGGTCTGGGGGTGTCCCCCAGATTTAAAAATCCCCCAAGATTGGGGGATATAGGGGGTTGATTAAGAATATTTCAGCAGTCTCCTAAAATATAAAAACGTAGCTACGGCGTTTAAGTCGTAGCTACGTTTATACTATCAGCGAGTTTTAGTATTCGGGCATCGGTGGTGGCCCGGCTGATTCTTTCTCCTTGATGTCGGTTATCAGGGATTCTGTAGTGAGCACTATAGCTGCTATACTGGCTGCATTCTCAAGCTCAGCTCTGACTACCTTAGTCGGGTCGATAATCCCACGCTGCTTCATGTTGGCGTAATCGTCCCGTAGGGCATCGTAGCCCATGCCAGCCTTGCGCTCTTTCACGTTATTCACCACTACTGAGCCCTCTTTACCTGCGTTCTGGGCTATCATACGGAGTGGCTCCTCCAGGGCATTCCTGACAATGGCTGCCCCGGTGGCCTCGTCTCCCTCTAACTTTAACTTGTCGAGGGAGGAAACGGAGTTAACGAAGGCTACCCCACCGCCGGGGACAATGCCTTCCTCTACCGCAGCCCTGGTTGCTGAGAGGGCATCTTCGACACGGTGCTTCTTTTCCTTGAGTTCTACCTCGGTGGCAGCTCCGACCTTTATTACGGCGACACCGCCGGCAATTTTGGCCAGGCGCTCCTGGAGCTTCTCCTTGTCGAAATCAGAAGTGCTATCATCTATCAGGGTTTTAATCTGCTTTATCCGTGCTTCAATTGCTTCATCCGAACCCTTGCCTTCTATGATTGTGGTTTCCTCTTTGGTGGATATTACCCTTCTTGCTCGTCCCAGATCATCAACTGTGACAGAATCGAGTTTACGGCCTATCTCCTCGGTGATCAACTGGCCTCCGGTGAGGATGGCAATATCCTCGAGCATGGCCTTCCGTCGATCGCCGAAACCCGGCGCCTTTACCGCAAGGCAATTGATGGTGCCCCTCAGCTTGTTAACCACCAGTGTTGCAAGCGCCTCACCATCTACATCTTCGGCCATAATGACCAAGTTCTTGGTGACCTGGAGCACCTTCTCCAGGGCGGGCAGCATATCGGCAACTGCAGAGATCTTCTTATCTGTGATGAGGATATAAGGATCCTCAATAGATGACTCCATCCTCTCAGGGCTGGTCACGAAATAGGGCGAGATATATCCACGATCGATCTGCATCCCCTCGACATATTCAGTCTCGAACTCTATTCCCTTCCCTTCCTCAACGGTGACCACTCCATCCTTGCCTACTTTCTCCATGACCTCAGCGATAAGATTTCCGATCTTCTCATCGGCAGCAGAGATAGAAGCAACCTGTGAAACCTGATCCTTGGTAGTCACCGGTGTACTCATCTTCTTGATACTTTCGAGAATAACGCCCGTTGCCTTCTCAATACCCTTCTTTAATGCCATCGGGTTAGCCCCGGCAGCGATGTTCTTCATCCCATTATGAAGCATCGACTGGGCCAGCACAGTTGCGGTAGTAGTGCCGTCGCCGGCGACATCATTGGTCTTGGTAGCTACCTCCTTGATTAATTGTGCGCCGATGTTCTCGAAGGGATCCTCTAGCTCGATCTCCTTGGCGATGGTGACGCCATCGTTGGTGATCGTAGGCGGTCCAAATCTTTTGTCCAGAACTACATTGCGCCCCTTTGGTCCAAGCGTGATCTTCACGACATTGGCAAGTGAGTCTATACCGATTTTTAGATGTTTCCTTGCGTCCTCACCGTATGCTAGCTGTTTTGCCATTTCCCCTCCTTATTAACTGTACTTCGCTAGAATATCGCTCTCGCGCAGGATTAAGACTTCTTTATCATCCTGCTTGATTTCACTGCCGGCGTACTTGGAGTAAATCACCTTATCGCCCTTCTTCACCTCCATAGGGATTCGCTTACCCTCCTCATCTAACCTCCCCGGGCCTATCGCGATGATCTCACCCCGCTGCGGCTTTTCCTTGGCAGTATCGGGAAGGATTATACCACCTTTGGTAACCTCTTCCTCTTCTGAAGGCTGAACCACAACCCGGTCTCCTAACGGCTGCAACTTTATTGCCATGCTTTACCTCCTTTTTAGCAGTCTAACGCTGAGAGTGCTAATTAATATTAACCCAGATTGAAAAATACCGCAAGCGAGCAGATATCTATTCAAAACAACTGTCGGGCTATTAAGCATCGATATATATCTAATATCTTTAGATAACTTCTGCAGAGATATCGATAACTCACGAATACATACTAAACATCGAAGATATTAGCCCAACCTCATATTGGGAGCGATATCGAGATTCCATCCTGAACGTTCACCTGTGGTGAAACGGAAATAGCCGCAGGAGGCGATCATAGCGGCGTTATCGGTGCACAGGGTTGGGTTGGGCATGAGGATGGGGATAGGTGAGCGATCGGTTAGCATGCGTCGCAGGAGGCGGTTGGCAGCTACGCCGCCACAGAGTAGTATTTGACGGGCACCCAGACGCTTTGCTGCTGACACTGTCTTAGTGACCAAAACGTCGGCTACTGCGTCCTGGAAGCTGGCGGCGATGTCGGCTATCGCAGCGATACTCTGTTCCGCTGCAAGGCGGAGCACAGCAGTCTTCAATCCGCTAAAGCTAAAGTCGTCGTTATCTTTCAGCCATGCTCGGGGCAGGCGGAAGCGCGCGCTATTTCCTGATAACGCAGCTTTCTCTATGGCGGGACCGCCGGGATAGCCTAACTCCAGGATACGGGATACTTTGTCAAAGGCTTCACCGGCGGCATCATCTCTGGTCCTACCCAGGAGCTGATAGTCACCATGCCCCTTCATCAGGATGAGGTCACTGTGCCCACCGGAAACGATGAGACAGATGGCGGGAAGGTCTGGGGTGTTTCCCTCGAGCCAGTTAGCATAGATGTGTCCCTCCAGGTGGTTAACCCCCAGTAAAGGAAGATGCTGGGACAGTGCGATTGCCTTGGCGATATTCACTCCGATAAGGAGGGAGCCAGCGAGTCCTGGCCCGCAGGTAACGGCGATACCGTCTAGGTCGCTCCACTGGGCTTGGGCCTGAGCCATTGCCTGCTCGATGATAGGGATAATAGTGAGAAGGTGCTGACGTGAAGCCACCTCCGGTACTATACCTCCAAAGCGAGAATGGATGTCTACCTGGGAAGCGACGATGCTGGAGAGTGCCTTCCTTCCATCTTGGACCACGGCGGCCGCTGTCTCATCGCAGGAGGTTTCGATACCGAGGATTTTCACTGTTTCACCTTTCTCGCACTAAGGCACTATAGCAAATGTTCTGCTTAATGTAAAATTGCTTTGAACTGAATGTCTATTATTAAACTGCTGAAATAGTCTTTATCAACCCCCTACACCCCCGAATCTTGGGGGATTTTTTTAGCTGGGGAACACCCCCGGACCCCCGACAGAAAGTATCCTGCACCTCTTTTTCAGCGGTCTCTTCTTATACGTAGTAGGGGGGAGTCAATGAAATTCTTTGACAGCTAATGGGGGCGATGTTATTATGAAATCGAGCAACTATATTCGTGGAAGGATGCAACAGGGGAGGAGTATACTATGGATGGCACTAGTATTCTGTACTTAGTGCTTTTTTTTCTTTGTTTGGTTGCATCTGCCTTCTTCTCCAGTGCTGAGACGGCATTTATATCATTACCCAGAACGCGGGTGAAACACCTGGTAGAAAGTCGCGTAATTGGTGCTGAGAGGGTGGCAAAGATTACTGAACAACCGGAGAAGTTGCTGGCGACGGTGCTATTATGCAACAACCTGTTTAATGTGGCTGCTGCCGCTCTGGGCACAGCGATAGCGGTATCTATATGGACGGATAATGAGAATATAGGGATACTTGTCGCCACTATAGTAGTGACGATATTGCTTCTAATTTTCGCTGAGGTAACCCCCAAGACACTGGCCATCAGGCACCCGGAGCGGATGGCACTGCTGTATGTCTACCCCCTTGGTGTGATAACGAAGATCGCCTATCCGGTGGCGGCGGGGTTAAACTGGATCGCCTCGATACTTACTGGTGGGAAGGCTAAGGTGCCCCACTCATTGGTAAGCGAAGAGGAGATCCGCAGTATGATCTCGGTAGGGCGGGAGGAGGGGACGGTGGAAGAGGCTGAAGCGGAGTTGCTACACAAAGTATTCGTTTTCGGCGATCGCACTGTCCGTGAGGTGATGTCACCACGGCCTGAGGTGGTCTGGATCGAGAAAGGGACTAATCTAGCCGATTTCCTTGGCATCTATGCTGAACATCCCCATACACGTTTCCCTGTTTACCAGGACAGTTTTGATACCGTAGTCGGGATACTTTCTATAAAGGATGTGCTTATGGCACAGGCAAACAGTTCGCTGGATAAAAAGAGTGTTATTGATGATCTGGTACGTCCGGTTCTGTTTGTTCCTGAGACGAAGCGAATTACCCATCTTTTCGCAGAGATGCAGTCACAGGGTTACCCCATGGTTGTAGTAATTGACGAGTTTGGTGTCACCAGCGGGATAGTGACCATGGAGCAACTGGTGGGCGAGATTGTTGGTGAGATGGGGGATGAGCTGGTAAAGGCTGATAAAGACTTCGAGGTTATCGATGACCGCACAATTCAAATTGATGGCGGCATGCATGTGGAGGAGGCAAACCAGGAGTTGGGACTTGAATTGCCCACTGGCGACTATGATACCGTAGCTGGCTTCTTACTTAGCCTTCTTGGTCATATCCCCCGGGAAGGGGAACAGTTGAGATATCGTAATCTGAAGCTGGCAGTTACACAGATGAGGGAGTTGCGGATCGAGAAGATTCTGGTGACTAAGGATTGATATGCAGCGGATGCGCGTCACCTTTTCTCGGGGCGAAGAGGTTAAATATCTCTCTCATCTCGATCTGATGAGGTTGTGGGAGCGGGCACTACGGCGTGCCGATGTCCCGTTGGCTTACTCTCAGGGATTCAGTCCGCATCCTAGAATCTCTATTGCTGCGCCCCTCCCCATTGGGGTGACCAGTAGTAGTGAGCTAATGGACATCCTGTTCAATAAGCGATTCTCCCCATACTATTTCATGAAAGCAGTGGGCGAGCAGTTGCCGCGCGGTATAGGCCTCGTAGGGGTAGAGCAGGTGGCAACGCAACTACCATCGCTGCAATCGCAGGTCAGGAAGGCGGAGTACTGTGTTGAATTGGAGACTGACAGGTTGGCGCAGGAAGTAGAGGAAGAACTAAGGTCCTTCATGGCGAAAAGTGAGTTTCCCTGGCAACATCGGAGGGACCACGACGTACGCCACTATGATATTCGCTCTCTTGTAGATCGGCTCTGGCTTGTGGAGTGGATGGGGTCATGGTGCACTGTGGGGATGTGCCTGCGAACCGCTAGCTCCGCTACAGGGAGAGCGGAGCAGGTTACATTGGCTCTGGGTTTCCCCAATCCACCGAGGTCCATACACCGCACCAAGTTAATCTTGGCAGGCAGATAGCATGGCGGATCTCGATTCGGAGAGGCAGGAGCAGGCTAAAGATTATGCCAGAATGATGCGTCGCATCTCTTTTTTAGAGCTGGGACTCACCGCCTTTTTTGTTCTGGTGCTATTGATCACTCCTTTATCAACTGGCCTTCGGAACATGCTGGACTTGCCACAGCCTTTGAGAGTAGCACTTTACATCGCTACGCTAATGATATGTCTTGGGGTTATATCCGCTCCCCTCAGCTTCTACGGAGGATTTGTAGTGCCTCGTCGATTCGGCCTTTTGCATCAAAGACTGAGGGATTGGCTCCTCGATGGGGTAAAGGCCGGGGTATTAGGCTTGTTTCTGGGCGTTGGGATTATAGTATTTGTATACTGGCTTCTGGAGAGCTTTGCTGACCTTTGGTGGCTAATCGCCGCTGCCTTTCTTATGCTGCTTACCATAATAATGACCAACCTGGCACCGATTATAATAGTGCCTCTTTTCTACAGGATGAAGCCTCTGAATGATGTCAACCTGGTTGATAGGTCTGAGGCGCCTTGCTGAAAAGGCCAGGACAAGGATCCACGGTGTATATACCATAAACCTGAGCAGCAAGACCACGACGGGCAATGCCGCCCTTATGGGGCTGGGAAACACAAGGCGTATCGTCCTAGGCGATACTTTGCTGGAGCGTTACTCCACGGAGGAGATCGAGGTGATAGTAGCTCACGAGCTTGGGCATCATGTACATCGTGACATGGCCAGGCTGATGGTGTTTCAGGCGGCCATCATCCTTACGGGATTTTACCTGGCGAACCTGGTATTAAAGGTTAGTGTGCCCTATTTTGGATTTAATGGGATAAGTGATATCGCTGCCTTTCCCCCTGCTTGTAGTGGTATTGGGCGGCTTCAACCTCATTATGCAGCCGCTAACAAATGCCTACATTCGCCATATTGAGGGTATTGCTGACGAGTATGCCTTAACTCTGACCAATAATCCTCAGGGATTCACAACGATGATGACAAAACTCACTAACCAAAACCTGTCTGAGGCGCAACCAAGTCGTTGGGTGGAGCTACTTTTCTATGACCATCCTCCGTATTTTAGGAGGGTGGCGCGGGCTCGACGATACGAGGAAGGAGCACGATGAAGCTTATCCTGGTGAGACATGGTGAAACTAAGTGGAACCATGAGAACCGGGTTGTGGGGCATACCGGGATGGCGTTGAACAGCAACGGGCGCAAACAGGCGGGGCGATTGGCACAGGCACTCAAGGATGAGGAGGTGTCATGTATCTACTCCAGTCCACTAAGGCGTGCCAGGGAGACGGCTGCTGCGATTGCGCGCGCTCAGGGATTACATGTAGTGAATGTAGATGCCCTCAAGGAGGTTGATGCAGGGGAGCTGGAAGGTCTCACCTTTGATGAGGTAGTGGAGCGCTATGGCGATTTTTTACAGGAGTGGATAAAGGACACACCTTCTTTGAAAATTCCTGGCGGCGAGTCCATTACAGAACTACGAGAGCGGACTTGGCCGGCTGTGCAACGGATAGTAAGCGAGCACCCTGATGAAGTGGTCATCGCTATCAGTCATAGCTTGGCCATCTTAAGCATTATCTCAAGGGCATTGGGAATGGACATTTCCGATTTCAGAAGGTTGCGGTTGGGCATTGCATCGATAAGTGTGCTCGATTTTGGAGAGCATGTTGCCTCACTGGTGCTGTTTAATGATATTTGCCATCTGGAAAGTGGTGGTTGAGCGATGGAGGAGCTGAAGCAACGAGTGTTTCGCTTTGTACAAAAAGAAGGTCTGATACCGGGCGAAACAGATGAAAAAGGGCAAAAAATGCTGGTTGGGGTCTCCGGTGGCGCCGACTCGATCTGTTTGCTACATATCCTTGATCAGCTCAAAGGAATATTAGGAGTAAGCCTTCATGTCGTGCACCTTAACCATATGCTTCGCGGTGTTGATTCCGATTCCGACGCTCACTATGTAGCCGAATTTTCGCGTACTCTGGGCATCCCAGCAATTATAGAGAAGCGGGATGTGGAAACCTATCGAAAGGAACATCGACTATCCTTGGAGGAGGCAGCTCGGGAGGTGAGGCATGTGTTCTTTGCCGAGGTGGCTAAATCCATAGGAGCAAGGTGTATAGCATTAGGGCATACGCAGGATGATCAGGTGGAGACCATCCTGATGCACCTGGTGCGCGGCACTGGCCTGGGTGGGTTGAGGGGGATGGGGCCAATTACATCATTGCGTTTAAAGGGAGACCGCTTTTTAGTGGTGGTCAGACCACTGCTTGAGGTCGCCAAGAAGGAGACCGAGGATTACTGTCACACCAACGATCTTAAGCCGCGGAGCGATCTCTCAAACTATTCACTCGATTACGCCCGAAATCGATTTCGCTATGAACTTATACCGTTCCTTCAAAACTATAATAAGAATGTCGGTGCTGTCCTGTTGCGTACCGCGCGCGCCGCTGCCGATGAACTGTCCTTCCTTGCGGGGGAGGTTTCTCTGGTGTGGGATCGGGTTGTCAGCGAGCAACCCAATGGCTTACTGCTTGATACTAAAGAATTGCAATCGCTGCACCCGGCGCTCCAACGGCACCTGCTACGTCGGGTCGTGGGCGAGGTTTTAGGAGACCTCGTGGATATACAATCTATCCACATCGAAAAGATGATAGAGGCGCTGTCAAAGCCAGCGGGGAAAAGGCTATCTCTACCCCGGGGGACTGTTTTCTATATCGGCTATGATACATGCATGGTGACTAAAGGTGTCTTTGATACCTGCCCATTCCCTGCTTTGGAAGGAGAGTATAGGCTGAATGTGTCTGGTGATACAGTGCTCTCCGGCTGGCGGGTAAAGGCGAGCATTACTCAGCCTGGGAGCAAGACTGAGGGCTTTAGGGCATGTCTCGACTTCGATGAGACGGGGAGCGATCTGGTGGTGCGGGGGCGTAAAGCTGGCGATCGTTTCCAGCCCTTGGGCATGGGCGAGTTAAAAAAGCTTCAGGATTTCATGGTCGATGCCAAGATCCCCCGCTCGTGGCGCGACCGCGTGCCATTGCTTTGCTCCCCCGAGGGCATCCTCTGGGTGGTGGGCTGGCGCATCGCCGAGCGGGTGAAGGTTACCGATAGAACAAAACGAGTTTTACGGTTGGAGTTTGAGAAGCTATAAATCCAACGCTTATATCTTCGCCGCCATCCTTGCTGCCTGGTATACTGCGGCAGCAGCATCACTGGGCGCCACGCAATCGCCAATTGAATAGATCTCAGGGATAACTCCTTCCAGCTCCCGGGCCAGCTTATTGTCCGACTGTGCGCCCACTGCCAGTATCACCGTATCTGCAGGTAGAGAAAAGACCTCCTCTTCCCAACCGATAATTACGCTGCCAGGAAAAATTTCCAGTGCTGCGGTGTGCACGTATAAAGGTACGCGTAGCTCAATGAGCCGTCTGGCTAATGACCGGTAGGTCATTCTTTCAAGCTTGCTACCGTTCTCTCCAAGCCGTGCTAGAGTGACGATGCTTACATCTTTTCCTTGCTCCGCCAGCCATATAGCCACTTCCATACCGATAAAGCGCCCCCCGATTACTACTATCCTGCCCTTTACCTCCGCTTTACCCACAATAACGTCATTTGCCTGAACCACGTGGCTGCTATTAGCCCCCGGTATCTTCAATCTCAGGGGGACTGCGCCGGTAGCTACTACGACAGCATCTGGGCTTCACTTCAAGCACATGCTCTTTGGTGACCTCTCGGCCCAGGGTAACAGATACCCCGGCCTTGTCTATGGAATGCTTCAGGTACTCAGTGAAAGCAGCATAGCCTTCCTTCCCTGGCTGGGCCGCGGCGATATTCCACTGCCCGCCGAGCTCATGCTCTTCTCATATAGGGACACATGGTGTCCCCGCTGGGCCATGAGTACTGCCGCCTGCATGCCTGCAATCCCCCCACCAACTACCATCACCTTTTTCGGTGAAGCCGCCGGTGGCAAAGGATACTTACCCTCCCGATATAGGGAGGGGTTCACCGAGCAAGGGCCCTGCCCGGGCTCGGTTCTGATACAGTTATTGCAATATACGCACCAGCGGATGTCTTCCAGTCGACCGTCACGGAGCTTGTTGGGTAGCTCGGGGTCGGCGAGGAGAGGGCGAGCCATACCGATAAAGTCCGCCTTGCCATCACTAATTATTTGCTCTGCCAGTTCCGGGCTTATCTTGCCGGCAGTGATTACCGGCACACCGATTGACTGCTTCACCTTTTCTGCAAAGGGCACCATCGGACCTTCCGGGTATGCATAGCATGGTATGCTCAACGAAGTCCAGAACTCGAGCCCGGAGGATATACTGATGGCATCGGCGCCTGCAGTCTCCAGGATAGATGCCTGGCGTACCACTTCATCGATAGTGACCCCACCTTCGATATCGTCGCTGCAATTGAGTTTTACAACTACAGGGAAATCTTTACCCGCTTTCTCTTTGATACGCTCCACAATCATGCGGGCAAAACGGGTGCGGTTCTCTATATTCCCCCGTATTGGTCTGTGCGGCGGTTGGTGACCGGGGAGAGGAAGGTGCTTACCAGGCAGCCATGGCAGGCATGCAACTCCACGGCGTCGGCACCAGCTTCTTTAATACGGCGCGCTGCCTGTGCGAAGTCCTCTATATACCGCTCGATATCCGCTTCCCCGATCTCCTCATAAGGCTTATCACCTACCAGCCAGGATGTTATTGACGGCACCTTGATAGACATACCTTCTGGGATGTAGCCTCCGAATATGAGGAGCAAGCCATAATGCATTAATTGTATTGAAACCTTCGCCCCCTGCTCATGGATGGCATCAACAAGACTGGTCAAGCCGGGAATAGACTTATCACTGTGTATCGCCCACGTGAACGGGGGTGTAGCGTCAGCGCTAACCAAGGCGCATTGTGTGGTAATGAGCCCGACACCACCCCGCGCCCTCGCTCGATAGTAATCAAGCATCCGTTCTGTGACATTCCCCTCACCATCGACAAGGACAGTGCCCATAGCGTTCATAATAAGCCTGTTTTCCAGGCGCAATTTACCTATACTA